>Ga0075117_1002600_pt1 | contig 10264 bp, 10 predicted proteins | sample AntAceMetag02UKJ_FD_69789 | JGI IMG/M metagenome (GOLD analysis project Ga0075117, IMG submission 69789) | Saline lake microbial communities from Ace Lake, Antarctica - Antarctic Ace Lake Metagenome 02UKJ | ecosystem: Environmental > Aquatic > Non-marine Saline and Alkaline > Saline | place... | reverse complement strand
AGACCAAAATCCCGCCAAACAAGAGCACTCTCTAACACATTTGCGAGGGGTTTTACCCCTCGCTACATATATATCGCTCCTCTGGAGCTTCAAAGGCTGTTCTTACATCGAACTCAGGTTAAAAGCAATTCTTAAGCAGACTTACTGATAAGATCAATTTAAGCTCTACATACTAAAAGCTTAACCACTCTTTCTAAAAGAACTTCTATCTCTCATTATTAGCATCCACAGGCAAACACCAAACTCTCCAATCATACTAGGAACACCAATAAAGCTTGACAATGTGCTGTCATAAAAGTTTTCCATAAAAATGGGCCCCACAAACTCTACCTAATAACCAAAACAACCAAGCATAAGAAAAGCCCCTAGAAGCTTTGGGAGAAACCCAGAGCTAAAAACCAAATAACCAAAAGGAAATAACCAAAGTCCCCAGAAAACTGAATTCACCAAAATACCGTTTCCATAAGACTCAAAATGGATCATAGTTTGGGTTTCCAAATTTCCGCTTATTATATACCGAGACTTATACAAGAGCGTCAAAACATCTAATTTATGCCTCATGTTTGAAAACGAAAGTCCAACACTGATGGCAACAAAAATTAAGAGGAGTTTAACCAAGTTTACATTGGCTTCGGACAAAAGCTTATAAAGGACATAAGCAAGTACCAAAAAAACTAAAGCCATTAGGCCGCCCTAGTATTTCTTTTAGTTATCTTCTGGATAGTGAACCGAAAACGAGCTAGGAAAAATAATGAATTACTGAAAACTCAGAATGAGTCCATTGAAAAACAAAAAGTGGTTTTAGAAGACACCCTTAATCAATTAAAGATCACCCAAAAGCAATTAATCCATTCCGAGAAAATGGCCAGCCCAGGAGAGCTTTCGGCGGGTATTGCTCATGAAATCCAAAATCCATTAAACTTTGTCAATAATTTTAGTAAAGTTAGTACAGAGCTTCTTGACAAATTAAGTAAAGAAATAAAAAAGCAAAACTGGGATGATTTCAATGAAATCATTCAGGATTTGGATGGCAATTTGAACCGGATACATGATCATGGACAAAGAGCCAGTGATATTGTAAAAGGAATGCTAGAAGACTCAAGAGGCAATTCAGGGAAAAATGAAATGAGAGACATTAATGCTTTAACTAGCTCTACCACCAAATTAGCTCACCAGGCAAATTTAGCCTTGAATAAGGGTGTCTCTATTTCGTTTAACGTTAAGCTCGGATCTGTAATTCCATCCATTTTATTACAAAGTAGTGACATCAGCAGAGTAATGTTCAATTTATTAAATAATACCTTTCAGAGTATCCAAGAAAGAGCTTCAAAAAATATTAAAGGGTATTTGCCAAGTACAACCGTCACGACCAAAAGGTCAATGAGCAAATTCTAATTACTGTCAAGGATAATGGAATGGGTATTCCAGAAGATATAAGAGAAAAAATATTTCACCCATTTTTCACTACCAAACCTTCTGGTAAAGGATCGGGTTTAGGCCTTAGTCTCACTTATGACATTGCCAAAGCACATGGCGGAGACTTAAAAGTGAAATCTCAATTAGGTGAAGGGGCTGAATTTATTCTTAGCCTTAAAGTTTAAAAGAATGGTCAGTCCTTAAAACATAAAAATCGACCCATTTCTGAGCCGATTTTTGTGTATATGAAGTCATATTAATTTATTAACTAAGAGCAGCTACTCCTGGAAGTACTTTCCCTTCCATGTACTCTAGTAATGCTCCACCACCTGTAGAGACATAAGAAACTCTTTCTCCCATTCCCGCATTATTAATCGCGGCTGCGGAGTCTCCTCCTCCTATTAAAGAAAATGCGTTATTTTCTTCGGTAGCCTGTACTACAGCTTCTGCAACAGTATTAGTTCCATGAGCAAAATTCGGGAATTCAAAAACACCCATAGGACCATTCCAAAGTACTGTTTTTGATGTCCTTATGGTTTCAGCAAATAGTTTAGCCGACTCAGGCCCAATATCTAAACCTTCCCAACCGGCTGGTATTTTACCTCTACCAACTACTTGTGTTTTGGCATCATTACTAAATTTATCTGCTATAAGATTATCAATTGGCATTATGATTTTTACACCCTTTTCTTCAGCCTTTTTTAATATTACTAAAGCCAATTCTTGTTTGTCAGCTTCTAATAAAGAATTACCTATTTCACCACCGAGGGCCTTAGTAAAGGTATACGTCATTCCTCCACCAATGATAAGGTTATCTACATTATCTAATAATTTTTCAATAATCAAAATCTTATCAGAAATCTTGGCCCCACCCATAATGGCAGTGAAAGGTCTCTCTGCTTTTTCAAGAATACGTTGAGCGTTATCAATCTCGGCCTGCATTACCAAACCACAGACTCTATCTTTGAAAAATTGACCAATAACGGCAGTTGAAGCATGTGCTCTATGAGCTGTACCAAAGGCATCATTAACCCATACATCACCTAGTTTTGATAATTTCTCTGCAAAGGCTAAATCTCCAGAAGTCTCTTCCTTATAAAAACGTAGGTTTTCTAATAAAAGAACCTCTCCCGGCTTTAAACCTTCTGCTAGCTCTGTGGCTTGCTCGCCAATACAATCATCGGCGAACTTAACAGACACGTCTAATATCAACGATAAGGCCTGAACAATGTGCTTCAACGAGTATTTTTCTGTAGGGCCGTCTTTAGGCCTACCTAGATGTGACATTAAGATGCAAGAGCCACCATCACTTAAAATCTTCTTTATTGTAGGAATAGTTGCCGTTATTCTAGTATCGTCTGTAATCTCAAATTGGTCATTTAAAGGCACATTGAAATCTACACGAACTAAAGCCTTCTTATCTTTGAAATTATACCCTTCTAATGCTATCATATTGTTATAATTCTTTACTGTTATTGTACTCCACTCTATGGGAATAGCAAATATAATTGCCTGAGGTCTAGATGCCGTAGATTCTATGGCTTTACCCCTTATACGACGGTAATTCTATTCGTATTGTACAATAAATAATATGGAAATTTCTACTTGTATTTTTGAATGTAGACTAGGGCCAAGGGCAAAATCATTATTAATTGATTATGAGATTGTTTATAAGCTATAAAGTGGTACTTTTGCACCTCAATTTTTTGAAAATATTTTTAATAACAAACAAATTATCATGTTTCAAAACCAGTACGAAACAGTGTTCATTTTAACTCCCGTGTTGTCTGAAATTCAGATGACGGACGCTGTGGATTCATTAAAGAAAGTGCTGACTGATAATGGAGCTGAGTTAGTAAACGAGGAACATTGGGGCCTCAGAAAACTAGCATATCCCATTCAGCACAAATCAACCGGTTACTACCAGTTGTTTGAATTTAAGGCTGCTACAGATTTAGTAGCTACTCTAGAGATCGCTTACAAGCGTGACGAACGTGTTTTACGTTTTCTAACTACCAAGTTAGATAAGCACGCCATTGACTACGCAGATAGGCGTAAGAATGGCAAAATAGGAAAGAAGAACCAAGAAGCCCCTAAAGATGCCACAACCCAAAAAGCCTAAGCACATGTCATTAGTAAACGAAAGAGTAGAACGAAAAGATCAAGTTGCAAAAAAATACTGCCGCTTTAAAAAAGCCGGTATTAAATATGTAGACTACAAAGACCCAAACTTTCTGTTGAAGTTTGTGAATGAGCAAGGTAAAATTCTTCCTAGAAGATTAACTGGTAACAGTTTAAAGTTCCAAAGAAAAGTATCTGTAGCTATAAAGAGATCACGTCATTTGGCCCTTATGCCATATGTTGCTGACGGTTTAAAATAGGATTAGTCAAGAAGCCTAAATGGCTTCTCGCATTTAAAAAATTTTAATCAAGTATTACAATGGAAATTATATTAAAAACGGATATTGCGGGTCTTGGCTACAAGAATGATATTCTTGAAGTGAAGCCGGGTTATGGTCGCAATTATCTTATTCCTCAAGGGTTTGCAACGTTGGCGACTTCGTCAACCAAGAAAGTTCTTGCTGAGAATTTAAAGCAAGCTGCTCACAAAGCAGAAAAAATACAAACTGCCGCAGAAGATCTAGCCTCTGGCATCGGAGGAATGGTTATTACCATTACAATGAAAGCTGGTGAGTCTGGTAAAATCTTTGGTAGAGTTACGAATACGCAAGTTTCTGACTTCTTATTGACGAAAGGTTTTGATGTAGACCGTAAGAAAATCACAATGGATGACGTAAAAAGCATCGGTGATTATAAGGCTACGCTAGACCTTCACAAAGAAGTAAAGCACGAAGTAAACGTTTCTGTAGTAGCTGAAGCAAAAGCTGAAGCTTAAGAAAAAACTACTTTCAAAGTAAAAAAAAACGAATCGAAAGGTTCGTCTTTTTTGTTGTTCAATCCCTGACAAATCTCAAAAAATCAACATTATACTACCTACCGCCTTAGACTAAAAAAAGTCGGACGCATAAGCATCCGACTTCTAATATCAGCCATCCGACAAAAGACAACTAATTAAATATTTCTGAAATAATCAGACATTAAAACGTCTGACATCCATCTGCCTCTACTTCAAGCTAGCTATCCATTTAGCAATAACCAGAGCTTCTGCCTTAGGCACTTGAGTCATGGCAGCCATTGGAGGGTAACCAGGCCAGTTTTTAGGGTTTGGCTTGTAAATTAACTTTACAATATCCTCCGCCTTATATTTCTTTTTTTGCATCACCTCTTTGTAAGCTGGCCCTACCAAACGCTTATCCGCGTTATGACAAGCTAAGCAAGTATTCTTCTGAAGCAATTTCTGCACATTAGGAGGAATACGCGTTTGTCCATGAGAAAAAGTGGAGATTCCTCCAAGTAATAATAATGTAACAAGTAATTTCTTCATTCTTGGTTGTCAAATTTAAATTTAGAATTGCAAATATGGTACAGCGAATCGCTATTTCAAAAACTCCCTTAAAGATACAATCAGCCGTCAAATATTAGATACTAAAATGAGCTTTAAAGTTGTTAACGGACTGTTAAAAAGGTACAAAATATTAATTAATAGCCATTTGAACCAGAAAGTATAGCCTTTCAAGCTCTTAGCTTCGCAAATTTATGTTCATCCCAAAGTTGGCCTTTCTTCAAAATGGCCTTCTTAAAAACACCTTCCTTTTCAAAACCACTTTTCTCCAGTACCCGCATAGAGGCTTTATTATATTCAAAGACACTTGAAAAAATTCTTTCTACACCCAGATTCTGAAAGGCATAATCACAAATTAAGTCAGTGGCCTTTGTTCCAATACCCTTTCCCCAGAATGGTTCACCAATCCAATACCCCATCTCGGCCGACTTTCGGTAGACATCTGTTTGGACGTTGGCACTAATGATTCCACAAAAGTTATCATGATAAATGATGGCGAAGTTCTCTTGAACCTCCATGGCTAGGCTATGCTCAATAAACCACTCGGCATCTTTCTGTGTGTAAGGATGAGGAAAATAATCTCTCACACTATTCCAGATATTTACGTTATCGGCCAGTTTGGCAATGACTGCAGTGTCTTCGAGATGAAGTGGTCTTAAGGTTATGTTCATTTAATAATTAGTTAAAAGTTATTCTTCCTCAAAAAACACTCTCAAAACGCGGGCATTAATGCCATTTTCTTCAAAATAGTTTAACCAATACAGCTGCCTGTTTGAAAGATTATCTGTCGGAGATTTTACTTCCACAAATTCGTAGGAATGATTATCCCAAACAAACAAATCTGGAAAGCCTCTGGAGTTTTCTACAATATCCTTACAGATATGTACCAATATCTCTTTGATGGGGGCTAGCCCAATATATCTAGTGGCTATACTAATGCTTTCCCACATGCCCTCCATCCAAATCACAAAGGGATTAGCTATGTCCTCTTGATCCACAAACTTTCTGCCCATATAGATCAGCAAGTCATCCATATCTTCAAAGCTGGCCAAATGTGCGTGAATTTGTTCTTTTCTTTTCTCGTAGAAATCTGGCAAGTGTAAATCAGACGGACGCCTCTGAAAGGGATGGTGAAAAGCTACCAAACTTGGGTCAAAAATAATATCCCAAAACACCAGTCCAAAAATACCTCGCCATAAATGGTTTTCAGAAAAGATGGCATTTTTCCCTTCTCCTATATAGTGCTCAATGGTGCCGAGTTCCACTTGTCCTTTATAGTTGGCAGGAATCGTAATTCTTTCGGCCTCATGAAGCTTTTCAGTAGTTAGTTTTTTCTTCCTTTTAGATTTGCTTAATATCCGTTCTGAGAAATCCTTAGCAAAAAAATGTTCATCTGCATTGGCCGTGTTGGCCAACATATCATTGCATAGAGCCAAAGCCTCCTCGGGGTGTTTTAAACCCACCAAACAGCGTACTCTACGCTCTTTAGCCATAGATAGTGAGCAGCCCTTATAAACCTCCACAGCCAGTTCCAGAGCTTTCTGACGCTCTAGGTGTCTACCAACCTTGAGTGTTAGCTTTTCTAGCCCAGGTTTGGCTATTTCAGAAAGTCCTTTTATGCTATCTGACATGGTATCAAACCAATCATAGATAGCTTCAGGAGTCTCCGTTTTTTTAAATTTTTCAAAGAGGTCTACTTGGTCGGAAATCATCCACTTGTCCTCTGCATCCTTTCTGGTTTCAAATCTGGCCACTAATTTATCTTCATCATGCGAAAAATATTGAATGAAGCCCAAATCACGAACCACGAACTCGGTCATGTCCATGTAGCGATTCCCAAAAAACAAAAACTTAAAGAAGGTCACCTCGAATTCGAAATTCACTTTTATCAAAGGATAAAATTCTTTAAAGCAATCAATAACCTCTTTAGCAGCCACATTTTCTCTTATCCAAGCACTTATCTCTGGTTTTGGTTTGGTTTTAAAACCTTTTTCAGACACCAATTTTAAGACATCCACTTTAGTGCCCAAATGAAGCAAATCTGGTACATAAGCTAGATGTTTGTCAGAGAGATCTTCTACAAAATCTCTTTGCTTAAGCTCTGACAAAACATCCTGAATATTTGCTATCTCGTCATAATGAAGTTTCTCTGTTTTGAAGAATAGACCCCTTCTGTTAGCAAACCTTATGAATAGGCACTGGGCATCTTCAGACAAGCCATAAAATTTTCGTAAGAAACGCCACTCCTTTTCTTCAAGGATATGTTTGTACTTATCCTTTACGAAATCCAATAAGTAATTGAAATAGTCGTGGTAGTACTTTGGAGGTAGAATAACGTTCTCTTGCTCTGACACAAACGCAATTTATTCCTTTTAAACCCTACAAACAACCAGCTTTTGACCCGTAGCTATTTTTGATAAGAATTTTAGCCGACTCTCTTAAAATCTTCTTCGGGCTCCGGAATACTCCATGGCCTCGCCTTTTCCAAAACCATAGCTAAAGCCGATGGCCGTAAACCTGCCACGCATCCTTTGGCTGTAAAGATAAAACTTAGGCTGAATTGTCTCGTTTCGGGAGATTCTAGAAGCAAAAACATCTCTAATACTTAAACTTACAACCCCCCTATTCTTAAAAAGCTTTTTACGCATACCAAAGTCAGCGAAATTTTGAGCAGCCTGTTTTCCTTGCACAGTTTTTACTCCGGACTCAAAATTTCCACTAAATTCTACATCAAAACCTTTAGGCATACCAATCTTAGTATTTATTCTTCCGCTCCATCTGTCTCCTTGAAAATCAAAAAGAACAGATTCTAAAGAACCCTCTCGCTTAAACTGGCTATAGTTAAAATCTCCATTAAACGTGAGCCACTTGGCAGCAGAATACTTACCATTCAGCTCTAAACCTGTAGACCTATTGTTTCCTATATTTTGTGGTGTAGTGTAAGTTATCCCATCAATATAAGTGGCCACTCGTTCCACAACATCTGTAGAGTAGCTGTGGTAGATGGAGCCATTTAAAGAAAGCTTGTCCAACAAATAAATAGCTGTTAACTCATAAGAATCTGTAAACACTGGTAACAAGTCTGGATTACCAGTACGGACATTAAAGTTGTTTCTAATATTAAAAAAAGGATTTAAATCCCATAAACGCGGTCTGAATATTCTGCTAGAATATCCGGCCTGCATTGAAAATATATCGTTTACCTTATAAGAAGTGTGAACGCTCGGGAAAAGATTAGCATAAAGCTGACTATTGGCTTCAGAAGTATTAGCCAATAATGTCTGCAAGTTTGTGTTTTCCATTCTTAGACCAGCTTTCAGTCCCCATTTCTCTCGCTCGTAAGCAAGTGTAGAGTATACTCCGAATACTTTTTGGTTGTATTCAAAAAGGTTAGTTAACTGTGGATCCTCAATGAAAGAACCCTCTAGAGCGTTGCTCACTGAGAAATCATTACTCACATCGTTTAGGGCATGTTGAGAGCCCAGCTCCCAGGTAAATAGCTCTGAAAAGGGTCGGGTATAATCTATTTTAAAAATATTTTCAGCCTCTTTGAAATTTGTCCTAGTTTGTTGGTCACGAAGTGATCCCGTTCCCAAAGTATAGGTGTTTCCAAATTGAGAAGACTGGTCTTTACCAAAAAAACTCCCGACGGCAGACATCACCAAGTCATGTTCTTTATGGTCCTTGAAATCTCTTTTGTACTGAAAATCATACTGCCATTTAGGATTTCCAGCTTCTGTATCTTCCTCTCTAAACCACTCTGAAGTTATTGAACCAGAAGCATCGTGATAGGTAAAATCAGTTTTAGATGGCCCCGTTTCTACCTCGTAGGCAAAATTTCCAGACAGCGTTATTACATTTTGATCATTGATATAATAGTCTGTCCCTAGTATCAAATTGTAGAATGTTTCATTTCTAAATTCTTTGCCCGTACTAAAGAGTGACTCCCCTGTCACAAGATTGGTATTTGTATTTTCAAGCTTAGTAGGAATAGATCGGTAGCCGACTCCTAATTGTGAAAAGAGATTAAACTTCTCAGTTCTTCTGTTCATACTTAGGCCTACGCTATGATTATCTGGTACACCAGTATTCACCGAAACTGAGCCGTTGAAACCTCTTCTTTCGTCTTTTTTGATGATTATATTGATAATTCCACTTGTACCCTCTGCATCATATTTGGCAGATGGATTAGTGATAACCTCTATCTTTTCTATCATATCGGCCGTAATAGTTCCAAGGGCATTACCTTCATCAGATGCCAAAACAGACTGTTTCCCATTGATAAGTATCTGCACTCCACTGTTTCCTCTTAGACTGATTACCCCTTCAATACTCACTGTAACAGAAGGCACATTGTTCAATATTTCCAAAGCACTTGCACCTGTGCTTGCCAAATCTTTCCCTACATTAAATACACGTTTGTCCAGCTCAAATTCTGTTTGAGATTTTTCAGCTCGTATCACCACTTCTTCCAGCATACTAGTATTTTCTGTTAGTTTAACAGTACCTAGATTAATTTCGCCAGAAGTTGTTTTGAAATCTTTCAGCATGATATTCTGATAGCCAATAGAACTAATTTCTACCCAAAATGGCTTCACTGTATTTATTAAAATCGCAAATGTCCCAGATTCTGTAGCGGTAGCACCGGTAAGTGGTTTTTTGGAAATTTTATCCAAAACAATAACCGAAGCAAATTCTATAGGTGCACCTGTTGCAGCATGGACAACGGTCCCTTTCAGAGAAGAGCTTTTTTCTTGTGCAAAAGCAACAGAACCGAACAGGAATAAATAAGTCAAAACACCTTTTAAAACTACTTTCATTTTGGACAATCATTTTCACACCGCCATTATAGACCGATGCCTATGAAATACAAAATAAGAGAAAACGAGATTAGGTATTCTGATTACTCGGCAAATAGCTAGAACTAAACGACCATTGGAGTGTTTCGAAGATAAATGGCTTACTATATAGTCTGAATGATTTTAAAACATCAAAGAGTAAAACTCATTCCATCATATGCCAGAGCCATACCTTCGGGTAATTCTATGTTCACCTCATCATGAAGACCCATCTTGTGAGAAATATGAGTGAAATAGGTTTGCTCTGCTCCTATTTCTCTAGCCAAGCCTATGGCTTGTTCTAACGTAAAATGTGAAATATGCGGCATTTTTTGCAAAGCGTCTAAGACTAAAACTTTGGTTCCTTTAGCCTTTTCTTTCTCTTCATCAGAAATGTAGTTGGCGTCTGTTATGTACGTGAAGTCCTTTACTCTGAAACCAAAAACGGGTAGCTTATGATGCATGACCTCAATGGGAGTAAAAGAAACTCCCTCAATGTCAAATGGCTTATTTGTAATCTCCTTGGTTTTAATTAAAGGTACACCTG
>Ga0075117_1002599_pt1 | contig 10265 bp, 12 predicted proteins | sample AntAceMetag02UKJ_FD_69789 | JGI IMG/M metagenome (GOLD analysis project Ga0075117, IMG submission 69789) | Saline lake microbial communities from Ace Lake, Antarctica - Antarctic Ace Lake Metagenome 02UKJ | ecosystem: Environmental > Aquatic > Non-marine Saline and Alkaline > Saline | place... | reverse complement strand
AAGATACTTTAACAGTTTCCCAACCAGCTGCTTGCGCTGCCGAAGGAGCACTAACAATGAACACAAGGTCATTGCCACTTGTTGAAGTATGGCGTCTCACAACCGACATAGATGCTTCAGCTGATACTGGAGTACCATCTGTTGTCGTAGAGAAACTAGTTGAAGAACCAGAAACTGGAACCCAATGCTTCTTACCATTAACACTTGTATCTGAACCCGAACCACCTAGAATCGAACTAGCACTCGTAAGAGTCAACTTACGGTAATTTGTTAGCGATGCAGAAAGATCTGGATCGTGATCAACATCTGAAAGAACAAGCGCTGAGAATGCTCCGGAGAATGTTGCTACCGATACTTTCTCTCTTTGTGAGAACGAAGTTCCCAGGTTGTAGAAACCACCTGTTCCGAGGTTTTCAGTACCTGGAGATGTTTGGTTTCCGAAGAGTGACCCACCTGCAGAGAAGTCGTCATTCTTATTACCTGCCTTGGCAGAGTCCATTCTATAGTCAAGATAGAATAGGAGTCCAGAAGGAAGACTCATTGGTTGTACAGAAACAAGCTCGTTTGCAATCAGACCACCGAATACACGGCGAACGATTGGGAATGCTACGTTCTGGAAACCAATAATATCTGCAGCCGTTGATTGCTCATTAAGTAATGATGCTGCTTGGTTCTCAAGAAGAACAGCCATCGAAGACTTGTTCTTGCTACTTGAAGTATCTTTAAGACCTTCAAGGAGACCTGTTCGGTCCCATTTTTCTACTAGTCGACCAACCTCTGCAATGCGGTCCCTTTTTTGGATGCCTGCCGTAAGTTCAGAGATGTCGAAATTTCCGTTTCTTTTACTCATTTTTTCATTTCTCCTAAGAATTTCTGTTTGTTAGCTTATAAGGCCAGCAAGCTCTCTCATACGGTCGTATTGAGCACTTCCGTTGTTGTCCACAGATTCTCTGAGAACTTTTTGGTTTGGTGAACCGCTGCTGCGTGTACGTGATGAGTTCGCTTTTGGACGTCGCTTTCCTTCGGAGATTCTAACTCCTGAAGATTTGAACGAAGCATTAAGTGCTTCAGCAACCATCCTAACTTCACGAACTGTCTTTGCGCTGTCAATTTTCTCGACTACGACTTTCTTTTGTTCTACGGTAAGCTTCTTACCGAACTTGTTAAGCATCTCATTAACACGAAGAACCTTCATATTAAAGAGGTTAACACTTGATACTTCTTCTTTCAGCTTACCAACTACTCCATGAGCGGCGACGAGTTGTTCTTCGAGATGAGAAACATACTTTCTAAGTGCTGAGTTCTCGCGAAGACCTTTTTCGATAGACTCCTTTACAGAAAGATCTTGCTTGGCCGAAGCTTCGCCCTCTTCCCAAGGTTTGTCGCTACCATCTTTGTCCATAAGACCTGTGTCGGATGGAGGTGCACCGTCTTCGGTTGCCCATCTTGTTTTTGGGTAAGTGTCTGCAAATCCGCTTGTTACGTCTGCTTCAGATAGTGCAGCATTCGTTTGCATTAGAGACTCGTATGCCTTCTTAAGGTCTGCCTCACTAATCGAGATTTCTTCGTCCATGTCGTCCATATCGCCTTCATCCCCTTCGCCTAGAGTTGGTATACTCATTTCTGCTGGCATTTCTTCTTCTTCCTCTTCACCTTCAAGAGCAAAACCATATTCGTCCATCTCTTCTTTTCCACCTTCTAGCTCTTCCTCATCTTCCATTTCTGCAAGGTGTGGAAACATGCCTTCTAGTCCTAGTTCTTTTTCATCATCCATGTCATCGTCTCCTTTTGGAAGAGCTTTACCCTCTTCAAATTCTGTTTCTCCGTGTCCATCAGCGTGGCGACGGAGACGATCAGTGTCTTCAGAAGCTTGCATGGCACTATTTATTTGGCTCTCTACTAACCTTCTAATAGAAGGGGTAAGATCTTCTACGATCTTCTTCTTCGCAACAGCTTCTGCCATCTTGCGAATTTGCGCAGACTCTGTTAGAGAATCTCGTACGATGCTTTTATTCTTCATTATCGATCTCCGGACTATATCCATCTAAATCTAGAATTAAATACATTTGAAACATTTTTTCAAACTTTTTTTCTATTTTCTTTTGATATTTTGTGCTGCCCATTTAGCTGCCCTTCTCTTTTTTCTTCGTACTTCTGACTTTTTCGTATGGTATCTTCTATCGATATACTCTTGCAGAATGCCGTCGTCTCTCATCATCTTCGTCAATCTCTTGACCATCCTATCGACACTCTCATTACCTCTTCTTTCTACTTCAAGTGGTTTAAACTCTTCTTTTCTTTGGTACCTTTGGCTCATTTACGACCTTTCAATCTTTTCTCGTATATACTGTTTAGTACGTTACTTTCAAGCTTCTTCTTAATCTTTGACTTGTTCTTCTTCATATCATCAGTATCAAACCAACTAGGGTCAGACTTATCTTCTGTCTTTGTTGTCTTCCAACCTGGCATTTTAACATTTGCCACTGAGCCATCTTCACCAATCTTCGCTTGTGAGCTGTATGGAGCTGATGATTCTGACTTCTTCGCTGGTATAGGTTTCGACGATTCCCTTATCGTCTCTCTTATTACAGACTTGGCAATGGCCCTAATGGCAGATTCTGATGTGTACGGGCCAAAGTTAGCGGCGCCTTGCCTTTTGTATCTATTACCTTCTTCTGATTCTTTCGTAAAATCACCAGCCTCAGGTTTAGCGAAGCCTCTTGGGTGGACTGGATCATCTTCGTCTTGAGCATATCCGTCCCTTCCATTCTTTCCTGCTTCTGCGAATTCTTTAATCGCACTTTCGATTACCTTCTTTAATTCTTCTATTGTAAGATTCATTTATTTTCTCCGCAGACCTTTAATATTCTCTCAGTCATCTTATCGATGTCACCATCTTTAGATGCAGTATCGTTAGACCACTGCTCATAAGTATTAAGTATCTCAAGCTTTCCTATCTTTCCAAATGATTTAGCGAAATAATCTGGATCGATCTTCATCATAAGCTTCACCATATCACCTTCTTCAAAGCGCGATAATAAACCCCTGGCGACATTGCTGACTGCCACGAAATCTTTTGTCTGTATACTCTTATCTACATCCTGCACAGAAGAAGATGTATCAAGGCAACCATCTTCAGTTGCTGTTAATGAGACAAATGCTTCAACTAGTTTCGAGTGATTCTTTATTCGTTTAGTCTCACGAACTGCCATGCCTGGTTGCATTCGTGCCTGCTTCATTGCTTTGCCGACAGTGCCGAATCCAGCTCCACCGACTTTTAATATGACTGCGCCTTTACCCAACTCGGTGTCGTATGTCGGAGCTACTGGCACTTTTTCTTCTTCACCATTAGCAGCAGTTGTCCTTATCATACCGTATCCGTACTCATCTTGTCTTGAAGCAATCGTAAGTTCTTCATCTGACTTTGTATTATCCCAGTCAGGACCCTTCGGGCGCCCACCCCATTCTCCAGATGTTCCCGGAGTAACGCGACCACCAGTTGTACCACCAGTTCCACCACCAGCTTTAGCAGCATTTGATGGAGAGCCTAACCCTTCTTCTAAATCTTCATCTTTTCCAAACCTAGACTTCTCTCTAGGATCATAGACTATATTTCCCTGAGCTGGCGTAGCGCTCTTCCATCCATCTAATTCTGATGACTCTTCGATATCACCTTGCCACTTGTCGATTGCATCAGGCTTAACATTTTTTGGCATGTTTACATTTTGTCTAGACCCGCCGTTGCCAGAGTTTCCCCTGTCATATGCCAATGGGGATCCGTAACCTGGGGCGCCCGCTGCTTTGTCGTAAGGGTACTTCGCACCTCCACGCTGGTAAGCCTTATGTATTCTTCCGCCGCCTCTACCACCAGATGAGTCTGGAACTCCGACACCAGTACTTAACCCGGCTTCTTTCTTAATTGATTTTGTCATACCTTCTTGTCTAGTGATGCACGTAGGTTTGCTATCCTTCTTTCTTCAGATGCATCTGACTGCTTCATCGGTGCATTTGTCGACGGCTTGTTAAAATCCATACCTTTAAACATCCCTGGGTCTAACCCAAGAGCGTCCAATGAAACATCTGTCTGAGGCACAGATGCTGCGCCTGCTGCCTGCTGGCCTATTGGAGTGACACCTTCGTATAACGATGACAAGCTGTTCTCATTACTCAGTAATTTACCAACTACCTCATTCTTTCTCTTCACTATAGGGTTGTCCTGATAGATTCCGTCGTGAGAGTTATCCATCGGCTCAGGGATTCTTTCGGAGCGCCTTTGTAATTCTGCGTCGAATGAATCTTCCCACTTCACATGCTTATGAGAAGAAGCTTCAGATACTAATTTCTTGAGATACATTTCAGATACTACACTGGGTAGCTGTTTTCTTACTTCTTCTGCGACTACAACCCTTATTATCTCTACTAACTGTGACTTTTTCATTATTTTCTTTCTGCTTATACACCAGTGCCATCATTGAATATAAGGCTTCTTGTAGACTTTACGTTTATGCCGCTAGAGTCTATATCGTCACTTCTTCCAGAATCTACGGCGCCATCTATAACAGTAGAAACAGTATTTTGCCTGCTACCCATTCTAGCACCGCGGCTAGCTTTTTTCTTTTTCGGTATCTTTATTACGTCTGCCATTTACTTAATACTCTGCATCTATGGATCATGAAGTATTGTTATTTTCTTGTATTGAGCTTGTGACTCTGTTGGAGCTGGACCGGCAGCCCAGGTACATTGATAACATCGTGATAAAGAGGTGGCGCCACTTTATATTACCCCACTCCGTATTTAGTTATTTTGACAGAACCCGCAGCGGCATCCCATATACCAGTTATACTTCCAGTATGTACTGGAACGACTGTTTCATAATAAGAACCAGAACCGAGCTTCACGCTAAAATCTGTAAGAGAAGCTCCATCACCAAATTTAAGAAATAAAGCTGCAGAACTGTGGTTGAAGAATGTTACTCTCAATCTGTTGTCATCAGAGTAGCATAGGACAGATGAACCAGTAGAACCAGTTATTGAGCTAACTTCTGCTTGAACCTGGCCGTATGAGTTTCCTAGTTGTGACATATTACTTTCCCCTTGTTACATCATTCAGCGCACGCCAGATTCTATCAGATTTACTGTATACCGCTTTTGCATCAACCTTGATGTTTTCGTTGATAAATGCGCCAGGCGTAGATGGTTCAGACACTGCATCAAAGCAAATAAGGCCGTAATCGTCCTGCACCACATCTGTGCCCTCGTTAGTTTGCTCTGTGCTTCCGATTCCACGAGATGACATGCCAATCCTTACTCCAGACTCTAGCAGCTGAGCTAAGATCTGCCCCTTTGGAGTGGGCAGTACTTCTATCGAACCCCTGACGGTGTCACCTTCCCAGTATATTTCCCTTACAATGTGAGATGCTCTATCAAGCGCGACCGTTGATGTCTCAGGATGATCCAACTCCCCAAGAGCCCTGGCTTCCTGTACTACCTTTGTGTAGTTTTCGATTTCTCTTATTAGAACTTCCTTAGGATAGATCCTACCATTTTGATTCTTAAGATGGGCCTTTTGAAGAATGCACGGAAGTATTATCTTTCCTTCATTCTTTGCCTTCGACTCTGTTATCATGTCTTTTGTATAGTCTAATGCTATCCATTCTCTTAGTAAATTAGCCATTTCGTATTTCCTACTTCGTATTCAGTTACTTTATTTTTCTGAACTTATTGCTTAAGATTCTTTTGAGAATCGTTATTTCTAGTGATGTCATGTTGGATACGAAGTCATCAGCTTTTTTCTCTATCTTGTTAAGATAAGCATCTCTCTTTTCAACTGCTGAAACTACCGAGTTGTCTTTATCTAAATCATCTTGAACTGTTATCAATTCTGCCCTCAGAACCTTCCCTCTCTCTGGATCTAGCTTCGTCAGAGCATTCTTAGCACCGTCAGACATCTCTATCTTTGGATATCCGTTTTCAATGAAGATGTAGATTGGGCCAACATCTGCTAAACCATCTTTGTCAGATGCAGATAATTCTGCGTACACTTTCTCTTTGTTCTGATCTTTCTTTATTCCAGAATCTTTTACTTGGAATTCTGAAGAAGCTAGAGCTGCCGTTATCAATTTCACAGAATCCTTTAGAGTCTTTTCTGATTTCTTTGCTATTGTCTTTTGATGTGACTGGAATGTCTTGTCTGCAAGAACTGCTTGCTTTGACAACTTCGAAACATATTCATCCCAGTCACTGCCCTTTTTTTCTTCGCGAAACAAAGACTCTGCTAAAGCTTTTACTATCCTGCTTATAGATTCTTTCTTTGTCTGTGGCTTCTTCTTTGTTTTGTTCTGTCCTAGCCAGCTGGGATCATCTTTCTTAGAAGCAAGCTCTGGATTCTTTCTTAGTTTTTCAACATCTTGCCTTAGTCTGTTCAATGCAGATGGATCTTTCGGAGGAAAACTATTAAGCTCTGCTCTCCTTGCAGCTAACTTAGTGGGAAATTTACCAACTTGCTTAGAGCCGTGCTGCTTACCAGGGTTTGGAGCATAAAGTGCAAATTGCCCGTCGGACTGTTTCCTTACTATCTCTTTCACTCTCTTCCTTATTTTTCCGCGAATAGCGTTCTCAGCAAAACCGTTCTTGATTAATTCAGCGAGCTTTACATAATCACTCTCATCTAGCATCGACTCTATTTTAATAGAAGATTCTTCATCAAGACCAGCAAAGTAACCAATAGCTTCAACTACAGATACATCTTCGTTGAGTTCTAACAGTTCATCTACTTTTTTCTTTCTCTTTTTAATTCCAATTGGGACCTGGAAACCTGCGACGCCACCAGCCGAACTGAACTCTTTTAATTTCTTACTCATGACGCTATCTCCTCAACTAGTTTGCAGTATAACATAAGGTCTTCTACTTCCGTTGGGCCTGCATCTTTGAAATTCATGCCCTCAAGTATTACTTCTGCCTTGCTAAGCTTTTCAAGTATTAATTTGTCATTCTTTATTTCTGGAGAAGAATGGGAAAAGCGGAGAAATTCCAATAGTTTCGTTCTCTGTTTATTAAGATACTTTTCAAGCTTCTTACCGTTACCTTTTTTGGTCAAGGAAGAAGTGTAACTCGAAAGCAGGTTCTTCTGCGATTCGTTTAAAGCACTTGTATACTTCTTGTTGTACTTGTTTACAGCTATGTTATATGATAACTCGTCTGCACCATCAAACTCTTGATATTCATTAACATTACGTTTTTTTGATACCATAAAGTTTATAAGTGACTCTTGCAACTTGACCCTTTGAATACTCTCTGTAAGGGCGCTTTTTGGATTACACCCATTTATGAAAAGTTGAAGTGATGCAAAAGCTTTGTAGTCTTCTATCTCAAAATTGGAGAAGAAAGTCTTTCCAAAAGCATGGTTTACTTCTCTTAAAAGATTACTTTTCTTTATATCAGTAAGCCTAAAATCTAACTTACTTGCAGACTTTTTAATCTCTTGCAGGATTCCAGATGCTATACCACTTGAAGCTCCGCGAGTTCCAATGATGATGTCAAATAGCTGCTTTTCTTCATGAAGTTGAGTCCCTGGACTATAATACTTCTTGATTATATTAAGAGCTACCTTAGAAGTTTTGATATCTTTCTCTAAAACAGATTCTGATATCTTTCGCAGAAGGAACTCGTATACAAGACCCGAGTTCCTGCGTTTGTTATGTTTGAAATTAATTTTCTTTGTCATTGTGTAACCTCTAAATCATCAAAAAACAAAACCCTAAATGACATTTCGTTTTCATTCGCAAACTTAACTGCACTTTTGTTTTTTGCTTCAAACGTTTTTTTGTTACGAACCCATCCTTTTACTTCTTCTAAAGTTTTTCTTCCATCAGACCACTCAAGTACAAAGTCTGGAATGTATCTTCTTGTTATACCGTTTAATGTATACTCGATGTTTAATCCGTGGTTCTTCGTCCAATAGATAACATCGTTATTATTGTCGAGAAACTTCATTCTTTTTAATTCATAGGAAGAATGAGAAAAATTATCCTCAGATGTTTTAGTCGATATGTATCGTGACTGTTTTCCGCCGAAAGTGAACTTATTATTCATGCTATTTACTTTTGATTTAGACAGATTAGCTCTGTGTTCAACTGAAAACTTCATTCCCTTGCGAGCTACAGATATCTTCTTGCTGTGTTCCTTTGTTTGCCGGGGCTTTTTTATGCCCTTTTGAGATAAGCCAATTTTTTTCCTGTGAGGCGGTGACTTTTTGTATTTGTTTATGTTTCTAGGAGCCCATAAGTTGAAGCACTTAACAGAACAAAACTTTTGATATCTTTTTCCTTTAAAATCAATATTACAAAATTTACATTCATACAAAAATTTCTTGGGGCCAACTTTGTTGATATCTTTCTTTTTTCTTTTCCAAGAAGAAGCTCCGCAAGTTCTAGAGCAACACATCTGCTTCTTCAGCCCTATGAATGTAGTGCTGCAGTGTTTACAGGCTTTTTCAAATTTTCTATTCTTATTCTTTTTCTCTAGAGCCATATTGCCATGTCCCCTCTCTAATACCTGTTTGTTATCTTAATTATAAGATTCTCTTTGGTTTTCTAATTTCTCTTAATATATCTTCAATTAATGACAGTCCTTTTTCTGATTCTGCCACTTTATCTATCGATTTCTGTACGTATTCGCCAACTGGATCGACACCCTCAGAGAACGGTCTAGTTATCATCCTGTTCCTGCCTGCCATATCAAATGGGTCTGATGCTGTTTGCTTCTCTGTTCCAAACACATGATTATACAAGTTTTCGCTCGGAGAAAATATGTTCTTTCCTTTAAAGAAGGATAGTTCTGCTTGATCACCTTCTGAGCCTGGATTATGACCTTTTACATCATCTCCGTCCTCGTTGACTTCTTCATGGTTATCATCTTCATTTATCTCATCTTCATCTTCGTCTTCATCTTCGTCGTCTGTAAGGACCATTGGTTTTATTGAATTCATTAACTCAAGATCATTTTCTGGATGGAATGCTGCTTGGAGGTCTTCTTTGTCTCCGCCAAGTGAAGTGGGCAATTCATCTTCTCCTGCAACTTGGTTCACATCTGCATCTGGCTCGTCTTCAACTTCATCTTGTGGAGCTGTCATCGCTTCAAGTTCTAATTGAAAAAGCTTATCTACCCTTTGACCATCTTGAATTTCTTCTATTTTCTGGTCCGAGAAGCCAAACAGGTCTCTCCATACAGTTGTCTTGTCTAACATACCTTCCTGCGCAGAGCCAGCAATCTCCAGCTTAACCCTCCAAAGCTCTAACTTCTGCTGTTCGGCTATAGTAGAAGGGTTTGACATCTTTATCTCATAGTCGATTAGATCCTCTCCTCTGTATCCGAGCAAGTATAGATGGATTACAGCTATTTTCGTGAGTTCAGATATCATTATCTTCTGAATTCTTTGAATCGTTCTTGAGAATCTTACATCTTGTTGTGCGAGTGTGGCTTTTGAACCAACATCTTCATCATATCCAAGGTAACTCTTTGGAACCTTCAGTGCAGAGAACACCTTATTCTGAATGTACTGAACATCTTCGATGTCACCTGTGAATTGGCCTCCTGGAAGAGTGTCGATCTCTGAACCTTTGCCATCTCTCATAGGCAGAAAGTAATCTTCATCAACAGAGAGAGGGTTATATCTCAGGTCTACCCTTCCAGTTGTCTGGTTTATTATCTTATTTCTCTTTAGACCTGTTTTAACCTGCTCCATGTACCTCGGGATTTCATCAGGTTTAACATTACCCACTTCAATCTTAAAAACACGTCTCTCTGGAGAACGGACAATCCTGTACACAAGCATCGCGTCTTCAATAAGGATTAATTGTCTCCATACTCTTCTGGCTGGCTCTATTATAGAAGAACCGTATGGTAGGAAGTTATCATTTCCTAGTAATCTAAAGTGAACTATCTGCCAAGCTTCAAGGATCATGTTTCCTTGAGTAAGCCATCTAAATCTAAACGCAAATGGGTTGTTTGGGTCGTACCCTTCCTCTCTCTCAACCTCATTGATTGGGATTGGAAGCATATTCAAGATTCCGTTGTTCTCACTTGCATCAACAAACATGACAAAGTCGCCGTATTTACACAAGTTGCGGATCCACGAGTGAAGATTGAATTCAATATTAAGAATGTCGAAGAAGAGAGTCTCAAGTACACTCTTGATTTCCTCATTTTCTGTCTTAATAGAAATCATGTGGCCATTTTCATCTACAGATGTAACTTCATCTGCGTAAA
>Ga0075117_1002589_pt1 | contig 10277 bp, 8 predicted proteins | sample AntAceMetag02UKJ_FD_69789 | JGI IMG/M metagenome (GOLD analysis project Ga0075117, IMG submission 69789) | Saline lake microbial communities from Ace Lake, Antarctica - Antarctic Ace Lake Metagenome 02UKJ | ecosystem: Environmental > Aquatic > Non-marine Saline and Alkaline > Saline | place... | reverse complement strand
CCCCTGCATGGCGGCTGCGTATTGCGCCGCGGAGGCCAGCAGGTTGGTTTGATAGTCGCTGTCGATGCCGGCAATCGCGGCAGCGTGCGCGGTGTTCAGTGGACCGACGGCAGCCCAATAGATACCCGTCGCAGCGGTGACCGCGTCGTCGTGAGTGGTCTGGGCGGCCAGCAGTGCGGCGTCCGAAACAAGGGTCGCTGCGTTAACCGCAGAATCATAACTTCCCTGCGCCGTGGAGGCCGCGGTATCGTACGTAGATTGCAGGCCGTCGATCCCGTTTTGATAGACATCGGCGGCATCCTGAGCGACCGTGTTATAGGCCCCATTCGCCAGCTCAAGCGCATCGTCGAAATCAGAATTGGCGGCGGTCGTCGCCATGTCGTGGGCATCGCCAGCGGTTGACATCGCGGCGTCGTAAATGGCAATCAGGCCGTCCAATGCGGCTTCAAACGACGCGATAAACCCATCAATCGTGCTTTCCAAGAACGCGGTCGCGCCGGAAATCGCGGTCACCACCGCCGGGGAATTCAGCAACGCCTCACTGTCGAATTCGGCGACATTCGGATGGCTGGACACCACGGAATTCCGCGTCGTGGTGGCACTGGTCACCGTGGAATTGTAAACGCCCAGCGTACCGGTCGGGCCGCTGCCCGTTGCCAGCGCAAAAGAATCTTCAGCGGCGGTCAGCAAGTTGTCAAATGTGCTCGTGGCCAGATCGACGGCCGTATCATAGCTCGCGGATATCGGAGCCAGTGCCGCATCGAACGTGCTGATCGCGGTCTCGATGGCAGCATCCAGAGTTGCCGTCTCTGTATCGATGACGGAATTCAATGCGCCGGTGATGACATCCATGGCGTCGTCGTAGTCTGATTCGGCGGTGGACAGCAAGCCGTCCAAAATTTGCTGAGTGGCTTCCAAGGCGACGTTCAGAGTGTTATCGCTGTCGGTGGCGTCGGTCGTGATTGTCCCCGTCAGCACGTCAATCGCAGCTTGGGCCGCAGTACGAGCGGCATCAACCGCCGTATCGAATGTGGAATCGGCCCCTTCGCCTGCAGAAGTCAGTGTTGAGGTGATCGAATCGACGGCGGAACCTAATGCGTCATCCGCGGTGCTGGTGGCCGATGCGTAGTCCGTCTGGGCGGCACCGATTGCGGCTTGGGCAGCACTCAAGGCTTCATCGAACGCAGCTTCAGCGTCCGCAGCCGCCTGCTGATCCTCCGCTTCTTGTTCGCTGTCGTCTGCGGTGCCATCGTCATCGTCGGCGGTACCATCCGTCACCGCACCGCTAGGTGGCTCAGCAGGATCCGCTCCGGTCGGCATCCCCCCATTGCCATCCACTTCTGGTGCTGGGCTGTTCGGGCCAGCACCAGCAGATCCGGTGGAGTCAGCTTCCGAAGACATCGGATCGGACGTGCCATCGTCAAACATTCCCGTGTCGTTGGGGCTGTCGGATTCTGCTGCCGTCGAAGTCCCCGTGCCAGTCGGCATGCCGTCGACTGTTTCGTAGCCTTCGTAATACGTGTCGAAATCTGTTGTGAACATATCGTCCGCGAACGAATCGAAGTTTGCCGTGGGATCTGGAGTCGAGGTGCCATCGTTCGCACCGGGGTTCGTATCGTATGACGCCGTATACTGAGTAACGTAATCGGTGAGATACGTGTTGTCGTACGATGTTGACGCCGTGCTGGTCGCATCGCTGGCGTCATAGGCGAAGTCATATCCAACGTCGTCCATCATCGGATCGGAGTTGGTTGATGAATCCGCACTCATGCCCGTGGTCGCCGACAGTAGGATTTTTTCTTCCAATGGTTCAGTTTGGAAGCACGCCTGCGTGTGCCTTGAACGCCGGGAACGTTCACGCCGTTGGCCCCCCCCCACCTAAACTCACACGCCCTTGTCGGACGGAGTTTTGCAGGGTCATTCGTAACGTCTGAAGCCAGTTCTGCACAACCATGAAGTTTATCCTCAACGATAAGACGAGTGGCACTCGCAACAATCACACTGCAGCGACCACAACCCTAACTTAGGCAAAAACCAAAACGCGACCCACAAGCTACCCCTATTTTGAAAAACCGGCAATCCGGCGTAATCCACTACGACAGGTGAATGCCCGCGTGACAGTGAAAAATCGCCGTACCGGATTCCGGCAGGAATTGCCGGAGTGTGACTTTGCTCGGCAAATTGCGGCTTGTTGAGCCGAATCCGGGGCCGAATCGATGTTCTGCCGATTTGGCCGTTGCAGTACGATTCCGACAACCATTGTCTGCAGTCTGACACAGACTGCTGTTGTCTCACGGATTCGTCGGAAGCGAACATGTCCCCTGCAAAACCATCAGCTGCCTGGGCACCTGCCTTTGTCGGAATCGGTGCCGAAAAAAGCGCGACGACGTGGGTGTGGAGCAAACTGGATCAGCATCCAGCGATTGAAATGAGCCAACCGAAAGAGCTGAACTACTTCAACGAAAACTTCGCACGCGGGCCCGTTTGGTACCAAAAGCACTTTGCGAATTCCGCCGCTTGTCTGCAGGGCGAAATCAGCCCGTGGTATATGGACCACGCCGACACGGCCGCGCGAATGGCGAGCGTCTATCCGGACGTTCGACTGCTGGTGATGTTGCGAAATCCGTTTGATCGAGCCATGTCGCATCTGATGCATGATGCTCAAAACGAATACGGTGGCATCGCTGATCTGACGGCAGACCAATTGCAACGGCTGGCGGTTCGAGACGAAAAGTATGTTCGACGCAGTTCGTACGCCACCAGCTTAGCACGCTTTTTTAAGCACTTCGATCGCGATCAAATCGGAATCTATTTCTACGACGACGTCAAACAACGGCCGCTGCAGCTGATTCAGGAGATCTACGAATTCCTGAACGTCGACGCGAGTTTCGTACCCGCAGACTTAGCCACACCACTGAACAAGTCGCAAGATTATCGTTCGGCCACGTTACATCGAATTGCGTCGCGCGTGTCGCAAACAGCCAAGGCGTTGCCGGTCACGTGCGACCTTGTCGAATGGATCTATCGCAACACCACACTGCGGGAACGAACGATTGATTTGCTGATGGTCGACAGCGGGCGGCCGTCGTTAACAGCAGCCGATGTGCTGACGGAGCCACAGATGCAAACCATCGCGGACGAGCTGTCGCGACTGAAGGACGAACTCAAAGTGGCCGTTCCAGACACGTGGCGTGTCCCGGAATGTCAGCTGGTGTAATCACGGCGTCTGTTGAACCACTGTTGAACCGAGCGAGTCGGAACCCGCATGCAAACTGCAACATTAAACCCTTATCCCGCCAGCCACGCTCTGCCTGCGCTGGGGCATCAAACGGCAGAACGTTCGGAAGTCATTCGTGCGGTGTTGATCAGTGTGGTGTATTTCGCAATCGCGAGTATCGGGTATTTCACACCGTACGATTCTGTCGCCTTCATTTTGGGCTTGGCCATCATCGCGCCTAGCTGGCGGCCTTACTTGTTGCTGCTGGTCGCTTCGGTGCATGATTCGCCGGGACAGGCGGACCCTTCGGTCTATGCCGGTGTGTGTGGCATCACCTGCATGATGTCTTTTTCGGCCATCATGAATCCGAAACTTCGCCGAGCGGCGCGGACGGCGGACGATCGTATTTTCACACGCCTTGTTTTCGGTGGACTGTTGCTGGTGATGTATGGACTGGCGAGTTCTTGGGTGCAGCAGGAACTTCAGCTGCATGAACAATACGAAGAGAAGCCCTATTACCTGCTGGGCGGATTGATGGCGATGATGATTGTGTCCGGATTTCTGGCCAATCGAATTCTGTCCGAAGATCGGTTCTCGTCAGTGCGACTACGCACCATTTGCACGATGATTTTGGCTCACATCCTGATCGTCACGCTGCTGCAAACCGTGTACGGACCCGGCTTCGGGGCTTCTCGCAAAGGCATGGCGATCATCAGCCAAATGTTTGAACTCATGGATGGCGGCAGTCGAGGAATGGCGCGTCTGACGGGCCCGTTCTTGTCGCCCAACACGCTGGCGATGTTGCCGTGTTTGTATCTGTTGATCTTTTTGCGAGCGTCGCGCGGCACAGAAATTTCTGACAAATTCATCTTCGCATTCGGATCTGTCGGACTGGTGCTGGCCATCTTGGGCGGAGCACGATCGATGTTCGGCTTCTACCTGTTGGCGTGTGGCGTGTTGATGTGGACGAAGTCGCCGCGACGGGCGATCGGATTGGGTTTAATGGGACTGCCGGCGTTGTTTGTGATCGGTGTGCCGTGGGAAGAAATCTTGGTGTTGATGAGATTTCAGGACGTGGACAGCCTGCAAAGTTTGGGCATGCGTGGAGCCTATTGGAACGCCTGCATTCACAACCTCACGCGCGAGCAATGGTTGTACGGATCGGGACTTTCTCACTGGCCCGTCTTCTTAAAATACTACGTCGGTTACCCTGGAGCAGATCCGCACAATTGGATCTTTTCGATGGCCGGCAGTTTCGGCCTGCCCGGCTTGCTGTTTTACGCTTGCTTGGGGTTTGTGTTGCTCAGACGCGGTTTTACGGGCCCGCGGCGCTACCGTGCGATTGCCTTGTGTCTGTTTGTGTTGTTGCTGGGTCGAGACCTCGCCAACGTGCAGTATGTTGTGAACAACCATGCAATGGGAAGCCTGTACTGGCTGTGCATTGCGTCAGCTTTCACCACGCGGGAGGAATCTGATGACGATCAGGAGGTGAACTCGTGAAAGACTGCACAGCAGCACCAATGGTGACAGAATCAACCAGCATCTCAACAGCCGCCAAACACCAACCGGCCAGCGAAAATGAGTTGCCGCTGGTGAAAGTCTATGGCGAACGAAATTCGGGAACCATTTATCTGAGCGAATTGATTCGCCTGAACTTCGTCGCCAAAGAACTTCGCGGTTTCGTGCCGTGGCCCGTCACAGGTCTACAGCTCATCCTGCCGGGGCGCGAAGCGGTTCGGGACACATTCTTTTCCAGCACGTTCGGCAGCAATCTGGGCTGGAAGCACATGCGCGTAAAGCCGGTGGAAGAACTGCAACGCTACAGCATTTCTGCGCGGCGTCTGCACTTCGTCACGATCACCAAGAATCCATATTCGTGGCTGCTGTCGATGCACCGCCGACCGTACCACCAATACTACGAATCCGAACGAAGCTTTGAGGAATTCCTAACAGCACCGTGGCAGACCACTGGCCGCGATGGCACGGATCAAACTGTCGCAAATCCGATTGAACTGTGGAACATCAAGAACAAATCCTACCTGCCGCTGAACAGTGCTTTTCCGGCCCTGAACCTCAGATACGAAGACGTGCTGTGTGATCCGGAACAGACGATGAACGACGTGGCCCAGGAATTCAGTCTGCAGCGGACATCAGACGTGTTTCGTAATTTCGAACAGTCGACAAAAGACAGCAGCAAAGATTCGAACTATTACCGAGACTATTATCTGAACGAACGCTGGCGAGACAAACTGTCGGTCGCAGCGATCGAAATTATCAACCAACACTTGGACCGAGAACTGGTCCGCACGTACGGCTACGACATCCTGACTGGTGACTAAGAAACTTTTCTGAGCCCCATGACTCCCACCGCATCGAACTCAACTGTCCCTTGTGTGGCGAACACGAATTCCGTGACCGCGACCGGTTCGGACACGCGCAGCGGTTGGTGGTCGGCCGTGCGGGGTCGCAGCCAGTTTGTGGTGAATGTGGTCAGTAACGCGGGCGGGAGTTCGCTGAATTCGATTCTGCAGTTGCTGCTGCTGCTGGCACTCGGGCGACTCCTAGAGAACAGCGTTTACGCCACCTACTTCACGGCGTGTTCTATCATCGCCATTGGTGAAGTGGCGTCGGATTTTGGAACGCGACTGTGGGCCGTGCGACGTTTCGCAGGCTCCGAAAATGCGCGGCAAACATTTCACGACTGCGTCAGCAACAAGCTGCTATTTTCGCTGCTGGCCGTTGCGGTGCTTGGACTGCTGCCGATCAACACTCTGCCATTTTCTGCGCTGGTGCTCAGTGTGATGGTCGCCACGACACAACCCAGCAGCGACCCATTTTTGTGGTATCTGCGGGGGAAGGAGCGGCTCGATATCGAAGCCGGTTTGGTGCTTGGCTGTCGCATCGCGATTGTGGCCACATTGATCGGTGCAGCGCTGTTTGACATTCAGCTGACGACATTATTGCTGGTCTGGCTGGCGTGTAACGTGGTCAGAATGGTGGCTGAATCAAGGCTCGACATCTGCCGACCACTTTTTGCCGCGTCCGACACGAAACCGGTTGATTTCGGAAACGTGTGGAAGAACGTCCGCGACGTCGCGCCGATTGGCGTGTCGTTGGTGCTGGCACCGATGTTTACTCAGTCGGCTTTGCTATTCGTCACCATCTACGGCACGGACACCAGCGTCACGCAGTTCGGTGCCGCCTTCCGATTGGTACTGGCGGCTGGCTTCGTCGGCACCAGTATCGTCGTCAGTTCGTTTGCGCGACTTTCTAAAGCGATCGACGGTGACGATCAGCAAGCGTGTCACAAAATCATCCGCACTAAATTTCTGTTACTGACCGTCGCATTGATTCCCATTTGCATCGGCGGGATGTTGTTATCCGTGCCGGTCGCCACATTGGTGGCTGAACTGACACAAAAACCGGATCTAGCGACAGCCGGTGGAGTGATGATGTTACTGATGCCGGGTTTGTATCTGTCGTGCATGAACATGGGCGCCAAATTCACGTTAAACGCATTTGGCCTGAATCGACAGGACGTGCTGGCCATGCTGATCGGCTTTGTGACATTGGTTGTCGCGTTTCAGTTGACGCCGCTGCTGTCGCTTCCGATTCGAGCAGCGTTGTGCTGGACAGCGGGAGAACTGGCGGTTCTGATCAGTCGCCTGACGTTCCTGAAAGTCCAAAACCGACTACAAGGTGTGCCGATCGCGTTGATCGGTGGTGCTCTGGTGACGCTTGTGCTGCTGGCTGGTTCATTGCATTCCAATTTTTAATGTGCCCCATGGTAAGCCATGGCAAGTTAAGGATATCTCATGACATCTGCTCTACAGCGCGAGCCCACGACTGATACTCCGACTGCAGCCCATCCGTTTGTTTCGGTGGTTGTGCCCATCCGCAACGAAAGCGACTACATCAGCGGGTGTTTAAACAGCATTCTGCAAAATGATTGGCCGCCTGAATTCATGGAAGTGCTGGTCGTTGACGGCAGCAGTACGGATGACACGGTGGCTCAAGTCATGACCATCGCTGTACAAGATCCGCGCGTGCGACTGCTGCAGAACCCAAAACAAGTGCAGACCAGCGCTATGAACATTGGGATTCGCGAAGCGCAGGGCAGCATTATTTTGCGAGTGGACGGACATGCGGAAATTGAGCCCGACTATATTCGGCGTTCTGCCACAGAATTGATGGAACGACCTGAGTGTTGGTGCGTGGGCGGGGTTGTGGAAACGGTCAACGACACAAAAATCGGTCGCATTATCGCTGCCTCCACCAGTTGCCCCGTCGGTGTTGGCAACTCGCAGTTTCGCATCGGCGGCGCGGCCGGTTATGCAGACACTGTTCCTTTCGGCGGTTACTGGAAGTGGGTGTTCGAAAAAATTGGGGCTTACGATGAAGAACTGGCACGCAATGAAGATGACGAATTGAACGCGCGCGTAATCGAGAACGGAGGCAAGATTTTTCTGAATCCGGAGATCCGCAGTCGCTATTTTTCACGATCGACACTGCAGAAACTCTGGAAACAGTATTACCAATACGGTGTATGGAGAATCCGGACGATTCAAAAACGTGGGTCGGCCAGCTTTCGATACTTGATTCCGATGGTGTTTGTGCTGGCCGTCATTATGGCCACTGGTGCGGCCGTTGTGTCTCCCATGTTACGACCTCTGTCAGCCGGCTTTGGGCTGTTGTATTTAGCCGGTTTGTTGGTTGGAGCGGTGATGGTGTCTCGCAAAACGGGGTTGGCCGGTTTTTTGCTGTCGCCATTGATTTTCGCCATTCTGCATTTTTCGTACGGCATTGGCAGCCTGTTTGGTATTCTGTGGTTCACCGTTTTGGGCCACCGCACTTTGACACACGGATTGTCTCGATAGATGGCAAGACAGGGCAAGTATGTCGTCTGGGCGCAGAAAGATATGCTGATTCTGTGGGGTCTGGGCATGGCCCGCTGTTTGACATCCATGGAACACGAAAAACCTGTGGTTTGAAGTCCGCTGCTGGCGTAAACTGTTTCTGGGCCTGCCGTGCATCGCGCATTCTTTCGGTAACCAAAAACGGTGGCCCTGTTTGATTGTTTCGTTCCTGTTGTCACCAGCAGATTTTCTCCGATCGCCAATGTCAGACACGACTCGTTTGATGCTTCGAAACTGCATGCGTTTGATTCTGGTTGTCCAGATCACAACCTGCGGTGCCCGTGCGCTTGGACAGCTTTTCATTCCTCCTCAAACGCTGTCGATTCCTGAAGATTCGCAGGCCGCTGGTTCCCATCAGTCGAGGACGACGTCGACGTCGGACCTGATCTTCACGATTCGCACGGATCTGCTGGGGGAATTCGTCGAACGAGACGACGTGAAAAGTAACAACGTCGCGACGCAGGTCTTGGAAGCCAGTGTCAGTGGCATGCAGACCACAACGACATCGATCAGGCTTGGTTCTGTCGACCAATCAGATATGGCGAGACTGAATATTCTCGCGCGAGGGACCGTGGCCAGCAACACTGTGGGACTGACCACGCAGGCCGCCGTCACCACTTTGGGCAGCCATACGTTCGACGTGGTCAAACCCATCTACTTTGATGGCGTGCAGTTTCTGACCAAGTCTGCGTATGGCAATCTTCAGGTCCGCCAATTTCCGCAGAGTGTTAATACAGTCGCTTCACAAATGCCGTTGCTGGGGCGGATTGGAGATCGCATCGCATGGAACGAACTCCGCCGCCGTATGCCGGCATCAGACGCCATCGTCGTGCGCCGCATCGCCGATGACGTGCTTCCGCAGGTCAATCGCAGCGTTGACAAAGAACTCGCGAAACTGAATCAAGGATGGCAAACCCTGCGCGAGACGCTGGACTCGTTTTCGGGATCTGATCGGATTCAATGGAGTGCTTCCAGTACAGAAAACAGTTTTTCCACCAGTGCTCACAACCTGTCCCTGGTTGGTCGATCAACAAGATTGAGCGACTTAACCTCCAGCCTGACCGATCCAGAATCGCTGGTGATGTTGTTATCTGAAGAAGCGGTCAATCGCTGGCTGGGCTGGCGTCCAATCGGCGGTGTGACTGTGACAGACAGCACACTTCGAAAACTTGTTGAGTCGTTGAAGTCGGCGCGGACCGACCCTGCCGTCATCAAAGATTTGTTGCAACAACCCGGTGCATTGTCTGCAGAACCATTGCTGTTTTCGATCCGGTTCGCGGACGTCGAACCACTGGCTGTGCAATTTACCGACAACATGGTCACGGTGCGCGTGAAGTTTCAGATCATCCCCAAGGCGGGTGAGCCGGGGATCATGCAACTGGTGAGGATTCAGCTGCGTGGCAAGGCCGCCGAAGATGGCATGTGGTCCATCGGTTTGGACAGCCTGTCTGCAGAACCGGCGAGCCAGAACGCTGAGCCGGATCTGTACACCAACATGATCAACAATCCGCTCATCGCCAGCCAAATTCCTCCGACCATACTGCCGCGGACGATTGACCTACAGAATCTGCATCCCAAAATGCCCCTGTTTCGGCTCCACCGAATTCAGTGCGAAGACGGTCGTTTGCGTGTGTCGTTGCGAGTCTTTGATCAAGATACGGTTTCCGTTGACCGTAGATAATGTGAGTGTCAGTCATCGACTGTGTGTCGGGAATGAATCTCGCTGCGCGCGATTCAGTCGCGGTCGAGACGACAGAAGGTCATTCACTGACAACGTCTGTCGTCCTGCCGGGACTCACAAATCAGGAAAAACATCAACCGGTGACTCTCGTCACAATAACACGGCCAAACGCGGTGGCGGAGCCCTGACGCTGTCTCTGGAAGAAGGCCTGCTGACGCGCGAAGACGATTCTCACGTGCTAGCTGTTGAAGATGCGTTGCTGAGGCTGGAAGAAATCAGCCCCCCGCAAGCTCAAATTGTTGAGATGCGTTTCTTTGGCAGGATGACCGTGTCTGAAGTCGCTGACGAAATGGGAAAATCCAAACGCTGGGTGGAAGCCGAATGGACCATGATTCGGGCTTGGTTGCGTGCTGAGCTGAGCTGAGCGAAGAATAAATGGCAACTCCCGATCATGATCGCGTTC
>Ga0075117_1002585_pt1 | contig 10290 bp, 5 predicted proteins | sample AntAceMetag02UKJ_FD_69789 | JGI IMG/M metagenome (GOLD analysis project Ga0075117, IMG submission 69789) | Saline lake microbial communities from Ace Lake, Antarctica - Antarctic Ace Lake Metagenome 02UKJ | ecosystem: Environmental > Aquatic > Non-marine Saline and Alkaline > Saline | place... | reverse complement strand
GAACGTAAGAAGTTTGGTTTCAAGAAAGCACGTAAGAGTTTTCAATTCTCCAAACGATGATCTACATATCTTATTTTTCAGACAATTCACATTGTCTGCATGAAGTCATCAACACCCTGACTGGCACCGTTTTCCAGTCAGGGTGTTTTTTTATGAAAATGATCTGGTAGTTAAGGCATCACGTACGAGATTACCTCAGGCGATACGCCCGAGAGATGTTTGTTGGAATACACCATTTTTTGGAGAAAGGGCATCAGTCATGTATGGGCGATTAATGTTGCCAGAACTTCAAGTGATGCTGGCTGAAAATGATAACGCAGGCATCAAAGAATTTTGTGAAGCCCTCTATCCTGCTGTCACAGCGGAAATTCTCTCAGAACTTGAGAGCCAGGATGTCTGGCGCGTGCTTGCCTGCAGTAGTCCTCAAAAGCAGGCGGAGATATTTCAGTTCCTGGACTTGCCCCAGCAGATGGAAATTGTGGGTGTAGTCGAACGTGGGCCGCTATCGAAATTGATCGAAGAGATGGCTCCTGATGACCGTGTTGACCTGTTATCACGCATGGATGAAGAGCACGTAGAAGAACTTTTGCCTTTGATGGCTCAAGCAGAACGGAGTGATATTCGTAAGCTGCTTTCCTATCCGGAAGATAGTGCCGGTGCCATCATGACGACCGAATACGCTTCTCTGCCGGAAAATGTTTCGGTGTCAGAGGCGTTGGAAAAGCTGAGGCATCAGGCACCGGACAGTGAAATTATTTCCTATATTTACGTCGTCGATGACGGGCGTCGCTTGCAGGGCATTGTTTCTTTGCGCGAGTTGATCTTCGCCCGTCCGACACGGCCACTCTCGGAGTTGATAAATCGCGATGTGATTTCCATGCGCGTGGATGATGATCAGGAATATGTCGCGCAGCAGATGGCAAAGTATGACTTTGTAGCGATTCCTGTAGTCGATAATCAAAATCAGCTAGTCGGCATTGTCACACACGATGACGCGATCGATATTATGCAGGAAGAGGCAACCGAGGATACGCACCGCTTGGCGGCTGTCGAACCGTTAGAGGACAGTTATCTCTCCACTTCATTATTGACTGTCATTCAAAAACGAATTGGCTGGCTTATTTTTCTACTGGTTCCTTCATTTTTGGCTGCGAAAGTTTTGCAGCATTATGAAGGACTTTCAGACAAGTATGAATGGCTGGTTTTGTTTATTCCATTGATTCTCGCCAGTGGCGGTAATGCCGGTTCACAATCAGCGACTTTGATTATTCGGGCGATGGCACTGGAGGCGAATATTGATAAGAGCGATTTGACTTCATTATTGCGAAAAGAAATTCTACTGGGTGTGTTACTGGGGGGAGGGCTGTCTTTAATCAGCTTTGTTCTTGCCTTGGTTTTTACTTCGCAAATGATACAGGCAACTGTCGTAGGTTTAGCGGTCTTTTTAGTCGTATTGATCGGCATCTCAGCAGGAGGGATGTTGCCGATGCTGTTCCGGCGACTGGGAATGGACCCCGCTTTAATGTCCAATCCGTTTATTACCGCGCTGGTCGATATCTTGGGCCTGGTGATCTACTTTCAGGTTGCCATGTCGCTGGTAAGTTAAAAAATGGGGTAAGCGAAAAATGAACGATCTTCTGGTTCGAAGCTGATGATCTCAGGTTTCTTTCTGGTCGGTTTCGACGTTCAATTCTTTCAACTCGATTCCCATCATCTTCATCAGCTCCAAAGCATTGCTGTGCTCAACAATACCGGGTTGCATACGGTAATCAAAAGTCATTTTGCCGTCGACCAGTTGATCTTCGAAATGCACATTCTTTGCCTGATCACCAAATTGAGCGGTGATTTCTGTTAAAGCGAGATCATGAGTCGTCACAATTCCAATGCTGCCTCGTTCGACCAGCGATTCGATCACACTCTGTGCTCCAATGCGGCGATCATGAGAATTCGTACCCTGAAGAATTTCATCAAGGAGAAATAAAACAGGCAGTGCATTGTCTGCCAGATGGACCACTGCGGACAGTCTCGCCACAGACTGATAGAACAGTGAAGCTCCCTGTTGTAGTGAATCCTGAACCCGCATCGCTGTTCCTGCCTGCATTGGCGAAACAGTCAATCGGGTTGCCCTGACCGGGGCACCCGTCATTGCGAGCACAAAGTTCGTGCCTACGGTTCGCATCAAAGTACTTTTACCCGACATATTCGAGCCACTGATCATGAGCAGCCGATTTTCTGAATTTAAGGTGACATCATTGCGGACAACTTGATCGTCGGGGAGGAGAGGGTGTCCTAAATCAGTCCCTTCAAATCGCGGGCCCGATTCGGTTCCAACGATCTCAGGAAATGGATCGTTGGGATGTTCGTAAGCATAGCCGGCCAGCGAGCACAGCGCCTCAAATTCTCCGACCGCTGAGAGCCATTCCGGACAATGTGGTCCCACCTGCATGAGCCAGCGCTGGATGGCATAAACGTAGTGAAAGGGAATTCCCAGCAAAACCGCCAGGGGGGCAGAAAACTGGTTGCGGAAACAATTGTTGAGTCCTTGAATTTGGCTGCGAAGCTGGGCAATACTTCGAGAGGGGGGAATGCCATCCGTTTTTAAAGCGGAAACAATTGCCGACAAGTGCGGAGTATCAAATTGTCGTTGTTCAATCAGATACAGGACATCCGAGAGCACTGAAAGTCCGTTACGAACCTCGTCGGTCTGATTAAGTAACTCGCGTATTCGAGATCCGATAAAAAATAAGAGGCAGACCTGGACAATAATGGCCACACAAATGGGGGCAATGCCAGTGTAGGAAAACACCCAGCTAATGACTGATAGTGCAGCGAAGACTCCTGTGATCATAGATGCCCATTTCAACGGGGCAGGGATCGTTGTCAGCGGCTGCAGAACCCATTCGGACAGATGAGTCTGTTCAATTTCGCTGTGAGTCTCTGCTTCCAGTAACTCCAGTTCTTCACGAAAGTCTAACTCATTGCGAAGCTCTTCAACCGCCTGTTGTCGCTCCTGAATTTCAGTTGTTGAAGCAGGAGAAAGTAACCAGCGTGCCAATGTCTCTTCACCCAATTTGGTACGCGCACTGCAAATGAGCTGAAAGAGTGAGCCTTGTCCCAGAAGATCCAGGTCTCCGGCATACATGTGTTGTGGGTCAAAATATTCTTCACCCGCAGGCCTGACACCAATCCACTGGTCGTTCAGTCTGTCGAGGGAAATTCGATAATAGGCTTCAGTCTGTCGAGCTTGTTTCAGACGTCGCACACAGCGCGCGTGTAGAATGACAAGTAGTATAAATGCCAGGATTGGCAAGCAGATCCATTGCAGGCTCAACAGTCCCCAGATCGTAGATGCCATCAACAGCGCCACAGCAATCAGAAATACCACGCCTCTCAGGCTTGAAAATTGATCGCCCTGTTTTGCCAGTGCTCGTACTTTACTCGCTCGGCTTTCGAGCCGTTGTTCGTATTCTGACTGGGGGTTTTGCTGGATTGGGGAAGGTTGCATCGAGTTATTATTTCGTCGAAAATACTCGTTGGGTAAAGCTCACTTCTAACGTATTGAACCATTCAATGCCAGCGTAAACTAAGGCGAAATCTTATTTGCAATGAGTCTCTATTCCGAGTAAAAATATCAGAGAAGTTCTGTTTTTGAGGGGAAAATTGCCATGAATCAAATATCCGTGATAGATACTCACCAGCATTTGTGGGATTTGGACTTGTTTCAACTACCCTGGCTGGACTTTCCGGGTATTGCTCCTTTGCGTCGCAGTTTTCTGCTATCAGATTACGTCCAGGCTTCGCAGAATTGTCAGATCAATCAGACTGTCTACATGGAAGTGAATGTTCATCCAGACCATCAGCAGCAGGAAGCTCGGTATGTGCTTAACTTATGCAGTCAGGCTGATAATTCCATGTCTGGTGCTGTGATTGGTGGTCAGCTGAGCGAGGCCGGTTTCGGGCGCTATCTTGACGAGTTTGTCGGAAACCCGTTTTTGAAGGGAGTCCGAACTGTGTTACACGACCCGGACCGTCCGCAGGGTATGTGTCTGACTCAGCAGTTCAAATCGAATATCAATCTTTTGGGAGACCTTGGTCTGTGTTTCGACTTGTGTATGCGCCCCCGTGAACTTAAGGACGCAGTAGAATTAGTCGATGCCTGTCCGCAGACCCGATTTGTTGTCGATCACTGTGGCAACATGAGTGTGCAACCGGATGCGCAGAGTATACGACCGGCCTGGGAAGAAGGCCTGCGACTCCTGGCAGAACGAGATCAGGTTGTGTGCAAAATTTCGGGTCTCATCGCGACTGCAACAGCCAACGCATGGCAGCCGAGTGACTTAAAAGCAAATATTGATTTTTGCCTGGATACGTTTGGAGAAGATCGCGTTTTCTTTGGTGGAGACTGGCCTGTATGCACTCTGACTGCAACGTATGAATCATGGTTCAATGCGTTGAAGTGGGTGGTTCGAGAACGGTCTGACTCGTTTCAGCGAAAATTATTTCACGATAACGCACATGCTTTTTATGACTTGAAATCGCTATGAGGTTTCCTGAGAAAAGTCTTCCAGAAGTTCATCACTCTCTATCATATCCAGGCTGGGGCCCGATTGATCTCTGAGCTCTTTTGATCGATAGTATAGTTTGATGGGAATTTCTTTGAATGGAAGTTGTTCGCGTAAGACACCACTGAGATAGCGTTTCCAAGAGTCCGTGAACAGCTTTGAATCATTACATTTCAGCACGATCGTCGGTGGTTCTGTAGCGACCTGCGTTGCGTAAAATATTTTTGGGCGCCTGTTTTTTGAATGGGGGGGCTGATGATTATGGATCGCTGCCCGGATGATTTTATTCAGTCGACCTGTCGAAACGCGAATACGCGATTGCTTGTAAATCGTTTGTGCCAGATTGACAACCTGCTTGATATTTCGGGAATCGCGGGCAGTCACAAAAGCGACCGGAGCATGCCGCATGGTCTTGAATTGAGAGGTCAAATACTCATCCCACTTTTCGGAAGTCATTTTACTGTCGCGGCCCAGATCCCACTTGTTAATCACAAAAATGCAGGGTTTGTAATTTTCTTCAATTTCGGTAACCAGTTGCTTATCGACTTTAGAAATCGTCTCTTGCGAATCAAAAAACATCAGTACGACATTGGCGCGTCGGATGCTGCGTTTGGCTCGTGTTAATCCGTAAAATTCAATATTATTGGCCAGGCTTTTTCGTTTGCGAACGCCGGGCGTATCGATGGCCAGAAACGATTTGTCATCAAATTCAAAACGAATATCGACACTGTCTCGCGTCGTGCCTGCCACTTCGCTGACAATCATACGTTCTGATTCCGCGAGTGCGTTGATAAATGTGCTTTTGCCGACGTTGCGACGACCTACGATGGCAATCTTCAGTTCGGGGTCTGCAGAAAGGGCCACTCCTTCATCGTCTTCCAATTCTTCAGCCGGGGGTAAATGTTCCAGAACCGCATCGAGTAACTCGTTGCGATTTCGGTTTCCTGTGACACTCGTCAAGACTACCGGTGCATTGGTCAAGCGGAAAAACTGAGCTGCTTCGTCATCTGTTTTTGTCGAGTCACATTTATTGATACACAGGATTTTCGGTTTTTCTATCGACCGCAGTCGCTGAGCGACTTCTTCATCCAGATGGGCAACGCCCATTGTACCATCAACGACAAACAGGATCAGATCTGCTTCCTCGATTCCCACCTGAATCTGGCGTTCAATATCTTCCGATAAATCGTCACTGTCTGTGATGCCGATTCCACCCGTGTCAACCAGTTCGAAATAGCGATCCCCTTCGTGAACCATGTAGGTAACCCGATCGCGGGTGACGCCGGCTGTCGGGTCAACGATGGCGACACGATGTCCGGCAAGCCAGTTGAAAATCGAACTTTTGCCTACGTTGGGACGTCCTACGATAGCAATTTTGGGTATGGCCATGGTTTACACGTTTCTCTCAAGAACTCATTTTTCGGTTTGAATCAGACGGGATTTGGATTGCTCTCTTGATTTCCAGACAAAGGGCTTGTATCCCAGAGTGTGGTCGTATCAGAATAGGTCGAGCGCCCGTCGATTCGGATTTATTGGTATTGTATGCTAATCAGCAAGTCAGTGCTCATATCAGTCGGCAGTTTACAGAACTCCGCTGGCCATTTTCACGGTCTTGGCACTTCAATCGACAAAGTCATATTTATCATAGGTTATCCAGTTAGAAGCGGATTGTTAATCAACTGGAGCTATGCGTTTGGGAACTTCCGGCTAAATGGCTGTATTTGAACAAGAATTGACCGTTTGGGGGCCAGAATCTCCCTATTTTCAGGGAACGGATGCTCCTGTCGGCTTAAAACAGGCCCAGGGCTATTGTCGTCAGATCGCTCTGGGGCATTATGAAAATTTCCCCGTTGTTTCCTGGGCCTTGCCTCGTGGTTTGCGTCAACATTTTTTTAACGTGTATGCCTTTTGTCGTTGGGCCGATGATTTGGGGGATGAAATTGCGGGGGCAGATGCCTCATTAGCGCTGCTTGCCTGGTGGCGGTCTCAATTAGTGAGCTGTTACCAGATGATTTCCCATACCCACAACAATCGGCAGTCTCTCGACCTGCGTCTACATCCGGTGTTTGTTGCTTTGATACCGACCATCGTTGAGTTTGATTTGCCACAACAGGCGTTTGAAGATTTGATCCAGGCATTTGAGCAGGATCAGCGGGTGCGTGAGTACCAGACTTTTGGTCAACTGTTGGAATATTGTCAACAGAGTGCGAATCCTGTGGGACGGCTCGTGCTGCATCTCTGTCGGTCTGTGTCGCCACAGACTTTGGCATGGTCTGACTCGATTTGTACCGGATTGCAACTAGCTAATTTCTGGCAGGATGTGGCGCGCGACTTTGCAATGGGACGCGTTTATCTGCCTGTGGAGGATTGTGAGCAATTTGGCTATACGAGAGCACAATTAGAGAGAAATGAGTATAACGAGCACTTTGAGCAACTGATGCAGTTTGAAGTGCATCGGGCCCGGCAGTTTCTTGTGGATGGTCTGCCACTGGTCTCTCATCTGCCCGGGCGTTTGCAAATTGACATTGATTTGTTTGCGCAAGGTGGTCTGAAAATTCTGGATCGCATCGAAGGGTTGCAGTTTGATGTCTGGAAAAAACGCCCCGTTGTTTCACGTTTTGATTTTATGCTCTTGCTTCTACAAAGTTTCCTCAGGCGGCTTTTTCGTATCGTGAGCAGGAAATAAAAACGTCACCGCATACTTTCTTAATGAGTTCTTAACATTTGCACTGGGCTGAATTGTTTGTGCTTCCTTCGGCTTTTGCTGTTTTGCATCTTTTCAAGATGGCGTCTTCGTGCAAACTGAGCGGGCTTTTTGAACTTTGAGGATTAGCAAATTGAGAAAGAATATTTTTGACATTTTTCATGATCTGTAGATTGGATTTATATGAATATTGTGTGTAATTTCTACAAATAAAGGGTTTTTCAGAGTCTTGTTAATGATTCTTGACAACTTTTGACGATGTCCAACATTTAGTATTGACTGCCAAGATATACACACTATATTGGGTGTTATCAGTAACCAATTCAGAAAAAGCAATATTCATTTGTTTAGTTCTGGGTCGGGAATTGAGCGTGTTTTGTTAAACTTTAAAGCAGTGGCTTTTTGAATAGATGCGGCTTGTGTTTCAGTCTCTGGTATGAGTGTGGAAAGTGCCTGTATTTCTCTCAAAAAACCTGCCTCTTAGCGGTTTGATGGATCATTGGCTCTCACTTCAGATGGTGTTCAGAAATCGAATTTCAGATCCGTGAGGGTTCTTAAGAGCAAAAGGAGTTGCCAGTTCATATACCCAAGTGGTTTTGCCTGTCTGCTCCAGCCTCTTTATGTTCCCCTTCTTTTCTGTTATGTCATTTCTGGCTTTCTGACGCGAGAGCACCATATTATGGAAGCGGTGTGTGCAATTTGCGTTGTGATTCCGCGTTCCTATTCGAATATACCAAGCTGTTGTCGGCATGGACGCAGCCATATTTTTAGCATTCCATTTTAAAGGAGGCAATCGAATGATTCGAGCGCAAACAGAATGGATCGTCACAAAGCGTGGGGGTAGAACCGCCTCATTTGACGCTTCGTTGATCGGTCGTGCAATCTCTAACGCATTTCGCGCAGAACTGAATCTTGCAGATAGTCAGCCCCTCGATGATGAAATCCGGATGGAAATTCCGGAAATGGTCGAGTCGGTTGCGAATGAAATCGCTTCAGCAGCCAGCAGTGACACTGGTATTGAAGTGGAAAAGATTCAGGACGTGGTCGAGATGACGCTGATGCGGCAGGGGCATTATCGCATTGCACGTCGTTATATCGTTTACCGTGCGGATCGCGCCAAAATGCGTGCTTTGCGAGCCTCTTCTACGGATCTGGTGGAAGACACTGAAGAGATCAAATCGACGGCTCCCCGCTTTCATGTGATTCTGACAGACGGGACCAAAGTTCCCTTCGATGAAGCCCGCATTTTAGCTCGGCTTTCTGATGCCTGTCGTGGACTGGAAGGCGACTGTTCCGCTGAAGCATTGCTGGAAGAAGTCATGCGTTCCATCTTTGATGGCATTTCTGTCGAAGAATTGTATCGCGCCATGATTCTGGCTGCCCGGACCCGCATCGAACGCGATCCTGCTTACGATACGGTTGCTTCGCGACTGATGCTGAAAATTATCTACAATGATGCACTGGGAAATGCGCCCGCTGACGCTAATGAGCTGAATCAGCTATACGTCGATCGTTTCCCACAGTTCCTCAATGACGGAATTGAAGCCAAGCGATTGACTCCTGATCTGCAGAAATATGACTTAAACCGAATTGCCCTTGCCCTTGAGCCAAAGCGGGACCACTTGTTCCAGTATCTGGGCTTGCAGGCCATTTTTGATCGTTACCTGCTGCACATTGATGGCCGACGTATTGAAACACCTCAGTATTTCTGGATGCGTGTTTCGATGGGCTTAGCCATTCAGGAGCCAGGTGATCCGACCGGACGAGCGATTGAGTTCTATAATATTCTCTCCACGTTCCGATTCACATCGGCAACACCGACGCTATTTAACTCTGCGACTTTGCATCCTCAGTTGAGTTCCTGTTATCTCTCGACTGTTAACGACGATCTGGACCACATCTTCAAATGTGTTGCCGACAATGCCAAGCTCTCGAAATGGGCCGGCGGACTGGGTAATGACTGGACGCAAATCAGAGCGACCAACTCGCACATCAGCGGGACCAATGGGCAGAGCCAGGGTGTGATTCCATTCCTGAAAGTTGTGAACGATACCGCCGTTGCCGTGAATCAAGGTGGCAAACGTAAAGGTGCCGTCTGCTCTTATCTGGAAACGTGGCATATGGATATCGAAGAGTTCCTCGACCTGCGTAAGAACACAGGCGATGATCGACGACGTACCCACGATATGCATACTGCGAACTGGATTCCTGATCTGTTTATGCGTCGTGTACGCGAAGATGGAGAGTGGACATTATTCAGCCCGAATAATGTTCCCGATCTGCATGATCTTTACGGTCAGCCATTCGAAAATCGTTATACCGAATACGAAAAGATGACAGAAACCGGTGAGATCAAACTCTTCCGTCGTATTTCTGCTGTCGAATTATGGCGTAAAATGCTGACGCGTGTATTCGAAACAGGTCATCCCTGGATTACCTGGAAAGATCCTTCTAACCTGCGTTCCCCTCAGGATCATGCGGGCGTTGTTCATAGCAGTAATCTCTGTACGGAAATCCTGTTGAATACATCGAAGGATGAAACGGCTGTCTGTAACCTGGGTTCGGTGAACCTCAAGCTGCACATTGTAGATGGCCAGCTCGATCTGGGAATGTTGGAAGAGACCGTTCGTACTGCGATGCGAATGCTCGATAACGTGATTGATATCAATTACTATCCCACAGATGAAGCCCGTAATTCCAATACCCGTCATCGTCCTGTTGGTTTGGGGCTCATGGGTTTCCAGGATGCTCTGCTCGCGCAGGGAATCAGTTATGCCAGCATGCAGGCTGTTGAGTTTGCTGATGCCAGCATGGAAGCCATTTCCTACTTTGCAATCCTGGCTTCTTCTGAATTAGCTGGGGAGCGTGGTCGCTATGAGTCTTATCCTGGTTCCAAGTGGGACCGCGGTCTGCTGCCGATCGATACGCTTGATCTGCACGAAAAAGAACGTGGTGTTCCAATTGAAGTGGATCGGCAGACCCGCCTTGACTGGCAGGTAGTCCGTGAATCGCTTGCGAAAAACG
>Ga0075117_1002581_pt1 | contig 10296 bp, 9 predicted proteins | sample AntAceMetag02UKJ_FD_69789 | JGI IMG/M metagenome (GOLD analysis project Ga0075117, IMG submission 69789) | Saline lake microbial communities from Ace Lake, Antarctica - Antarctic Ace Lake Metagenome 02UKJ | ecosystem: Environmental > Aquatic > Non-marine Saline and Alkaline > Saline | place... | reverse complement strand
CCCTCTGAGTTGAAGTACAGATTAGAGAATGGGGCGTGGCATAAAAGCGTTTTGTCACGCACCTGCCTCGTTTTATTATAGGCATTGGTTGTTTCTGCTGGAAGTCCAGACACGGAAATTGCATTGCTTCTTCGATTAAATATGTTTTTGAAGAAACTCATTTTGCTTGTTGCTTTTTTGCGGACTCCAATTTGAGAATTTCCAATTTGATATCTGCACTAATATTTTCGTAGATACAATCTGCCATCATTGCGTAACCTCTCGGTTTATGGTGTCCATCAGTCGGAACCCACCAGAGGTCTTTTGGAGAAAGGTTTTGGCTGGACATGGTCTTCTGATAACAGTCTTTTAGATCGAAATATCGAACATTCGGAAACTCTAAAGAAGCTTTAGATAAGGTCTCGTTGAGTGAATAAACATACGATTGGTGCACTTCGCCAACCAAAGGAAAAAACAAAACATAGACGGGAACGCTGTCAATTGCTGAGTATGCACCCACAACATCTTTGATATGGCGTTGCGCTTCTTGTTTAATATGAATAGTGTCCCTTGTTTGCATTAGTTGATCGTTGTATCCCAATTTAGAATAAACGAGTCGCCCAATTCTACTGAAGGCGTAAATGAGCTCGCTGATTGAGATATCAACCCCCGAATTGTTAAATCGCTCCATACCGCCCCGAATCTGAGAGTCATATGTGAAGTCCAAGGTTGAAACAGCAAGAATAACAAGGTCAGGTTCTAAATTTGAAAGGATCTTATTAAACTTTTGCAGCTCTTCGTAAGGGTCACTTCCAGAGGTAGCACCATTTAATATTTCCAGATTAATTCCTGCCTGTTGAAACATTGGTTCAGATAAAGAAACCCATGTCGAATCCATTGAGGTACCATCTCCTTCTGTGAACGAATCGCCAAGGGCAATTATTCTGAAGGTGCTGCCCTTATCTCCCCAGCTTTTATCGCTAAAGCCAAATTCGTTTGTAGTTCTTTCGAATGAATAAGCATCGGTGCTAAAAAAATAACTGGTATTGGGTTTGCGAGTTCTTGCCTTGGCGGAGAAGTACTCAATATCTAACGGCCGCCCAAGCCCCCTTTCTTCTAGGTAGGTAGACATGTATCCAAGGTAAACCAGCACTCCTTCTACACTTACCAAGACTAAAAAAAACGACACGAAAAGGGTTGTCAAATTCTGTTTGTGCGGGGGTTTAATAAAGAACCGAGCAAACACAATCAGAAAGAGTAGACCAAGCGTCATGAAGCCAAGAAAAACGACATAACTAACCCATGGAACTGGAAATAAAAACCCTTCAATTAGCTGATTTATCCTTGGCATCTTTAATACCAATTAAGGTAGCGGTGTCTGAAACGATTTTTCCATCGTTGTAAAACACTGAAATCATCTTCAATTAACCCGTATCGAACAAGAAGCTTAAAGTAAGCTGATCCAATCATGAAATCGTTTTTATCAAGCCCCTTAGATCGCCAATTCTCGTTCATCCAATGAACGAAGGAATACCCTTCTGGCATTTCTTTTTTGCCAATAAGGAGATCTCGAACATCATCCCAAGCATCAGGGTTTGATCGTTTGTAGCCGCTATCAATGTATTTGTTGAGGCCAAACTTTTCTACGGCATCGGCTAAAATTTCAATTGGCTTGTGCCAATCTCTATTATGCTCGTCAACCTGAGAAGATGCGTGCTCAAAACAGTGTTTCATCAGCTCCGAGCCTTTTGGAGCCTTCATCATATTCCCAACCAAAGGCAATGTTGGATGTTCTCTAAAGTAGTAATCAGAGGAAATGTTCAAGTGCTTTAAACAAGTGACATCCATGTCTGACCACCATCCGCCCTCTTCATAAAGAAGCTTGTATCGAAAGATGTCTGAAAAGCCAGAAACACTTCCTTTTCCTTGTCCGAATTGAGTTGTGTTTTTATACCTGAAAACAGAAGATTCTGGAAGGATTTTGTTTGCATCCTCAATGATGCAACCAGAAGGTAAAGGAGTTAAAATTGGTTCGTATACGAACAGACGGAAGTCATGCCCCTGTGCTAGGAACGAAGTAATTGTAAGGGTTTCCATAAGAGAAAGCCGATTACCAATCCACAAGCCATTAATTGTTGCCCCCATTTCTATTTTTCCATCGAATCTGTTCTTGCTTATCGCCAAGCACACGAAATTTAAATTGATAGGCGAAAAAATTTACCAGCAACTTAAAGGCAATCCAAAGTTCTAAAATGCCTTTAAAATAAACTATGTGAAACAATCGGTAGGAAAAACCAACTGAAATTGACCACAAAGTGGTGAGTATCCGATTTGTTATGTCTTTTGATATGCCATAGATCATACCGCATACCGTTTTCATTTCGTAATAGAATTTAAGAGCGCCTCTATGCCACAATACATCTGATGTTTGGTAATAAACAACGTTTCCCACGAAATCTCCAACAAGTACTGCAATCCAATTTCGGAATAGGACTAAATGCACAAAACCCAAAAGGAGGTATTTCCAATTTAGCATAGCCATAACCGCAATACATGCTATTGGAAACCAGAATTCATAGATGAGGCGTGGCTCTAATAATCGGCTGCCCAATCGAAAGGGCCTCGTTTTTTCAATAATACCCTCAGCAATTGGAGTGGTAAAACCGAGAATTAGGACGAACAGGGCTGTTAAAACAAGTAAAGTTGGAACTTGAAAACCAGCATATAGTATGATGATGCAGAAAAAGACCCATTCAATAGGAATTAGGCGTTTTTTTAAGAAGGCTGTAATCACTTTAACCCCATGTCGTTGTACGGTATTCGACACACCTGAAACCTTATCATTTTGAAAGTCTAACACTTGGTGCTCCAAAATATTTCTAAGGCCAGAAAGAAATGCCCAACATAGAACAGAAGAGAATATTACAATATGAAAAGCTTCAATAGGGCCGGTTTGATTGGCGAATATGACCAATGCCATTACGCTTACCGGAATTACTTGGGCATAAAGCGAATCAGTTATAATGTCTAGATAAGGAACCTCTTTCCACCGGAAAGGAGGGACAGAATAAAGGATGAATAGGAGAAGTTGAAACCCAACAACAGCAATAAAAAGGGGGCTGTCCCAAAGCAGAAAAAGGGCGGTTCCAATGGATATTGTAGCTAAAAAGAGCGGTGTAAAGAACCGCTTGAATTTCGAATGCTGAGCAACCGAGTTTGGTTTAGATGCTTTTTTATCAATCTCGATATCAAAGCAATCATTGATGTAATATCCAAAACCCGCAGTAGAAAAAAGCCAAATAAGTATGAGTGGGAAAAGAACGAGATAGGACTTTGGCCCCACATCGCTAAGTAGAACAAAAAAGTAAGACCACCCCACAAGCATAGCCACCTTGGAGTTCCACCAGTCTGAAATGCGGAGGTTCATCACTGAATCACTTTTTCTATGATGTATGGAGGTCTTTTTCGTGCGGATACAAGCGTTCTCCAAAGTATTTCAGAAAGCAAGGTTATCCCAATCAGCATAGCCATTACCCAACTTGCCCCAATTATTAAACAAACTTTAACTGTTGCTTCCCAGTTAGATTGAGCCACCAGAATAGCAAAGACAGGAAATAGCAGCAGCTCGAAGATTGCCAAAAGCCGAAACAAGCGCGTTGGAGCATCAGAAAAACCAATAAGCGTGTCAATAACCAGTTTCACTTTCTTTGAAAAAGACCATTGAGACTGGCCGGTTTTCCTCGCTTCACGTATAACAGGCACAGCTTCATAACGCTGGCTCAGCCACGATATTAAATAGACCAGATTTATGTTGTGGACATCTATCTGCTTGAGGTGCTCACCAACTTCCTGATCAAAAAGGATGAGGTCATAGCCACCATCGGGAACGTGGGGCAAGGCAAATCTTTTTACCATCCTGTGGTAAATTCCAGAAAAGAACCGCGTCCTGAAACCCTCCTCTCTTTCTACCCGCTGACCAATGACCAATTTGGCGCCCTGTTTCCACTTGCTTAGCATTAGCGGAATGTGCTTTGGCGAATCCTGAAGATCAGCGTGAAGTTGAATGATGGCATTGCCAGCGGCATTCAAAATTCCGGCATGAAGAGCGTTGTATGAACCGAAGTTTCCAGAGAGAACAACAATTTTACATTCAAATGGCGCATTCTGCTTTAGTTTCTGCAGGCCAGCCAGTGTACTATCTGTCGATCCATCATCAACAAAAACCACTTCCAGATTATATTCTGATTGTATTTCTCCAAAGAGGGTTGTAAGGGCCTCTTCTAACTCAAGAACCTCTTTGGAATTTTGGTAACATGGAACAACAATAGAAACGAGGGTTTTCAAACCGACCGAGGAGGAGATTTCAGTGGTTGTGCTATCAAATTCAGGGTTATTCACTGTCGATTTCTGCGTAGTATTGTTCAATTTCGAAAACCGCGCGCTTCTGCTCGTCATGAGTTATACCATAAAAGAGCGGAAGACGCACCATATGAGTAACAACTTTTTCTGTGTTTGTCATGTTTCCGGAGAACAAATGTTTGGCTTTGCCAAATTGAGAAACATGTAGGGCAGAATAGTGTGGGCTCAGGGTAATTCCCTTTGTCTGTAGTCGATTAATGAGTCCAGTTCGTTCATCAGCAGAGCGAGTCATCATCCAAAAAATGTACCCGTTTATGTTTACGCCAGAATTGAGGCGAGCACTGCTAATACCGTACGTAACAAAAAGAGGCTCTAGCGCTTCTTGGTAATACCTCCACCCCTGCACAAACCAATTAAGAATTGAAGGGGCTTGATTAAACTGCTGTGCCAAAATGTCAAGAAGAGGCGCTGCCAATGCTGAATTTGTTCCTAGGGAGGTCCACTCGTAAAAAGGTGCCTGGCCTTTTCTAAAGGCTGACCGGTTGGTTCCCATATCTGTACAGGAGGAAGCGACACCAATGAGTGATTTATTGTTGATAGCCAATGCTCCACCTTCGTAAGAAGTAATCATTTTCATAGAATCGAAGCTAAATGTGGAGATGTCTCCAAAGCTACCGAGTGGGGTTCCATTGAAATCGGCAAGCAACCCATGTGCATTATCTTCAATCAACCAAAGGCTGTGTGTCCTACAAATTGCTGTTATTCTGTCGTAATCACAAGGAACGCCACCGTAGTTAATGGTTATAACAGCCTTTGTTCTAGTTGTTATGGCAGCCTCTAATGCATCAGCGGAGATGTTCAGCGTATCAAGCTCGCAGTCAACAAATACACACGTATGACCGAACATGGCCACTGCGTTTGCCACGGATACAAATCCATAAGATGGGATGATTACCTCACTGTGTGCAGGAAGATCAAGAATCATAATAGCTAACTCCAGCGATTGGGTGCATGATTTTGTGAAAAACACATCTTCATTCCTAATCAATTCAGAGAGAAACTGCTCACACGCAATGGCGGAACCCTGATCCGTTTGAGAATCTCCAGCGTTGGTTTGACCAAGTTGCTGGTAAGTGTTTTTGAATAATGGTATTATCTGATTCACAATCTATTTGGCGCAGTCTAAGAAAAAACAAGCTTGAAGTTAATTTTCAAATGTACTATGTACTAGGCAAAGGTGTACAAATGGCACAAGGCATACCGCAAACAAGTGCATTGTGGATGCAAGAAAGGTTGTCAGTGTAACGCAGCAATATTTATTCCGTGTGCTGGACGCGATATCTTATAAAGCTATTTCCAAAGTCTGCTTGTGATTTGAAGCTTACCGAAACGTTGTGGATTAGTTTGGTATACTTTGAACTAAACACAACACCGGGCTCTGTAGATATGTAGGCAGCGTCCGTTTCTGCGGCAAATTGTAAGCGATTGGTTAGAGACTTAGGATTACAGTTACATGCTAACTCCCAATCTTTGTAGAACATTCTGTACGTAAAGTATTCATCCATAAAAAGTACTGAATCCACAGGCGCATGGTCAACCCGTACTTTCTGAGGCAGTAACAAATCAGGAGAGTTGGTTTGTAACACAACAAACAGCCTCTCTTCCGTAACGATTTTGCGAATACCCGTTATATGGTCTTTTATTACGTCTTCTTTGACCCGCCTTTCCATTATCCATTGGCTCTCATCGAAAATTAAACAGGAAGTAATTATCAACCCAAAACCGACAGCGTAAGAAGTTAGTTTTGGGCGAGCCAAGCATGCAAAAATCAGACAAATTGACGAATAGCAGGTATAGTAAGGCACCACAAACCTAGCCGGAAGCGCAATATGAAACATCAATAAGGCAGGAACTAAAAACAGAACGGCAGCATAAAATGTGATTCTATGAAAGCCATACGCAAACCCAATACCTAGTAATGAAAACAGTGCTGCGGCCAACGCCCATAAACCCCTTTTAGACTCTTCGATAGATAATTGAAAGCAGTTCCACCAACTTTCTAAGTTTATACCCCCAAGAAGCCAATCAAATAAGCGATTCGTTTTTTCTAAACATAGAATGTCTAACATAAAGCTTGTTTGTAGCGCCCCTGTGGTTGGCAGAGAGTGGTAGATGAGTGCCGTTGCCTGGAGAGATAAACTGTCTTCAGTATTTTGCAAAGTCAGTGTATTGTCATCCATGAGGTGTCTGCTGTACGCATCATCCACACAAACATTTTCACGGTCTATCAACTCATGTTCGTAGTAATAATACACTTTCATGGACTCAGGAGCATAGGCCTCAAGAGACAAATTGTAGCTAACCATCACAACTAGCCCTAATACCACCGGGGATAAAAATTTATAGGACCAATTGTAGTATGCAAAAAGCGGAACCCCAACTGCTACGCCTATAAGCACTACGGCTTCCATTCTTATTAGTGCCAAAATTGATGTAAACAGGAGAACGAAGAATACTCTTGTTGCACCAGGCATCCCACGCCAATTGTCATTCAGACTCATAAAGAGCAGTACGGAAAACGTCCCAGTGATTGCAATTCGAGTGCTGTTTAGCGTCATTATTTGCGGTGTAGCAACCACTAACCAAGCAGAAATTGCGAGTAAGTACTTCCAGCGAACCTCTAGCTTGGAAGATAGTTTGAATAACGACCAGAACATTAGTGAGAGGGAGACCGAATTGACGAAAACCATAGCTAAAGCGTAGAAATCGAACTCTCCAAATACTTTGTTTACCCAACAATCCAGAGCAGGTAGGAGAAAACCAGTCGCGTTCCAAAGAGGGGATTTGCCTTGGTCAAACCACAAACCGCTAGTAATGCTGTGGTTTAAAAGGTCAATGTGACTTTCGAAATAACCCCAAAAGTACCCTACTATTAGAAGCAGTAGAAAGACACCCCAAGTCGATTTCCCAACAAATTGTATCATGTAAATACGTTTTACATTTGATGTTAAACTCAAAACCAACGAGATTTAAGTCGATGAAACGAAGTCAAGAAAGAATCCTTTTTTAATGATGCCGTAAAATACATAGTCTATGCAACATAATTCTACAAAGAATAAAAAAAAAATCAATGAGGGCACCTTGGTCTTATGGGTTAATCTTAGTTTCTGTGTATTTGGTTACGGGCTTGATTGAGTCTGGATATCATATGATGGAAGACCACGAAATTTTGTTTAATCATCTGCTTTTTAAGCAAGTTGACCTTCGTGATTACGCCTTTAGAGTTTGGAATGAAAGCGGAAATCGTTTGAGTCGAGGCTTGAACGTATACCTCGGTATATTTTCAGCAATGTTCGGGTCTCGATGGTGGATGTGGCACTCTCTTGTTTTAACCACATTGGCGTTGGCCCTGCATCAATTCCAATTGTTGGGTCTCAAGTTTGGCTTATCTAGATATACCTCCTTCTTACTACCTCTTATGCTTGTAATAGGAACTCCTACCGAATTAATGACTCGTTTGGCTACTATAGAAAGTGTGTCATTGCTTATTTCAGGCATTCTACTGAATAGAATTGCAGCAAGTAAACTTGGTTGGAAAACGCTTGGTTTTGTACTGCTATTGTTTTTCACAAAGGAGAGCTTTGTGTTGCTGGGGCCTTTCATTGTAATGTTCGCCTATTTCTGCGAAACCGATTTGAGGACAAACCTGAAGTCCAGCCTAAATAAGCTCCGTTATTTTTCTGGGGGGGTCTTGGTCATTTGTCTTCTATTCGCAGCAGCCTTTTTTGTTGCGGATACTACAAATACAGAGGCAGATTATGTTCTTGGTGAACCATCTGCGCTCCTTTCTAACGTGATAAGTTATTTTACTCATGTATACCACCAGCAGTGGCTATCGTCAACACCTATGCCTTACTTGATTATTCTTGCTGCGTTGTGTTTTTCGGTTTACATCAGGAAACAAGGAAGTCTGTGGTTTTGGATCATTGTTGCTATCGGATCAATCAGCATAGTTGTTCAGGTACTACTCCTATCATCCGTTGGTTACTCTGGAAGATACCTGATTCCATCACTGATAGTGCTTTGTGTAATGTTCATTACGGGAATGAGCAAATTAAGCGGAGCACCACAAAGAGGCGTGATATCTATTGCCCTAATGGTGGTTTTTTCATTTCAAGGGTTTTGGTCAAAGAAAATGATTGATGAATACGTTGATTCTGGTCGCGCAATTCAACAGTTGACAAACTATGTGGTAGACTCTTGTCAAGCACCTGGGAGCGTTCTTCTTGTGGGGGATCCACTTCTGAACATAGAAATGTTTGATGCCTTGATAACCTATTTCGCAATTCGTGCAGAAGACATGGTTTTAGACGTAAAAATTCTTCCTACGGAGCCAGATTTAGAGCGATTTTCCGAGTTAGCGGAAATTTATGATAGCAGCGCCATAGAACGATTTAAAAGGGGATTTCAAGACCATTACGAAGACAGACTTGTTACAAATTGTCTGAATCCGTTTCAACTTGTTGTTGTCATCGGTGAACAACATGGATTTGAAAACATCTGTCCTTCGATATCATCGAAAGAAACGTCATTCACAGTAGGCAAATCGTGGTATCTGTTTAATGTTGTGAACACGGAACACATCAATTTGGACAAACAAAAAGGACTATAGTGTTTTTAAGAATTTAAAAATTGCCCCAGCTTCGTCTTCTGTGAGTTGGGAAAATGGAAACATTGGATCTTGCAAAAAGGTACCATCAGGACGTATACCCGTTCTCAGGCATCTGGCAAACTCATTTTCAGACCATGTTTCTACCGCACTACCATCATATGGTGTTAAGTTGGGAGATTGCACCGTCTGTCCGAACGTGTTTACATGTGGGCTACCACCCTTGAAAAATCGCCATGAGCTTTCTGGGTTGAGGTAATTGTTTGTCATAGTGTTCCCACTATGGCAGTCGAAACACGCAAATTTAGCTACCGCTAAATACCGTCCCCATTCTACAGAGTTATCCGTGTTGGGCTCCATTACTGATGTCGGTTGCCAATGGGGCGGCCTGAGCCAGAAAGACATTAGGAGCTTCATTGGTATGGAGTACTTAGGAGGAGGAGGTTGTATTGGTGTTGGTTTTAGCAGGGGATCATCGCTCATGAGAAAGGTTACCAAAGACGACATGTCATTATCGCTTAGATGTAAATATTTCGGCATGTCAAAAACATATCCTCCCTCGGGAGTAACCCCAAATCGGAGAAAGTAGACTAGGTCGCGTTTATTCCATGACCCTATTCCGAAGGTGCTGTCTCGAGTGATATTGCTACTCCATAAAAGCCCAATTCTTTCTGGGTTGGGGTGGTTGAACCCCGACAATGTCAAAGTAGTTGGATTATAATGGCACCGAATACAAATGGTCTTTACAATCCTTGCCCCCTTCACTAGCACTAGTTTCTGTCATAGATGAGTTTGGTAAATCATTATAACCAGGACTTGAAAATTTTGGATTCCATAGAACACCAAGTAGCCCTACTATCACAATTACTAGAAAAGTGAAGATGATTAGAAACCGCACTGTTTTTAACGATTTACGAATAATTGAATAGTCTAAAAAACATTGCGAAAGATTTAAAAGACCAAACAAGTACTCATTGCAATAACCCAATTAACTGTCTTTAGGTTTTTTGAACATATCAAAAATGCCTTTCAATGTCAATTCGGAACTTATCAGGAATAAACAAGCCCCAAGGAAAATCATTGTCGAGTAGATTAACAAATGAACCACAGCAACGGCAGTTGCCTGTTCCAAAGGCACTCCAAAATAAGGGAGCATAAGAATCAAGCAGGCCTCTGGTAGTCCAAAACCTTGCAGACTCAGCGGTAGTATGAAACTTAAATTGAGCAAGGGCACTAGGATTAAAAGATCAAGGAAAGAGACTGATTGATTCATCTCACCAAGCAAAACG
>Ga0075117_1002578_pt1 | contig 10305 bp, 13 predicted proteins | sample AntAceMetag02UKJ_FD_69789 | JGI IMG/M metagenome (GOLD analysis project Ga0075117, IMG submission 69789) | Saline lake microbial communities from Ace Lake, Antarctica - Antarctic Ace Lake Metagenome 02UKJ | ecosystem: Environmental > Aquatic > Non-marine Saline and Alkaline > Saline | place... | reverse complement strand
TTTTATGCGTATTGCTCTAAACTCGCCTGGTGTCATGTTATTCACCCTCTGCTTTGTTGATTGCATCGCGTATCCGGCCCAAAACCATATTTTTTGTGCCGACTTTGTAACCGGGCCTTTCAAGCTCGCATTCGACATAAGGAAGCACCATATACAAAGCCTCTAGAAGCTCAGGTGCTGCGGCTATTAGTCGGGGCGTATGTGTCATCGTGTAACCTCCTGTTTGATGTTGGTGTTGTTTTCCGCGTTGTATTCTTTAATCGCTTTGTCCACATAGAAGGCCAGCTTCGGATGGGGCTTTTTAAATATCACCTTAGTTGATGCGCTTTGCATTGTTTTAGCTCCTTACATTGGTTGTTGTTAATAGCCTAGCGCCTCGCGCGCCTCTTTAATGTTTGTGACGCTCTCTATAACTTCACCTACAGCGCCATTTGCTGTAGTGAACGGGATATAAACATCAATGCTCGCTTTGTGGGCGTTGGTTTTAAAGCCGTGTTGCTTTATCCATTTGTTTAAGTGGTCTAATGTCATTGTTTTAATTCCTTTTTAAGGTTAGCGGCCAATATGGCCCGATAGCTGTAGTATGGCACAATGTTCCGCACTACACAACCACTAAATACAGTTAATTTGCATTTAATACCGTTAATGGTATATAATGCGTACAGATAAACAAAAAAGGGATTGCGTATGGCGTACTCGGTAAAGGTTGAGGGTGAAGTGGTGATAAAAGACGGCTCTGGTCGGATGATTGAGTTTTACGAAGAAGAGTTCATCTTGGACATTAGCGATAAAGACAAAGCCAGGTCGTTAATACGCAAAGCACTAATCACCGAACGCCTACAAAAGAAGACAGAAGGCTTTAAACAAGTAAGAACCTGCCAGGTGCTATCTATCGACACAACATCAGAAGTGTCAGAAGTATCAGACGTAGAAGCGGCGATGCTAAAGGCGATTGACCTTAACTGCGTGCCTGAGAATATCGACAACTACAAAAGAAAAGATCACAAAATCAAGGCGTTAGAGAAAGCTATTGCAAAAGCACTTACTAGAAAGACGATAAAGGATAACGTCAAAGACTTGGGCGCTGTTAACGATTAATATTTGTCACGAAAATAGTGCAGGATGGTATGGGATTCCAAAAGGGACACAAAAAAGTAGGCGGAAAGAAGAAGGGCGTGCCTAACAAGGCAACAACTACGGCGCGTGAAGCTATAGCGGCATTTGTTAACAATAACACCGGGAGGCTTGAGCGTTTACTTGATGAGATAGAGGCCGATAGCCCTAAAGATGCCTTTGACGCGATTACTAAGGTAATGGAGTACCACCTGCCAAAGCTTGCGAGATCAGAGAACACGGTTGAACACTCCGTAGATGACAAGCTCGCTGACATTCTTACAGACATCGACGGCAGAAGTGCAGGTATTCCCGGCGCAGACACAAAATTGTAAAGCCCAATAGAAGCCAAAAAATGCCCACCTCCCACGGGCGGGTGACTGGAAAAGCCTAAGATTGAGCAGATTTACATGGAAAGCGCAGCTAGCGACCACGACAAAATAAAGCATAAACTGTCGGATAGGGCGTGGAGGCTTAATAATCTATATTACATCAAAGACAAAGCTGGACACAAGGTTTTGATGCGGCTGAACTGGGCGCAATCAAATCTATTCGAGAACATTTGGTATTACAACGTTATCTTGAAGGCTAGGCAGTTGGGGTTCACGACCTTTGTTATGGCATACTTCCTTGATGCTTGCCTATTTAACTCCAACCATTCCGCCGGGGTGATAGCCCATACAAAGAGTGACGCAGAGGACTTGTTTAAGAATAAGATAAAATTTGCCTATGACAGCCTGCCACAATGGCTGCGCGATATGCGACCAGCAACACAGGACAGCGCGAAGAGCTTAGTGTTTAATAACGACTCTTCTATAAATGTGGGTACGTCGTTAAGATCAGGAACCTATCAGAAGCTTTTAGTCTCTGAGTATGGCAAGGTATCCGCTAAGTTCCCGGAGAAAGCCAAGGAGATTAAAACGGGTGCGCTTAACACGGTAGATGCAGGACAGCAAATATTCATTGAGTCCACGGCAGAAGGCAAGACGGGCGAATTCTTTAATATGTGCGAGCAGGGCCGCAAGCTGAAAGACCAGAGGCGGGAACTTACACAGATGCAGCCCAGGTTCCACTTCTACGCGTGGTTCCATAACCCAGCTTATAGATTGTCGGACGATCAAGCGGCGCTCACTCCAATACCACAAGAAATAGCCCACTACCTTGCGGGCCTCCCCATTGATAGTAATCAGGCAGCATGGTATGCGGCAAAGTTTGCGGTTATGGGGACAGATATGAAACGCGAATATCCATCAACACCACAAGAAGCGTTCGAGGGGTCGCTTGAAGGGGCGTACTATACCCAGCAAATGGCATCCCTGCGCAGGCAAGACAGGATCACCCGCATAGTAAAGAACCCCAGTTATCCCGTGTATACGTCTTGGGATTTGGGTTTGAATGATATGATGTCGGTGTGGTTCTTCCAGTATATTCACGGCGAGCTTTACTTTATCGACTACCACGAAAGCTCAAACGAGGGCTGGGAGTTCTACGTGAAGATGTTAAAGGAGAAGGACCACAACTATCAAACGCATTACTGGCCCCACGATGGGAATAACCGCGTCCGGGGGGCCGAAGTGTTCACTGATAAGAAGCTGGCGGGGCAATTGGGCATTCGGCCGATCGAGGTAATACCAGTTACAAAGAGCGTTGCTTTAGATATACGGAACTATTGCAAGCCCACGTTACCACTGTGCTTCTTTGATGAGGAAGCTTGTGCAATAGGCATCACGCATTTAGATAATTACCGCAAGGTATGGGATAAGGTGGGGGGGATGTATAAAGATTCGCCCCTTCATGACGACTCGAGTCACGGATCGGATGGGTTTAGGACTGCGGCGGTAGCACTAAAGACCGGGAAGCTTGACCCACGGCAAACTCTGGGGATGCAGAACAAGGCACAGGGCTTACAATCAATCTCGCGCTTTAAGGGCAATAAAAATAAAGGTTTGAGAAATAGCCGTTAAGTGATATTATACAGACTTAAAATGTAATATAGGTGTAGTTATGGCGATAGTATCATCAGCAATAGCGGCGTCAGCTGCTTTAGGCACGGCGTTTACGGGCCTTGCTGCAAAAAAACACTTCATAGACAAGCCCAAAGAAAAAGCAGAAAAAAGTGCAAGAGCGGCAAGTGCGGCAACAAGGCAAAAGCAGGATCAGGCGGCACAGGAAGCTGCAGACGCAGAGGCTGCAGACGCAGAAGGCTCGGCTGCGGACGAGACAAAGAAGAAACAGGCGGCTGCTAACGACGAAAGCAGGCGGTCAGCATTAAGTAACTTTCTAGCTGCTGAGGGCAGCAACACAATAAGCCGTCGACGGTTCTTAATCGGGGCGAAGTAGATGGAAGCGTACAAAGCTGATAAGGAAAAGTTTGACAAGATGAAGATGGACCGAGCCAACTGGGATACTATGTATCAGGTGCTAGGGGAATTCATCTCGCAAATGAAACAAAACTTTGAGGGACAGCCATCAAGTGGTGAGTTCCTTACTGAGGATATATACGATTCAACGGGAACCTTTGCAGCTTATAGCTCAGCAAGTGCGCTCTTGGGTATGTTGTGGCCCGGCACCGCTAAGCAGGCTATCGAGATTACACCGCCAGAGGATGGCCCAGAGTCTACGGAGCTTACCGAATTCTACGACAGCATGACAAAGAAGCTAACGAAGGCAATGGACGATCCCCGCGCAAACCTAGCCTTGGCGTTGGATGAATACATGCTTGATCAGATGATCTTCGGTACTTCGGGTGTGGGTGTAGAGAGTGGTGACGAATCGCGGTTAATGTTTAAAGCTTACGGCGTAAAGGAGATATACCTTGACGAGGGGAAAAACGGGAAGATTGACACAATAGCCCTCTTCTATGAGTGGGAAGCCCAGAGGGTTGTTGATGAGTACGGCGAAGAGAACGTAAGCGAAAAAACAAAGAAAGCGGCAGAGCGTAACAGGAAGGATAAAGTTAAAATTCTAATAATGATACAGCCTCGCAAAGAGAAGAAGGCAGAAAAGGGCGCGTTAGCTATGCCCATTGAATCCCTGCACTTAGAATATGACGGGCATCATCTGCTGAAAGAAGAGGGCTTCGAGGAGCTTCCTATTTCTATCGCTAGGTTTAGAAAGTTAGCCTATGAGAAGATGGGCAGAAGTCCCGGCATGTCGGCAATGCCAGATATAAAGGAAGCCAACGCGCTGCGCGAGGCGGTTATTGTTGCCACCGAAAAGATTCTCGATATGCCCAAGGGCGTGATTGATGATGGAATGTTAGGTGGTGGATACATAGACACGTCTGCGCGGGCAATCAACGTATTTAACGCAAGCAACAATATAGGCAACACGCCACCTGTGTTTGACATTGGAAGCCCGCCTGAGATTGCTTTCGCAGAGGCTAGACTGGAAAAGCTCACCGACACAATAGGACAGCACTTTAGCATAGATCGGTTGATTGATTTTAACAATGACGTGCAAATGACGTTCGGCGAGGCCCAGATACGCGATCAGATACGATCCGCGTCATTGCTTGGGTTGTTCTCGAGGCAGATAGCGGAGCTGTTTACGCTGGTTATTACGCGCAGTATTAACATTATGTGGCGTGACGGTGACTTTGGCGTTGTTAAAGGTAGCGAAGAAGAGGTTAGAAGGGGCGAAGAGGGCAAGCCCATTTCGTACCTCCCTGATGAGATAGTCAAGCTCATTGATGCAGGCGAGGATGTGTACGAAATAACGTACAAGACGAAAGCCGCCAACGCATCGAAGGCAGAAGAGTACATTGCGATTATCGACATTATGACGTTTGCAAGTCAAGCTATGGCGGTTGATGATTCAGTTAGACACAGAATAGACTTACACGAAGGCTTAAAGATTATGGGCGATATTCGCGCCCTACCTGCTGGCATTGTACGCGATGACGATGCTGTTGCCATTTTAATGAAAGAGGAGCGGGAGAGGTTAGAGAGCCAAGAGCAGGCCGCACTTCTGGAGCAGGGCGCTAGCACATACGAGAAGCTAGCTAAAGGGGACGCAGCCGTTCAATGATAGAAATAGACGACGAAGCATTGCGCAGGGCGATTAATGAGGTGGCGGCGACCGATAGCGGTAAGATTGTGTTTGCAGCCATAAAGGAAGAGTGCCAATGGGATGCTACTTATTTATCATCACAAGACCTACAGACCACACAGTTCTTTGCTGTTAAGCGTGGGGTTTATGGTGGCATCCGTCAGCATATTAAAATACAGCACTTAAAAGAAATTGAGTTTAACTATAAAAGGAAGACCAAAAATGGAAGAGATGTTGAGTCAGGAACAACAAATAACGCCGGAAACCCCTCTAGCAGAGCAAAGCTTCGAGGTTCCAGGGGAGTACAAGGACAAGGGTTGGGCGGAGAAGATAAAATCAAGCGATGATTTGTTCAAAGCCTACGACAACGCGCAATCGTTAATAGGCAAACGACCTGCCGGGATTCCATCACAAGACGCAACAGATACGGAGTGGGATAGCTTTTACAAGGCAATGGGCCGCCCAGACGAGCCTAGCTACAACTTCACTGATCCAGAGGGGCTGCCAGAAGGCTTCGACACGGCTGACTTTAAAGAGACTGCATCACAAATATTACACAAGGCCGGACTTACACAAAGGCAGGCTGACGCTGTATACAGCGCGTACTTGCAGAGCGAGATTGCGGCGGCGGAGAAGGAAGGAGAGGCAACGGCAGAGAGGCAGACCGCGCTAGATGCTCAATATGACGCGTTAACAGCAGAGCATTTTGGAGATGATGCGGCAAAGTATGAGGAGTTAACCCAGCAAGAGTTTAGCAAACACGTGCCTCAATCGTTAAAAGAAACCTTTGCCAAGATTACGGATATGCCTGACGTGCTGACGGCATTGATGTCTTACACCAAAGGTAAGCAAGGCGAGATTGATCAGATCAGAAAGGAATACACGGGCGAAGGCTCTTTGACTAGTGGGGGGCAGGCGGCAACAAGCGGGATCAATGAAACCCGCCAAGAGCTAGCAAAGCTCAAAACTTCGGCAATAGCGAAGGACTTTACACACCCGGAACATAAAGCAACGAGGGAAAGAATCTTGCAGCTACAGGGGGCCGTGCAGAGCTACTATAAAACATAGTTGTCATTGTGTCCTATTAATGTATAATGGTGTTGATGGATACCTTAGTAAAAGCCCATCTGACACAGGACAAGACCTGAGATAGCGCCCGCTCCTATGCGGATACCGTATCGAATTAATTATTCTTTACACACAAATAGGAGACTACTTTAATGGTAGATTCAATTGATAAAGCATTAGTCATTGAGTTTTCTGACATGGTTCATGCAGAAGCTCAGCAAATGACATCCAGACTAAAACCATACGTGCAACTCAAGCAAATGAACGGTGACGTTTTTGCTTATGACGGCCTTGGTCGTGTAGAAGCAAGGGCTATTTCTGGTCGCAACGTTCCCGCAACATTCGATGACATCGAACACAATAGACGTAAAATCACACGTAACCGCTTTGTGGTTAACCTGCAGGTTGATGCTAGTGATGTTCGTGGTGCGCTACTAAGCCCAGAGTCAGAGTATGCAAGTGCAATCTCTAAAGCCGCCCTACGTCAATATGACCGCACTATTTATAACGCTGCATTTGCGGACGTTCTGACTGGTCGTGATTTTGAGACAACTGTGACGGCTGCAGCAGACGGCGTTCTTACTGTTGATGCTACATCGGGCCTGACGTATGAGAAGATTTTGGAGATTAACCAAAACTTTATGGATAACGATGTAAACACAGAGCAGGACGAGAAGCTGTTTATGACCATTACAGGTGATGAGCACACAGCTTTGATGGGCGAAGAAGAGTTAATTAGCTCAGACTTCAACCGCGCCTTTGTTGTTGAAAGCGGCAAGATCAGACAAGCATCAGGGATTGATTTAATTCCTTTCGCTGCTTCTGTTCCTAGTCCAATCATCCCAACGGTAAGCTCGCAACGTCAATTACTGGCTGCTAGTTCTCGTGGTATTTGCTTGGGTATTTCCAAGGAAATGTCAATCAAAGTCCAAGAGCGTAACGACCTAATCGAAACTACACAAGTGCAAGTGGTGTTTGAGATTGGTGCGGTTCGTACTGAGGGCGCTCTAGTTCAAAAAGTTAGCGTAACAGCGTAAGGGGGTTATTATGACTGATCCAGTTAGATCAAGATTAGATGTTATTGAGACTAGCGGTTTGCCAGCCTCGGTGACAGCCACGGCAGCAGAGATTAATGCGGTCGCCGATATATCCACGCAAGCGGCTGTAGCGGCGAACGACTCAACTTTGACGGTAACGGCGGTACTTCATGCCGGGAAGGTGGTTCCCTTTGGTAAAGCTGCGGGGACAATTGTAACCTTACCAGCGGCAACGGGAACGGGCCACAAGTATACGTTTGTGATTAGCGTAACAGCTACATCAAACGCGAATATTATCAAAGTAGCTAACGCTACAGATGTATTTGACGGCTCGTTAGCTATGCAACAAGATACTGATTCCGACGGAACCAGTAAAATGTGGCTGGCGGAAGTTGGTGACGATACTTTGACTATGGCTGGCGCCGCTACCACTGGTGGCATTGTTGGCAATAGGATCGAGGTCATTGACTATGCTGCTGGGTTCTTTAGTGTCACGGCCTGGCTTGTGTCCGGCGGCGGTGCTGAGGTTACGCCATTCAGTGCAACGGTATCATAATAAATTTAAGGAGTTAATAAAATGGCAGTAGTTGATTTATATTCACAAACTGACAAAGAAGCCGGAAACGGCAAGAAGTTTGCGGCACTAAACGGAAGCGGGACACAAACGTTCACGGCAGTAGGTACGGCGGTAGTTGTAGCGGCTGACACTGATGCGTCTGTATATCGCGTTCTTTCTGACTTACCAAGTAACGCAGTACCTATTAATATTGCGATCCATCACGGCACTATCACAAGTGGAACGGATTATGACCTCGGTTTATATGAAATTGACTCTGGTGCGGTTGTTGATGTTGATGTCCTTGCTGATGGGCTTGACTTATCAACAGCGAGAGCTATTGCGGTATGGAATAACGTAGGTATGACCAGCCTTGATATTGTAAACGGCACGCAGTCGCTTGCTACTTTATCAGGTCAGACAAACCCTTCTGCGGCTTATGACTTATGCTTGACGGCTAACACCGTCGGCTCTGCGACTTCGGAAGAAATACGCGTTACTTTTGTTTATACTACAATCTAATACGGTTGGGGGGTTTCGGCCCCCCTTCTCTACGGGGATTTTATGGCGGTTTCTTCAAAGACAGATGTTTGTAATTTATCGCAAGACTTGCTAAGTGCGGCAGTTATTCTCGACATTGATGACCCCACAACACCAGACGAAGAAATGTATGCGCGGTGGTACGACCAAAGCCGCAAGAAGGTATTAAGAGAACACCCTTGGAAATTCGCAACGAAGCGCCAGATTATAGCGGCAAGCTCTACAGCCCCGGACTTCGGCTACACCAAAGCCTTTCCCCTCCCTAATGATTTCATTAGATTCCTTACCATTGAGTCTGACGAGGGTTTGTTAATATTATCAGATGAGTATCAGATAGAGTCACACCTTGGGGTGCAATCCGTACTCATCTCCACCGATGCCGCGTCCGTGCGCTTGCGTTATGTTTATGATATAGAGGATGTAACTAAATTCGACTCTATGTTTATCTCGTATTTTGCGCTTGATTTAGCTCTGGCGGTTGCGTACAAAACAACCGAATCCAATGGCAATGTGGACAGAATCACACAACTACAGAAACAGCAAGGCTCTATGGCCCGTGCCATCTCAGGGCAGGAGCGATCACCCACGCGGATAGAGCGTAGCAAAAACAGATCGGCCCGCATGAATGGCTCTTACAGAAACTCACACAGGATTATCTTTTAATGGTTTCGGCTAACGTATCATACCCTGACTTCTCTGCTGGCGAATTAAGCCCAAAGCTGTACGGGCGGCACGACCTAGCGGCGTTCTACAATGGCGGGCGGCGCGTTGAGAACTTCATCACCGAGGTTGCTGGTATGGCCCGGTACAGGACTGGCTCAATATACACCGCCAAGACACAGAATAACGAAGAGGCGTTTCTTTATACGTTCAACTACAGCGAATCATTATCATTCGTGATGGAGTTTACTGACACAAAGCTTCGGTTTTATCGAAACAACGGGCGCGTAACGGAAGCGGCACAGGCAATAACAGCGGTCACAAAGGCAAATCCTGCCGTGGTTACATATTCCGGCGCGGACAATTACGCAAACGGTGATCCTATTTTTATTACCAGCGTTATCGGCATGACGGAGCTTAACGGCAATGAGTATGTAGTTGCCAACGTTAACACTGGCGCAAACACATTTGAGCTGGCGGGCGTGGACAGCACGGCGTATACCACATACGATTCAGCGGGTACGGTGGCGGTTATCACCCAAGTAACAACGCCATTTGCTTCGGCTGACTTAAAGCAATTAAAATTCAGCCCGGTATTAAATGGCGTGATGTATATAGCGCACCCATCATATGTTCCGCAGGCGCTTACATTCACTTCTGTAACTAACTGGGCAATAGCTAACCACACCCCAACAGCCTTAACGGTGACGGCAAATAATAGGCCCTCTGCGGTTGGCGCGTATGAGCAGCGTTTAATTTATGCCGGTTCCAATAACAACCCTAACAGAATATGGTTTTCCAAGTCGGGGGATTACGGAGATTTCGGGCTTGGCTCGGCGGGTGTAACGGATGGGATACAATACGATGTAGCGGGTAAGGTTGGTCGCATATTATTCTTAACGGGAACGTCGAACTTTCTTTCTGTGGGTACACTTGAAGATATATTTAAAGTAACGGGCGGTATAGATGCGGTCGTAACTCCATCAAGCATATCAATCAAACCCACTAATTCCTATGGCGTGGCTGATATTATGCCTATTGATAAGGGGTCGCAAATCCTCTATATGCAAAGTAACTCACTTATCACACGCTCCTTTGAGTATGACTCTGCTATTGATAGTTATAGGCCCGCTGATAGAAATACCATTGCTGACCATATAACAAGCTCTGGCGTTAACCAGATCGCGTATCAAGAGGGTCGCCCGAATGTTATGTGGGCAGTCAAAAACAATGGCGTATTGGTTGGCATGACTATCGAGGATTCGGAGTCTATTTCTGGTT
>Ga0075117_1002573_pt1 | contig 10311 bp, 10 predicted proteins | sample AntAceMetag02UKJ_FD_69789 | JGI IMG/M metagenome (GOLD analysis project Ga0075117, IMG submission 69789) | Saline lake microbial communities from Ace Lake, Antarctica - Antarctic Ace Lake Metagenome 02UKJ | ecosystem: Environmental > Aquatic > Non-marine Saline and Alkaline > Saline | place... | reverse complement strand
CTCCAGCCTTGTGACACTTGAGGCACTCCATCGCGCCAACCTTCGCCCAGACCTCGTCGTTGAACCACGTATCGATCATCTCGGCGCGAACTGTTCCGGGACACGGCTGAGTCTCCTCGCCGATCGCAAACGCGGACGACCACAATGCCGCCAGTACTGTCAGGCTCAGAACGCTCCGATTGTTCATAGACCGGGTCTTTCAATCTTTCGGGATGGACGGTGCGTTGTGCCTACAACCCCGCAAGCTGATCTTTCGCGTTGCCGAATTCCGGCAGCGTCACGCCCATGCGATCCATGACGGTCAGACAAAGTGACGACATTTTGCGTTCTTTGGCGTCTTCGTATTCCAAAGTGCGACCGGTCTTCAATGAATCGGACAGACTGCCCGCCATCAGCAACGGGATCTTTGGAGCACTGTGTGCCGTCCATTGTTCGTTGGCCAACATGATGCATGAGTTATCCAGCACCGTGCCGTCACCTTCCTGCATCGCATCCAGTTTCTTCACAAGGTATGCGTATTGTTCCACCCAGAAGCGAGTGATTGAAGCGTATTCTTTGTTCTGCCAGCCGTGCGAATAGTTGTGGTGATCGACGTTCAGGCCAAGAAACGGATAAACCTGCCCGGACAGATTGTTCGTTAACAGTAACGTTGCGATGCGAGTACAGTCGGCCTGAAATGCCAGCGCGACGATATCGCACATCAGCCGAGAATGTTCGTCGATCTGATTCGGTAACCCGTCGGCAGGACGTTGTTTGTTTAGAACGGCCAGATCTGAGGTTTCGTCGAGTCCCCGTTCCTGCATTTTCGCGATGCGCTGTTCGACTGCACGAACCGACGTCGTGTATTCCTCAATGCGTGCATGGTCGGCGTTTGACACCTTTGCCGAGACGTCTTTTAACTGATCGAGCACGTGATCAAGAATGCTGGCGTGACTTCGATTGCTCTTGCTGTCGAACAGGCTGTCGAAAGCGAGCGACGGATACATTTCTGCGGGCACCGGCGACACTGGGGAGCTCCACGATACGTGCGATGCGTACATCATCGAGTAACTAGATTCGTGGAAACCGCTGACGGGCCGCTCACATCCCAGCACGAGACTCGGCAGCACCGTGTCATCCCCAAGTTGTTTGGCCAGCACTTGGTCCATGCTCGTTGCGGCTCGAATTTTACGCTCGCCCTGAGGTTGGATGCCGGTGAGAATTCCCGCTGCCCCTTTGGCGTGACCTCCGACCACGTTGTCGGGATGGCGCAACCCGTGGATGAAGTTCACCTTCTGCTTCACATCCTCCAGTGATGCAAACGCCGGCTCAAGTTCCAGCGAGTTGCCGCTGCCCTTCGTCCACCATTCGGGCGGATGAATTCCGTCGCCGAAGAAGAGAAACGCGAATCGCTTTGGCGGAATCTTTGCCGCTTGCGCGCCCAGCAGCTTCGCCGATTCCATCCACGGCAACGCCATGGATGCTCCCAGCCCCTGCAGGACGACTCGGCGAGACGCGCCGGAATTTCGTTGTGCCGTCATCGATTTCTTTTCCTTTGTACGATGGACATCCTGTCCGTCGATCTCGTGCGCGACGGACAGGATGTCCGTGGTACAAATCAACCAAATCACATTACCGTTCTGTCCTCAGGAATCCTCGGCGCTGTTCGTTACGAAGTGCAGTTCGGACCACAGCTGATTCAGTTCCGCGTTTTCCTGATCGGTGAGCACTTTTTGTACAAGCGGCTGGTCGTCACGGAAGAACCCTTCCACCAGATGGAAGCCCGCAGCTAATCCGCGCGTTCGGTCAACATAAAAGAAATCATTCGGAAACGAGTTAAAGAATGTGCCTGCTGATTGGGCGACCCGGTCGACCGTTTTGCTGTCAGCGAAAATCAGATGCTGCGGGTTTCCGCCGAAAATATTGCTGGAAGATTGTCCCACAGCGCGCCGCAGAAAGACGCTTCCTTCGTGGCTGAGCTTCGTGTCGAGATGACACGGCAGCATAAGGTGCTTGCCGCTGAGTTCTTTCTGCATCTCAACGGTCAGTGGAATTTCGATCACCCCCGGAGCTTTCACCACGAACGAATTTTCGTCGATGTCGTCGGTCGCGTGTTTTCCGAATCCCAGCGTTGCCACCAGTGCCGGATTGTGTTTTTCGAGCACACTGCGAAGCGACTGCACTTCCTGTTTCTTTGCGTCGTCGTCGTTGTGTGACAACCGAGCCGACCGGCTGAAGAAGGGCTGCTTCACGATCACGTAGTTGTCGCCCTCAGCGAACGCCGAATCGACGTGTACAAAAACGGAATACGCTTCGGCCTTGTCGCCTTTGGGCTCCTGAACGCGATCGACGTTCAGAAGTGATTCGTGGCGAAATGACGATCGATCGAATTCATCTCGACCGTCAGCGATTTTCGAACGATAGTCCAAATGACTGATCGGCCAATTGCCTGCACTCGCCTTGATCAGCTGAAGATCGGTCGGGGACAACACGCGCCGATGAAATTCGATGGTGTCCTTCAATTTGCCAAGCTCAATCGGACGGTCGGAATCATTCTTCGGTGCGGGAAGTTGTTTCCACGCCTCACCGATTTCCTTCAGGAATCCCGTGTGATCGCCCGCCTCGCCCAACGTCTGCCAAACCAACGTTAGATACTTCGCGCTAATTCTCGGAGTTTCCGAGCGACGGACGTTCAGCCACTCGTCGATGGAAAGTTGGCGATGTTCATTACCGCGATATTGACAACGCCACGCCGCTTCCAGATGATGCAACGTGTCGACGGCATGACTTTCATAAAAATCGATCACTGCCTGTTCGGTCAGCTTCTTGCGTTCGTTGTACGACGTCACCGGAAACGGAGCGAACGAAATCCCGTCCGGCTTCAGCACCAGATGATCGGCCACCAATTGCGATGCGGCCAGATGCTTCTTCACCAGATTTGGAGACGTTCTGAGAGCTTCACCAGTATTATCAAACCCTTCACCGCCGGCCGGATCAACGGGGAAGTCTTTTGTGGGGCGAATGTCGATTCCCGTGAGATCTCGAACGGCGGCGTCGAATTCCGTATTGGAAAGTCGCCGAGGCAACACGATGCCCGGATCACCAGCGTTCTTCACCGCTTCCGCCAGCGATATTTCTTCAACGGCAGCAAGAACCGAATTGCTCTCATCAATCGTCGGCTGCTTTTTCGCATCCTCCGGCGGCATTTCGCCGTTGCGAATGAATTCCGTGATGTTATTCCAACGACGAAAGTGCCCCGAAACATCCGCGTCGCTGCCATACCGAGTCAGATCAAGTTCGCCCTTGTGGACTTCGCTGTTGTGGCACTCGGCGCAGTATGTTTGAACGTAGGGGCGAATCACCTGTGAGCATTCGTCAGCCACCAAGACTGTCGAAAACATCAGGAAGAACGTCGCAACAAAAATAAGTTGAAACTTGCGGAACATGGCATTCCGGATGGAAGGAGAAAAGGCAGGGCCGACAGTATACCCGCCGAAGCCACAGACCGACCAGTATTTTGCGACATCACGAAATCAGTTTGTGACATGTTGTAATCAGATAACTGCGAAGACCGTCGATGCCATTGAATTCGGTTCCATCTTTGAATCGATCGAACCCACGAACGTGAGAACGTGAAGCCACTGAGTTCCAAATTCAATCGCGAGTGTTCGCTTCGCTCGTCCTTCAGCATTCTCATCGCCTGCGCTGCCAGCACCCCCGGTTGGTGCAGGTGGCCAGTTGCGGCCCGTTCTCGCAAATCGTCATCCGGCATCGACGACCACAGAAAGTAGCTCAAACGGCTGGTCAGTTCCCAGTCGTTGACCGGCGTTCGGTCCCGCAGGCCGTTGCTCCATATGCAGCAAGAATGATGGTGAGTGACAAAGCCGATGAACAACGGCAGGTACTCGTTTTCGACGACCGGAAACTTCGTGATGAATCGATGCTCAGCCCACAGACGATCCAGTTCGGCGGTTTGATGTTCGCTCAGAAACAGTTCGATCAACGGCTGATCTTCGCGATGAAACGTCTTCAGGCAGACGACTTCGTCCAGCGGAATGATGTGCGGGTAACAAACGTTCGGCGGAAAAATGCGACGGAATTCTGCCAGTAGCTGTGATTCTCCGTAGCCGCCTTTGATTGCCACGATAGGCGCCGATGCGTCCCACGTGACGGCGTCGGTCGGCGGTTCCATCACCACCTGAAACTGAATGGCGGCGTCCGTGGTGTCGACGTCCAGAGTGCAATCGACTTCGAATTGATGTTCGGCAAACAGCGTCGCCGACAATTTTACGGAAAGAACTTTTCCCGTGGCCAGCACCAAAGTGTTGCCGTCGACGGGCTTGTCCCGCGGATGAACTCCGAAGAGTTCCGATGAAAGACCATAGTCGTTGTTCTTCGAAGGCTTGCTGATGCAAGCAAGATCCATTCCCTTCAGCAGAGGCCCGGCAGGGGATAGTATTCACATTGCGAGACCGGATCGGACTTGTGGTTGTGGCCGCGGGCACAATGAACCGTGAGACTTTGAAATGTGCCCATCGTGGAGCTGGCATAATTATCTCGGTCGAGATTCTGCGCCGACCGATGATTGACCGTGTCTTCGCGCATGCGAACAACCACGCGAACATTCTCAAAGTAAACGACCTGATCAATTCGTTCGATTGGCTGAGCATCAAAAAGAATGAGGCTAAAGCTGACAGCAACACCGGTGACTTTGATGATCAAGGCTATGGACGTTAGGATATCGCCATAACAATGCACAAGCACGCGGGCCGCGAGCCTGATCGACTCAGCTCGTGAGCAAGCGCTGGCAAGGACGTGACCGATGGCGTCCTGAAGAATGGCCGCTTCATCCTCTTTCAATCACGTTTAGCTCTGAACAAAAGTAAGCCTTCGCGCAACTCAAAACTCAAGGGGACGATGTACACTATGAACGAACTGCGATTCTCACTAATCACTCTCTTGCTGCTGCTGCCTCTTAGCGCCGCAAGTGGGCAAAAAATTACCGTCGACATTCCCTATCTGCCTGATGGTCATGAACGACATACGTTGGATGTTTACGTGCCGGACAATTCGTCCGACGAGAATCTTCCGGTCATGTTCTGGATTCACGGTGGAGGATGGCAGCAGGGAAACAAAGACGATATCGGTCTGAAAGCGAAAGCACTGACTGACCGAGGATTTGTTTTCGTATCAACAAACTATCGGCTACTGCCGGAAGTAAAGATGGACGTGCTGATTCGCGACGTCGCCAGCTCTTTGGGCTGGGTTCACAAGAACATCAATCAGCATGGGGGCGATCCCCAACGGATTTTCGTCGGCGGACATTCTGCAGGCGCACAACTTGCCGCGTTAATCTGCATCGACGATCGATACCTGAAGGAAGAAGGAGTTTCCTTCGACGTGCTCAAAGGCTGCGTTCCGGTTGACGGCGACACGTACGACATCCCAAAAATCATCTCGACCGCCGAACATCGTCAGACTCTGTATGGCGGGAAGATGTTTACGTTTGGCCATCGACAAAAGTTTGGGAACGATCCTGAAAAACACGTCGATTTTTCGACCGTCACACACGTCGCCGAAGGCAAGGGGATCCCGCCATTTTTGATCCTGTATTTTCCCGGAAACCCGGACACACGCGCTCAGGCGGCGCGACTGGAAACGGTGTTGAAAGCCGCAAAGATTCCGGCAAGATCTTTCGGAAAACGAGACAGCAACCATAGTGGTCTGAACAACGATCTCGGCAAGCCAAGCGATCCAGCGACCGTCGAATTGTACAAGTTTCTGGATCCACTATTGGCAAAGTAGCAGGCTTGCATTGCTCGAGACTCCAACCTTTTAAAGTCTCATCGCGTAACAATGTCTATTCTGATCCTAGCTGTAGGGCGCTGTGCTTGCACGCATCATCGCTTCCAGTAAACCACAACTGCGCTGACTTGCTGACTTGCGGGCCAGCGGTGCGTGCAAGCACGCACCCTTCCTGAACTTCTACGTCAATCGCGTCAGGAATACTTCTTGCATAAACTCGCGTGCAATGATCAAAGGGTCAATGTCAAGGTCGTAAACATCCTTTCCTTTGGCAACGTCGAAACGCTTGCGAGCCAGCTTATCGTTAACAACCAGCAGTTCACGCAGAGTCAGAGGGCAGTTTGGCATCTCACTCAAACGTTTGGCGCGATCGTCACCTCGCTGCTCACTGACGAGCAGACTCGCACCTGGACCTATCTCGGCATTGTCACGGTCGATTTCCGAGAACCAGTGCCGTCCGAAAAGAAACAATACTGCGACCTTTCGCTGCCCTGACGAAAGTCCACCCTAAGATACCACGTTTGGGAGGCGCTGCCGCCGGATCGAAGTGTTTCCCAAGTGGGCTGATCGACGATCTCAAAGGTTATGACCGAACAGAATCAAGTCCTGCCACAGCCGGGCCATTCTACCATTTCCGTCTTCAAACGGATGCAGTCTCGCGATACTCCAAAGCACCCAAGTGGCCAGGCAGATTGGCTCAGCGTCGTTTGATTCCGCGAGTAATTGAGAGAAACGATTCAGGAGTCCCTCAAGTTCTTCCGGTTTGGGCGGCTGATGGCGTGCGCCGGTAGTCATGACGCGGACGCTGCGAACTCGGCCTGCTGCGTCATCTTTGACGTTCGTCAGGAGCGTCTTGTGGATTGAAGTCGGAGATTCAATGCTGGGCCACGACTTGCGACTGGACACAAGTTGCTGTATTTCCGTGATTGCTTTCCCAAGGTTGATCGCCTCGGTAGCTTCGCGTGTTCGTCCAACATCGACGACACTGCCAACTTCCAGTCTACGACGACTTTGCGAAGTGGCGTGATGATGGCACTTTCGACGAGATTGTCACGGCGTTGTGAACGCAAATCCGTGAGGCCAATGGCCGGGAAGCGTCTTCCAGCGCTGCTTGTGTTGATACTCAATCAGTCAAGACCACAGAGGTGGGAGGAGAAGGACGTGGCTATGATGGTGGCAAGAAAATCAAGGGGCGGAAGCGTCATTAGCTTGTGGATGTGCTGGGTTTGTTGATCGCAGTCGTGGTGACGTGTGCGAATGCTGACGACGGAACTGCGGCGCCTTTGCTGCTGGAAAAAGTGACGGTCGAAGATCAGCCGAGATCCCAACAACGTCGGCTATGACGCCGTTTACGATGAACTCGGACGCAACATATCCAGTACCGACACGGTCGCCAGCCAGACACAAACGGTTTACGACAAGTCGGGCCAGCAGATTCAGGCGATTGATGCCAAAGGCAAGCCGACTAGTTACGTCTTCAACGCCCGTGGCCAGCGTATCACCGAAATCGACCGCCTGAACAACGCAACCCACTGGGCCTACGATGCCGGCGGCCATCTGCTGAGTCTCATCGATGCGGAAACGCAAACAACCAGCTACACATACGACGACGCTGGTCAGAGAATCACCGAACAGTATCCCGACCATGTTACTGGTGCAGTCATCGGTGACGCAGGTTACGGAATCATCACGTTCACGAACGATGAGCTGGGCCGTCGCCATGTCAAACAAGATCAGCAGGGCGATACGACGACCTACAACGTGGACATGGCGGGGAGAATGCTGACGCGAGTTTACGTGGGGCACGTAACCGGGCCGCTGGCCAATCAGACGGACACCGACACCTTCACATACGACCGCAACGGCAGAATGCTGTCCGGAATCAAGGGCCGTTACGCCAACACGGTGACGTTCAGCTACGATGACCGTGCCCAGCAAATTCAGGAAACGCTCACCACTCACGGCCAGACTTACACAGTCGGCTATCAGAAAAGCGAACTCGGCCAGACAACTCAGTTGCAGTATCCGGACGGCTCGCTGGTGGATCGAGCCTACACCGATCGCGGGCAGTTGTTGAGTGTCAAATACACCCCCATCGCAGGTACTCAGTCCAACGTCGCCGACTTCGTCTACGACAACGGTGGTCGAGAAACCACTCGCAACTTGGGCAACGGTCTAGCCACAACTCGCGGCTACTTCGCAGACAACCAAATCCAAAGCATCGCCACACCAACTGTCGAAACGCTAACCTACACCTACGACGCCAACAAAAACCCAACCAGCGAAACCCGAAGCGGAGTCATGGCACCGTATTCGTGGAGCACCGGCCCAACAGGATTCGACGACGAGGACCGCCTCACCAATTGGCAACGCACCAACGGCGACTCACAAACATGGAACCTCTCCCCGGTCCACGACTGGACCAGCACCACCATTAACGGAGCGTCTCAAGCGAGAACGCATGGGCCGGCTCACGAAATCCTCACCATGGCAAGAGCCGAAGTTTCAGCTACTCCCGCCGTGTTGCAGCACGACACCAAAGGTAATATGGTCACCGACGACCGTGGCTGTGGAATGGCCTGGGATTTTGACAACATGCTCCAGAGTTTTGGGGCGAATGGGGTGACGGGACTGAAGGACACGACGTATGAGTATGATGCCCTCGGCAGGCGTATCAGTAAAGCCGTCGCAGAAACCGGTGGGACCGTGACAACGCTGTTTGTGCAGGCCGGACAGCAGGTGGTTTGTGAATACACGCCCACCCGTCCCATCACCGATTGCGAACGAAGGTTCGCCTACGGAAGCTACATCGACGAACCGCTCCTCTTCGTTGACTCACTCATTGTTTACCACTTCCATCGAAACCGGCAATACAACAGTTATGCGATCACTAATTCAACTGGAGATGTGGAAGAATTTTACAGGTACGATCCATATGGGCATCATGAATCGTTTTCAATCTCAGGGGGGCAACTCGGAACGAATACGATCGGCGGGCACGGCTATTTGTACACGGGACGAATTTTCGACCCAGAGTCTGATACGTTCAATTTTCGATCACGTTCCTACTCTTCATTTGCTGGCAGGTTTCTCTCACGCGACAAAACTGCCTACTCAGCGGGAATGAATTTGCACACGCTTTACTTGGTGCAGAGCCACGTGGATCCAACAGGAGAAAACCCAATTGCAATTCCAATTGCCGGAGGGGTCGTCATAATCACGGCTGCCGACATCCTTGGAATTACTGTCTGTGCGTGTTTGATTACTCCACGTTGCTTACAATTGGCGACAGAATTGGGCAAGCGAGCACTTTGTGTCGCTGGTTGTGACGCCAAATACGCCGCCGACAGTGTGACCTGCCGATTCTTGCGTAGTAAGAAGGCTCGAGCGCTTTGTTGGGCCAACGCCGCAGACAGGTATGGGAGCTGCATCGCCGGCTGCAACAGACTATGACTTAAGAAGTAATCGAAGAGTGGTGCTATGAATCTGATTATAGACGACGAATACTATGCGGTGGCACGTGATCGGTCTTGGCATCCTGTGCGAATAAAGATCAGTCCCCCAAAACCTGACAACGAGATGTTCACCTGTGAATGTACAATTGTCGGCTGGCCTCACGCCGAAGAAACGCTCAGATTAGCACCGATAGTCGGCATTACGGCCTTGCAGAGTCTTGACCTTACCATCGGAGTCATAAAGAAACTGTTGTTCGATGTGGATGAAAGTCAAGAATTTAAGGTTGAATTAGAACCACCGTTATCGTAGTGCCTTGTGGGTGCATGTCGGGGTCTGTGTGTGTCAGAAGATGTCCCGCGGGTAGTTGAAATGTGAGTGACGATTTCAGGGTAGACAATGATCTCATCGAGGTTTGGTTTGTTTGTCAAGGCGGTCTGCTTTGACATAGGAAGAACAAGGACATGCATTGTAATTTAGTTTCGGTTGACACGTGCGACAAAAGTGCGTGTGCTGAAAAGAACTAGGACATGCATTGTAAATTGATCCACGGCTGGTAGGGTCTGGTGTTCTTGGCTAGGACGTGAGTGTTTTGTGGGAGTATTGAGTGATGACGATGGCTCGTGGCGATTTGGGTGATTCGACTGTGACGCCATATTATCACTGTATTTCTCGGTGTGTTCGGCGGGCTTTTTTGTGTGGTGAGGGGTGTGAGCATCGGAAGCAGTGGATCGAAGATCGGTTGCGGGAACTGGCTTCGATCTTTGCTGTTGAAGTGGCTGCTTGTGCGATTCTGGACAACCACATGCACGTGGTTTTGAAGCTGAATGATGCCGCTGCGGCGGACTGGTCGGACGAAGAAGTAGTTCGTCGCTGGGGCAGAGAGGGCGCGAAGTTTGGTCAGTTAAAAAGCAGTACTTTAGCGAGGAAGTGATGGTTCCATGCGGCTCTTTGTTGCTTTCCTTTGACGCTGTCTTTGCAGGTGTGGTGCTTGAGCAGGCTGACGGCCACACGTCGCAGCCATGACAGATTGTTGGCCAGCGTTCGTTCGCGGACTCGGCTGGCGTCTTCGTT
>Ga0075117_1002570_pt1 | contig 10317 bp, 9 predicted proteins | sample AntAceMetag02UKJ_FD_69789 | JGI IMG/M metagenome (GOLD analysis project Ga0075117, IMG submission 69789) | Saline lake microbial communities from Ace Lake, Antarctica - Antarctic Ace Lake Metagenome 02UKJ | ecosystem: Environmental > Aquatic > Non-marine Saline and Alkaline > Saline | place... | reverse complement strand
CTGTTAATTCTGTAAAAGGAAATACCCTGAGATTTCAGCTTCAATTAAATTATTAAAGAGAGGCCAAAGAAGATTTAAAAACCGACTTGTAAGTGTTTGCCTTGTAGGCATCAAAAGTCTGTTTTTTATGATAATCTTCACCAATAAAAGTAATGACCTCATGGAATGCTCTAGCTTCCATATAGCCAGGAATTGGCTGAATCATATTAAATTCCTCGTCTAAGTAAACAATGCTCGGGTAGCTCATTTTCCCTTGAAGAAGGGCTAAGGCTATATCGTTTGCACGATTCTGAGTATTATACTTATATGTAGTAGTACCTAATGTGATGCTTTTTTGAGTCTCTGCATCTAGTTTTACAGCATAAAAATTTTCATTGACATACTTTACTACCTCTGAATTGGTAAATGTTTTTTTATCCATGACTTTGCACCAGCCGCACCATCCGGTGTAAACATCAATGATGGTTTTCTTAGGGTTCTTTTGAGCGGCGGCATAGGCTTCCTCCACAGACATCCAGTTTATGGTGGCCACAGATTCTGTTTCAGCCTTGAAAGAGCTAGAAAATGTAAAAGCTGAAACAGCTAAGAGCAAAAGAGATATTTTCTTCAACATGTTTATGGTTTAGATATGCCAGTTATGGTATAAAACGCAAAAAGCATTCCAATTAGTCTTTGACTTATAAAAGCTTTGCTAGTTAATATATATACGTCGTTTTTGCAAACAGTGTTTGTCTGAAATTGCCTGTTTTAGGCCAGAGCTGCATTTAGGCATCGTGATGTTGTTCTAGTATATTCGTGTCCTGAAAGCTATAATGGCCTAGAGGAAACAAGTTCTATTATTCGTATTAATCATAATACGTGAGAATAAAGACATCATGGATCGTATCCAATGAAAATCAAACAATGACAAAAACACTAACATTTTTCATAGCAAGCCTTTTGCTAGCCTGCAGCAGTTCTGATTCTAAAACGGAAAACTCAAAAGAATGGGTTTCCCTATTTAACGGGGAAGACCTAGAGGGTTGGCAAATAAAGATTGCGGGTCATGACCTAGATGATAACATCCATGAGACTTTCCGAGTAGAGGAGGGGATGCTGAAAATCCGCTATGATAAGTACGATAGCTACGGCAAGCAATACGGAGCCATTTTTACAGATAAGGCCTATACTAATTACAGGTTAAAAATGGAATATAGGTTTGTGGGGGATACGGCGGTAGGAGCCCCAAGCTGGGGATATAGAGATTCTGGTGTACAGTATCACTGTCAAAACCCTAAAACTATGGCGGTGGACCAGAGTTTTCCTTATAGTTTAGAATATAATCTTCATGGCGGAGACGAAAATAATGAAAGACCAACGGGCCAGATATGTGCGAATGGTACGCTAATAACACTTGATGGAGAAGTGGTGAAAGGCTGTCATCAGCCTGATCCAGCTGTCATTATTAAAGGAGATGATTGGGCTACTTTAGAAATTATTGTTCAAGAAAGCGATTTCGGTCAGTATATTAGACAATATATCAATGGCGTAGAGATTTTGAGCTTCTCTAATCCACGCTTAGACCCAGATCATACCGTGGCTAAGACTTTCATAAAAGAGGATGAACTGTTGACGAGTGGTTTTATCTCTTTACAGAGCAATAGTCACCCTATCGATTTTAGGAAAATTGAGATATTGGAATACAAATAACTTGGACGAGTAAAGTAGCAGATACGTATAGATGGAAGAAGTATTTAAATACCTCCAACAGTTAAAGGAAAATAATCAGAGAGAGTGGTTTATGAAAAATAAACCTATCTATGAGGCTTGTCATGAAATGATGATAGAAACGGCTGATGAACTTCTTAAAGAAATGCAAAGCCATGACCTCATAGAAACCGTTTCGGGTAAAAAGAGTTTACATAGGATTTACCGCGATGTAAGGTTTTCAAAAGACAAGACACCTTATAAAACGAATTGGAGTGGTAGTTTTAGGAGAGCCACTGCTCAGAGAAGGGGTGGGTACTATTATCATCTAGAGCCTGGAGCTTCTTTTGTGGCGGGTGGTTTTTGGGGGCCTAATAAAGAAGATTTGAAACTCATCCGAGACCATTTAAGTCAAGAGGGAAATGCCTACAGAAAAGTTATAGCTCAAATTTTTTTTAAGGAAACTTTTGGAGAAGTCCAAGGTGACCAACTTAAAAAGTCGCCCAAAGGGTTTGATATAGGTCATCCGGATATAGACCTTTTAAGATATAAGCAATTTGTACTCCGTCATGACTTCACAGACCAAGAAGTTTTGTCTCAGGATTTCCCTAAAAAGGCATCCCAAGTGTTTCAAAATATGAGACCATACTTTGACTTGATGAGTGATTTTTTGATTTCAGATCTCAATGGGAATGAAATTATTTAGAAGCTTTTTGGCCTGCAACCCTCGTGAAATCACTCGAAATAGGTAGAAACTTAGCTATAACTGGTATTAATCATATGAAAATGTGAAAAGAGTAGAGCCAAATCCCTAAAATTTTGCTAAAAAGAATGTCTTTTTAGTAGTTTTGTGTACAATAAATTTAAAATAAAACCTTTATAAAATTCAACTATGAAAATTGCATCCAAAATGGCGGTAGTCATGGCAGCGGCCATTGCCTTTACCTCTTGTGTAGGTAAGAAGAAATTTGTCGACTTACAATCACAACTAGCCCAATCTCAATCATCTTTAGAATCTTGCAGTGATGATTTGTTAAAATACAAGCAAGACCTCACAAAAGCCGAAAGCGACTTGGCAAATGAAAGAGCTTCATCTAGCAATACTGCTAAACTTCGTGAGGAGCAAATGAAGGATTTAAGAAGTCAAGTTACCGATTTGCAGTCAGCTAGAAATCAGCAGATGCAGCAAGTAGAAGGGTTGACGGTATTATCTAAGGCAGCAGCAGATAACATTGACAAAACTTTAGTACAACTAGCTTCCAGAGATGAGTACATCAATACTTTAAGATCTGCTAAAAATAAGGCGGACTCTATGAATTTAGCCTTAGCCATTAATCTTACCAAATCTTTAGGTATAGACATTAATGATGAAGATGTAGATATTAAAGTAGATAGGACAGTGGTTATGATTAACCTATCTGACAAAATGCTTTATAGAAGCGGTAGCTCTAGACTTACTGCCAGAGCAAATGACGTTTTGGGTAAAATAGCCAAGATTATTAAGGCTCGTCCAGAACTAGAAGTAATGGTAGAAGGATATACAGATGACCAGTCTATCAGTACAGATTGTATCCAAGATAACTGGGATTTAAGTGTGAAGCGTGCTACGTCTGTGGTAAGAGTACTTCAAGAGAACTTTGAAGTAGACCCTAACAAGCTTATTGCTGCTGGCAGAGGAGAATATAATGCTAAAGCGGATAATGAGACAATGGAAGGAAGAGCTATTAACAGAAGAACAAGAATCATCTTGATGCCTAAAATAGAGCAATTCTACGATTTATTAGACCCAGATAAGGGTAAGTAATCCTTAGGATTTTTATTAGTCGAAGAGGGATGTCATACGGCATCTCTCTTTTTTTTAATTAAAAACTATGACTTTGAGACAGAAGTCATTTCTGCAATTTTGGCCTTTAACTGCTTTACTTCATCTCGGTATCTTGCAGCTTGTAAAAAGTCAAGGTCTTTGGCGGCTTCTTCCATTTTACGATTGGCTTCAGTTACCAATTTCTTAAGCTCGGGCGTGCTCATGTACACCGTTACAGGGTCTGCGGCTATGTTATAACTTTCTGGTTCTATATAATAGCCCTTCGTTATTGGTTTGGAATCCATTAAAGAAGTTTGTTCTAGAATGGCCTCCTTACTCTTAAATATGGTAGTGGGGGTTATGCCATGAACGGTATTGTATTCCATTTGGATAATACGCCTTCTTCTGGTCTCGTCTATGGCATGCTCCATAGACCTAGTCATTTTATCTGCATACATAAGTACCTTACCATTGGAGTTTCTGGCGGCTCTACCTATGGTTTGAATCAAGGAACGAATATCTCTTAAAAAGCCCTCCTTGTCCGCATCCATAATGGCCACGAGAGATACCTCTGGTAAATCTAAACCTTCTCTGAGGAGGTTCACACCCACTAAAACATCAAAAACACCTAGGCGTAGTTCTCTTAAAATTTCTACTCTATCCAGTGTTTTTACTTCGGAGTGAATATAGCGACACTTGATGCCTACTTTATCAAAATATTTACTGAGCTCTTCGGCCATTCGCTTGGTCAATGTAGTGACCAAAACTCGCTCGTTTTTCTTTATTCTATCGTCTATTTCGTCTAATAAATTATCAATCTGATTTAGGCTTGGTCTTACATCGATTTCTGGATCCAAGAGGCCGGTCGGACGAATAATTTGCTCAATGATGACACCTTGAGATTTATTGATTTCATAATCTGCTGGTGTGGCTGATACATAGATAGACTGTCCTACCAATTCTTCAAACTCCGGAAATTTCAATGGCCTATTATCCATGGCCGACGGAAGTCTAAAACCATTCTCTACAAGAGACACTTTCCTAGAGCGGTCACCGCCGTACATTGCTCTTATTTGGGGCAATGTTGCATGACTCTCATCCACTACCAAAAGATAGTTTTCTGGGAAGTAATCAAACAAACAGAAAGGACGCTGACCTGGCTCTCGTTTGTCAAAGTATCTTGAGTAGTTTTCAATACCACTACAATAACCTAGTTCTCGCATCATTTCGAGATCGAACTCCGTTCGCTCCTGTATTCTTTCCGCCTCTACGGTTCTGCCTTCGTCTTCAAAATAGCTGATTTGTTTGACCAGATCGTCTTGAATAGATACTATAGAATCCTTCATCACATCTTTCCCTGTGACAAAAAGATTGGCTGGATAAACAACTAAGTCGGATAAATCTTCTAACCTTTTACCTGTGGCGGGGTCAATCATTTGAATTTGCTCAATTTCATCACCCCAATAAAGAATTCTATAAGCATAGTCTGCATAGCCCGGAAAAATATCCACAGTGTCTCCCTTTACACGGAATGTTCCTCTGGAAAACTCCACTTCCGTTCTGGAATAAAGTATTTCTACAAAGCTGTGTAGGAGCTGATTCCTGCTAAGCTCTTGACCCTTTTGGATTTTCACAACACTTTTTTCGTACTCTTTTGGGTTTCCAGCACCATAGATACAAGAAACAGAAGCTACAACTATCACGTCTTTCCTGCCAGACATTAGCGATGAAACCGTTTTTAGCCTTAATTTCTCAATTTCTTGATTTATCTGAAGGTCTTTTTCTATGTAAGTTCCAGTGGTAGCAATGAAGGCTTCTGGTTGATAATAATCATAGTAGGATACAAAGTACTCGACCTTGTTTTCCGGGAAAAACTGCAAAAACTCTCCGTAAAGCTGTGCAGCGAGTGTCTTATTGTGACTCAGAATTAAGGTGGGCCTGTTTACCTCTTTTATGACATTGGCAATGGTAAACGTTTTCCCAGAGCCGGTAACACCCAAAAGTACTTGATCTTGTTCACCCTGATTTAAGCCTTCCACTAATTTTATAATGGCTTGAGGTTGGTCTCCAGTAGGTTGAAAATCAGATGTTAGTTTAAAATCCATAAGAGCAGGTTTTGGCAATAACAAGGCAACAATAACCGGCTCACTTATAGTTCGATGGATTGCTATTAATCTGTCTTTTTGGGATGGTCTGTTAAATGCTACTTTTTTCAATAACTAAATCGATTTCTTCTTTCCTTTTCAGGATTAGACTATTTTCACCAGCATTAAAAGTTAGCTCTGTTTTGTCTTCTGACAGTTCATATCCAAAAGTGCCAGCATTCACTACGGGTAGGCCAGATACATTTTGACCATACTTTTTTATATATGAATCCCAAGAAAGGGGACCTATTTGCTCTTGTGTCGTGGATCCATCTTCGCTATTGGCAAATCTGAAAACCTGCTGTACGGTCTGATAACTCAAGTTTAACTGTTCATTGACTAGTGGGGTGTAGTTAAATTCAATTCTAGTTGCCGTCCTTAATTCTGTTGAATTCGTTTGTTGTAATGTTTCCAGAGTGAATAGGCCTCCATCTAAACCAAAAAAATAAGACTGTTTAGTATTTATACCATCCATGACGCCTTCTTTTTCCCAAGTGCCGGCAAGTCCTCCGGTAGCAATAAACGCTGCTAAAGTTCTAGCTGCCTCAATGTTAACATTTCGATTTTTAGCCGTAAATAAAAAACTTCCAACGGCTATAGCGGCACCTGCTGCTCCTGCAATACATTTTGACTTGTCTAAGCTTGCACATTTTAAAGCGGCTTCCGCAAATTTCCCGGGAAGAGTCCCAGATTTAACCACAATGGCCGCACCATCATTTTTAATTTGACTACTGGCGAAGCCCGCTGCAAATGAACCACAATTCGCTATGGCGATGGCTGTTAAGAAGCCACTAGACAACACTGCAGCCTCAATACTTAAGCCGCAGAAACCTAAAGAAACCCCCGTAACTACTGCTCCTCCATATTTGTGGATAGTTCCTTTATTGGCATTATACCAAGCGGAGAAATCAATGTGAGTAGCTCCTGGTCTAAAGTTCTTTTTAGAAAAACCTTCATTTATAAAAGCGGAGGCCGCATCTGAAACACCTTTAAATTCAATATCATGCACGAAAGATTTTTTGCCTGACTTTTGGTCTACAATAACAATGCTGCTTAAATTTCCATTGAATGGTCCAAACTGTACCAAATATTCATCAGAGTTATGTTTGATTAGTAAATCGCTCGGTAGGCCATCTGATCCCAGCTGCATCATCCACTGGTCAGCATTGGCAAATTCTAGGTATAGGCTTTTTAAGTCTTGACTAAAGACAAACTGTGTTCTGACCTCATCCACCACCAAAAGAGGAAAATCTTCTGAGTCTGTTTCATATAACTCCACTTGGCCTTCTTTCGGACCAAAAAGGTCATCTGAGAGTATGTTACACGAATTTGTTATCAACAGTAGAAGGGTAAGAATTAAGGTTTGTTTCATGGCCAGTTATTTTAATTGGCTATTCTAATATATTCAATTTCAAAAATCGGACTTACCATGCATTTCTTCTTTAGTCAAAAAGTAACTTACTTATTTCTCTGGCCTTAATGATATCCTTGGGTTTATTAACGAGGTCTTTATATCTATAGGGGACCATTTCTTTGATTTTTTTCTGCCATTTAGGACTAGCGTATTCTGGGAAACATTTCTCCAAAACATCCAGCATAATACTTGTGGCTGTAGAAGCTCCAGGAGAAGCTCCTAAAAGTGCTGCTAGGGTGCCATCTTGAGCATGAACTACTTCTGTTCCAAAGCCTAAAATTCCTACTTGCTCATCATCTTCTTTAATGACTTGTACTCGCTGACCAGCTATTTTCAATTCCCAATCTTCATTTTTAGCGGCAGGGTAATATTCCCTTAGAGCATCCATTCTGTCGTCAAAAGAAAGCCTCACTTGGTCTATCAAGTATTTGGTAAGTTCCACATTCTGAAAACCCACGGCGAGCATAGGTATGAAGTTATCAAGTTCGATGGATTTTATAAGGTCTAAATAAGAACCGTTTTTAAGGAACTTGGTAGAAAAGCCAGCAAAAGGACCGAAGAATAAGGAGCGAACGCCATTAATTCTTCTGGTATCTAAATGGGGAACACTCATTGGCGGAGCTCCTAGGCTGGCCTTGCCATAGACTTTAGCGTAGTGCCTTTCTATAACTTCTTCGTTTTTACAAACTAGCCACTGGCCACCCACAGGAAAGCCTCCGAAGCCTTCGCCCTCTTCTATATCTGATTTGTCTAGGAGGTCTAAACTTCCACCGCCGGCCCCAATAAATACAAAGTTGGCCTGAATGAAATACTCCTTTTTGGAGTGTAAATCTTTTACTTCTACAAACCAGTCTTTGGCCTTTTTATCTCTATTTCGTTTGATGTCTTGTACCTCTACGCCCAATTGTAAAGTCACTTGAGGTTTATCCTTCACAAAGTTTATCATATTGCTCGTAAGAGCACCAAAATCCACATCACAGCCTCGCTCTATTCTAGTAGCTGCAAAGGGCTGATTAACCTTGCGATTTTCCATGAAAAGGGGTATCCAAGAGGCTACCTCATTCTTGTCAGTCGAGAATTTCATGTCGGCAAAGAAGGGGTGAGCCTGCATGGTTTTATGTCTTTTTCTTAGAAAAGTGACGTCATCCATACCATGAACAAAACTCATGTGAGGAATAGGATTCAAGAAACTTTCTGGCTTTTCTATGTGCTTTTGGTTAATGAGGTATGACCAAAATTGTTTTGATTCTTCAAACTGTGCATTGATAGACAAAGCCTTTGATATATCAATACTTCCATCATCTGAGTATGGTGTATAATTTAGTTCGCATAAGGCGGCATGGCCTGTACCAGCGTTGTTCCATGCCGCAGAACTTTCTACAGCTACGGCATCCATTCGTTCCAAGATGATAATCTTCTTGTTAGGCTCTAATTCGTTTAATAAACTAGCCATAGTGGCACTCATGATACCACCACCTATTAAGGCATAATCCACTTCTATGACTTCTTTTTTCTTATGAAACATGTCTAAATTAATTAATAGGTAAATAACTCAATGTTAGCTTTTTTTGATACGCTCAGTCCTTTTGGAGGGATAGAAACATGATGTTTTATTATACAATAAAATGCTTTTAAATATGAGGATAAATTTTGGTTTAAGCTCAGATTTTACTGACAGAAGGCTCAAGTGAGATGATTATTTTTGAATTTAGCAAATGCCTTGTGCTTTAGAGGATTTCGTTACGTCAATTCCTACTACCTTTGGGTAAATTTTTAGGAAACAATGGCATTTAGCAAACTTGGTCTCTCAAAAGCACTTTTAGAGGCTATTTCAAAACAAGAATATACTTCGATTTATCCTATTCAAGAACAAGCGATCCCCGCCATTTTGGAAGGGAAAGATGTTCAAGGGATTGCGAAAACAGGTTCGGGTAAAACGGCAAGTTTCGTATTGCCCATTTTAGAGCAATTTCAGAAGAAGAAGGCATCTCGGAAGCTTAATTTGAAGATTTTAATTTTAGTGCCAACCAGAGAATTGGCCATGCAGATATCTGGCGTTATTTCCAGCTTTGCTGAGGAGCTTCCCATTCAAGTCAAAAATTTGGCTGTGTATGGCGGTGTGAAACTGAATCAACAGATGGTGCTTCTTAAGGATACGGAAATACTGGTAGCTACTCCCGGAAGGTTATTAGATTTAGTTTCTACGCAATCTGTTAATCTGGGCAAGATAGAAATGCTGGTGCTGGATGAGGCCGATAAAATGTTGGATTTGGGTTTTCAAGAAGAACTTGAGGCTATTTTAAAATTGATGCCTAAGAAGAGGCAAAATTTATTATTCTCTGCTACACTTGATGGTAAGATTTCAGGTTTGAAAAAAGGCCTACTACATGAACCTGTTACTATCGAGATTAAAAATGAGGAAGAAGATGAATTAGAACTCATTGAGCAAACGGCCTATATGGTGAGCCAAGATAGAAAGGGGCCATTGCTTCGCCATCTCATCAAAAGCAAAGAAATGTCTAAGGTTTTAGTGTTTACGTCATCCATTAGAACAGCAGATAATGTGGTTAACAAGCTCAGTAAAAACGGTATCAATGCAAGTGCTATTCATAGTAAGAAAACTCAAGGTGCTAGAAATAGAGCCATAATGAATTTTAAACTAGGCGAAATCACTGTTTTAGTAGCTACAGATTTAGCTTCTAGAGGTATTGACATTCACTTTTTACCCACCGTCATAAATTACGAATTGCCACGTTCTCCAAAAGATTACATCCATAGAATAGGAAGAACTGGCCGTGCCGGTGCAGCTGGCGAAGCCATTTCTTTGGTGACAGAAGAGGAAGAGCATCACTTTTATATTATCCAGAAAAAGATGGGTAAACGTGTTGAGAAAATTGATTCCTCAGAATTTGACCTTGGAAATATTTAATTAAATCTCCAGAAAGTATTGTAAGCATCTATTTCTTTGTGCGTCAAATCCATAACCTATTTTCTATTATAATTACTAATTGTAGTCTCATCTTAGATACCTACTGCATTTTACCAATTGATATCTTCTGTTGGATTGATCATTACGGTCGGTTTGTCCTGGACGGCCATCAACTTTTTATCCATTATAACTTTTCTGATTCCGCTAGGAGAGTAATCCATCTGTATGAAATCGGTGGACATAAGATCCTCCATGGGTTTTTGATACCAAAATAGTCTGTTTTTCTTTCCTAGAATGACGGTTAGCGTATTCTATATTAATGAGATGCAGTCTTTTCTAC
>Ga0075117_1002569_pt1 | contig 10317 bp, 9 predicted proteins | sample AntAceMetag02UKJ_FD_69789 | JGI IMG/M metagenome (GOLD analysis project Ga0075117, IMG submission 69789) | Saline lake microbial communities from Ace Lake, Antarctica - Antarctic Ace Lake Metagenome 02UKJ | ecosystem: Environmental > Aquatic > Non-marine Saline and Alkaline > Saline | place... | reverse complement strand
CCGAAATAACCCCAAAATACATACAGGGGGTTCTGTTTTGAAAAAAGCAAATTTAAAGCCCTTAAGTAGCCTTAATAAAAGACTTTTTGCCTAAATTAAATCGTTTAGGACAGGATTGATCATACACCTATCAAGCGGTATCTTTGTTTTAGAAATATACATTTGTAGTGAATAAATGTATGTAACGTGAAAGATAATACGACAGCACGGGTCGCCTTTCTTAATAGGTTTGCTCTGTTTATAGTTTTCTTGTGGTTTGGTTTCTTGAAAGTAATAGGGATGAGCCCGGCTGAAGAGTTAGTGGGGAGGTTGTTTTGACGAGACGTTGTCTTTTGCCTTGGATAAAAATCAATTCATAGTGGCTTTCGGTTTTTTTGAAATGGCTCTGGGTACACTTTGGTTATTTGGAAAGTATACTAAAATAGCCTTTGTCCTCTTATGTATTCATATGTTTTGCACTTTTTTACCCATGGTTCTTTTATTAGATGCCACTTGGCAATTTACCATGGTTTTAACGCGAGTCGGTCAATACATAGTAATGAATTTAGTGCTTTTAGCAAGTGCGTATTTTATATTTGAGCATTGGCAATCATTGCGAAAACCTATAGTAGAGTTTCAAAAGGCGTCAGAGTCTGTAGGTAGGGAATTGGTCTTAGATTAGGTCTTTAGTTTTTTCTTTTTGGCTGCTGGAAATAGCACATTATTCAGAATAAGTCTATAACCGGCAGAGTTTGGATGCAGGTTTAAATCTGTGGGCTCCTCACCTACATAATGCTCATAGTCCTCTGGGTCATGACCACCATAAAAGGTCCAAAAGCCCTTTCCGATGGTGCCATGGATATATCTAGCCTCATTTAGATCTCTATTCTCAGCCAAAATAACGACATCTGGCTTAATAAGACTTTTTTTATAGGCAGTCGTTTGTCCCATAAAGCCTTTGATAAGGTTCTTGTGGTTTTGTGTCAACATCGTAGGAATAGGATCCCATTTAGCAGAGAATTCAAAAAGGTTGAAATAGTCGTTTTTTTCATTTACCCCTCGTTCTGCTTTAGTATGGTCTATATTAGAAAATTCTACTGTATAGGGATCATAAATCAATGAGAAGTCTTTAAAAGCGAACGTGTTATTGAAATTCAGTTTGGAATCTGCAGATTGGTCTGCTCCGTCGCCATCGTATGGGCTTTCTACAATATCAAGCCCTGCGGCAGAAAGAGCAATATCATAGGTGTCAGTGGCATTACACATGGCAAACATATAGCCACCGCCTAATACAAAGTCACGGACTTTTTGAGCGACCGCCAGTTTAGATTGACTTACCTTACTGTATCCAAATTTATTTGCTATTTGTTCCGCTTCGTTTTTCTGCTGTTGGTACCAGCTTTGCCCTCGCATTTTTATAAACTTGCCGTATTGACCCGTAAAGTCTTCATGGTGAAGGTGCAGCCAGTCATACTCAGGAAGTTTTCCTTCTAGAACTTCTTCGTCAAAAACTTTCTCATATTCAATTTCTGCATAGGTAAGGGCCATGGTTACGGCGTCATCCCAAGGCTGAGTACTTTTGGGAGAATACACCGCTATTTTAGGTACTTTTTGGAGCTTTACTGCATCCATGTTGGCATCAGGATTACGCACTAGAGTTAAGATTGAAGACGCATCTGCCTCGGAGACTACCTCATAACTTATGTTTCGTATCACACATTCATTAATGAAGTTTTGACTTACAGGAAACATGAAACTGCCACCTCTATAATTTAACAACCAGTCTACTTCCAATTCATAACTTGCTAGAACCCAATAGACCAATCCATAAGACTTTAAATGATTTTTTTGACCTTCATCCATCGGAATCAGGAGCTGATTGGCCTTTAAAGACCCAGAAATAGTCAAAAAAATGATAAGCGGTAATAAGACTCTCTTCATAGGTTTGCTAGTTAAATTTGCTCTATCGATTTTTGTAAAGATAATCCTCTCGTGCTGAAAATGTGCTAAAAGGCTTCTCAAATGAAACGAAACTTCTCCAAAATTGATGCGTAGCATATGAATTTAAAAGAAAACTTTGCCGAAGGAATAAGAGCAATAAAAGGAAATATGCTGAGAGCAGTACTAACGGCAACTATTATTGCTTTTGGTATTTTGGCTTTAGTGGGTATCCTTACGGCTGTGGATGGTATTCAAAACAACGTGAATCAAAGCCTTTCTGGCTTAGGAGCAAATACTTTTGACATCATAACTGAACAAAATCAGGGCAGAAGGCGTGGGATGCGTGAAAAACCTAATCCACCTATAGTCTATCGGGAAGCTAAACTATTTAAAGAACTTTTTACGGAGTCCGAAGATGCCTTAGTTAGCATTTATACTGGGGTCTCTGGAAGTGCGGAGGTAAAGTATAAATCAGAGGTAACCAATCCCAACATACGGGTAATGGGTGGAGATGAGGAGTTTTTGGGTATAAAAGGATATTCTATCCAAAATGGAAGAAATATAAGCCCTTATGATATGCAATTATCTTCCAAGGTGGCTGTCGTAGGATTGGAGTTGGTCAAAAAACTCTTCCCTAAAGAATCTCCCTTAGATAAGGAAATTACTTTTTTAGGTAACCGATACAGAATTATTGGGGTATTGAATTCAAAGGGTAGCCTATCAGGTGGAGGAGATGATAGAATAATATTAATTCCGCTTAGCATGGCAAGGCAGTATGATACCGCTGGCAATTTTTCCTATGAAATAACGACCTCCGTAGAAAATGTTTCTGGCATAGAGGAGGCCATAGGCCAAGCCATAGCTGTTATGAGACGTGTGAGAAGAGACGGAACCACTGCGGCGGATAGCTTTAAGATAGAAAGGGCAGATAGTTTGGTGAAACAAACTGAACAGATAACTGGGGCCATGCAAATCGGAGGTTTAGTTATTTCTATCATTACACTTTTAGGAGCTGCTATCGCCCTTATGAATATTATGATGGTGTCTGTTACTGAAAGAACTAGAGAAATAGGAGTAAGAAAGGCCTTAGGTGCGACTCCAAGAAAAATAAGGATTCAATTTCTGCTAGAAGCTATCATCATTTGCATCTTCGGTGGGGTGGCAGGAGTTATATTAGGTATAGCTGGCGGAAACCTGGTTTCATCTCTCATGTTTGAGGAGTCTAATTTTATAGTTCCTTGGGGCTGGATATTCACAGGTCTTGTGGTTTGTATTTCTGTAGGTTTACTTTCTGGCTTTTATCCTGCATATAAAGCTTCAAAGTTAGATCCCATAGAGTCTTTAAGATATGAGTAGCCCTAATGCTGTTCAAATATACTTTTTAGAAAAGTTTATTTGAAATCCTTTGAGATAGTCAAAGCAAATTCTACTTTTGCAGACCTAGTCTTAAAAAGCCCAGATGGCGGAATTGGTAGACGCGTTGGTCTCAAACACCAATGGTAGCAATATCGTGCCGGTTCGACCCCGGCTCTGGGTACGAGCCCCTTCTTTTGAAGGGGCTTTTTTTATGGATCAGCTGCTAATGAAATCTGATATAGGCGGCTCTATAAAGGTAGAAATTATTTAATAAGATACTCGTTTTGTGTCTAACCATTAAGCTTATTCATTCTGTAGAATATTGCCTAATTATCATTATTAATACTTGTGAATGGTTACGCTTAACTAGGCATAATATATGATTATGAAGACTAGTGTATTTTATAATAATTGATATTTATGTCTAGCTATTGGTCGGCTTTTTTTAAGCCAGATTTATTTATATACAGAGAGTTAACACTGTTTTTCATCAGGAGCTATTTTTTTATTTTTGATGATTATCCAATTAGTACTTCTATTTTTAGACTTCGTATAAAGAAAAGCGGCGTTTAATTAATTTGACAATTCTGTGCCCACTTTTGAGGTGGAATTAGCTACTCCTTTCACGTAAATCGGTGTGTGTTTTCTATTCAAGTGGGTTAGATTCCGATAAACTAATTCAAGAGAATGGGGAATTGCTATCCTACTAAAAAAAGAAAAGGTCTTTGGAAATCATTAGTTGTCTTAGTCATAGTTTTTTTTAGTTATTCACCGGTAGTTGGACACACTACTGATATTGGCTTTTGTTATGACAATGGTACTCTTTCATACACCAAAGATAATGTTATCGAATTCATGTATGCTCCTAGTACGGACTATGGATACGGACGCAGTACGGATTTCATGGTGGTGTAATAGCGGGAAATGATAGTACCACAATAGATTCTACCTATGATGCCTTCTATTTGTTCCCGTCTGAAACTACTTTTAACATGGCCTCTTCCGCTCCAGTCGGAAACATGACATATAGAATTAGAAGATACGGGTACAGTGGGTTCAGGAGATAAATGGATTTACCTGACTAATGGAACTGTGGAGTGTTGGCTTGAGATAGTGGACCCTATTAATCTTTGTTCACCGCCTTGTACCATTACCGCACTTTCGGGCTTACCAAGTTCGTGCAATCCTTCAGATAGCAGTTTCAGTATCAGCGGTGATTTTGTTTATGCTAACGCCTCGTTAGACTCAATGCTAGTACGGTAATGGTAGTAGAACGGATACTTTGGTTTTAACAGGTAGCCCAATGTCTTACACAATCAACAATTTAGACTCTGACGGAATAATCAAAGATTTGATAATCAGTTATATTATTGATAATGCGTGTTCAGATACAATACAGATTCAAGCACCAGCACCATGTTCAACTCTCGTAGATGTTAATCTCACCGTCGAAAAAAATACGGGATGCGAAATCTCAGTCGATGCTTTAGTCAATTTCACAATTCGTGTTTTTAGAACTGATGGTACTTCGGGAGATGTAGACCTCCTGGTTAAAGATAGTTTGGAAACGGGTTTTGAGTTTGTTTCTTATACAGCTAGTCAAGGTGCTTTTGATAGCCTTACAGGTATTTGGTCCGGCATTTCAATAAGCCAAATAGATACAGCTATTCTTAATATAACGGCCAGAGTATTGACCAATAGAGGAGGTTTTGATTGTAATAATGTGTGGGTATTGAGCCAAAGCAGAGACGATATTAACTCAGTGCCTGGAAATAAGGATCTCGCCGAAGATGATAGTGGAAAGTCATGTGTAAGTATTCCTACTTCTATTTGTTCTGCCGCCAATGAGAGTGTACTTCTGACGGCACCCAGCGGTGTAACTAGTTATCAGTGAATGAGAAACGGCATTGATATTCCCTCTGCCAATAGTGATACGTATTTGGCTACTCAAGGTGGAATATATACAGTGGTCTTTTCTGACCCATCAGCGTGTAATTCTTTTGATTGCTGTCCAATTGTCGTTTCAGATATTTGTGAATGTTACACTGGAATCTGTACTCCTTTCATTGTTACCAAAAACTAGTATTTGGTTTCCGTAGAATAAGTGTTTTCTCTTCTAAGCAATTACCAATGGATAATCATGTTTGTAGTATAAATACTGGCATGATTAAAAAACTATCGCTTTCTTTTCTGATTTACTTTTTGCCCAATTTGGTCTGGTCATGTATTGACTGCGGACAAACACCAAAAAGCTTCATTAATGGCGTTCAAAATCTAGAGATAGTGTCTGTGAGTACTTTGGAAGAATCATATCAAAATAGATATGGATCTCCGATAGATTCTAATAATCCAGCAAGCTTATTTGCTCTTAAACTCAATGTTATGATGGCAGAAGATAGGCTTCAAGCTTCAAACCTTTCTGGCTATAGCTGTTATGCCTGTTCTTTGGCACCTCCATATATGGCCTCGGAAATAGAGTCTATCAAAATAACTTTTTCTGACTCCTTTAATGAGAGTCCGGCTGGAGAGAATCTAAGAGATTATTTTGTGATAGACCCATTAGAAGCATATACGGAACCTTTTCAGTATATGTCCTTAAGTACATACGAAAGAACCACGGGCAGAACTAGAACAGCAGATCGTATACTTTTTTTATACAACGACAGCCTAAAACAAAATATCGAAGGTATTTTTACAATTGATTTGGTGGCAGATGGCATTTCGTATAAAGCTGAATCAGAATCAGTAATTCTCAATAAGATAAACTAAAACTTTTGGACACTCCTTTTAAAGCCCCTTTTTGGCAATTCAACGGTCATATTCAAACCATATACCCAAGTTTTTTTAGAAGCATTTTGCTTCCATATGAAAGAGAACGCCTTACGCTTCCAGATGGAGATTTTGTGGATTTAGATTGGTTGAAGACTGGGAGTAGAAAATTGATTATCGTAACGCACGGCTTAGAAGGGGACTCCACGCGGCATTATGTGACTGGAATGTTAAAGTCTTTTGTGGATAATGGATTTGATGGTTTAGGCTGGAACTGCCGTAGCTGTAGTGAAGAAATTAATAGAAATCCTAGATTTTACCACCATGGAGATGCCGGAGATTTAAAGTATGTCATCGATTATGCTATTGAAGAAAAAAAATACGAAGAAGTAGTTTTAGTTGGTTTCAGTATGGGTGGTAGCCTCACTTTGAGAGTATTAGGAGAGAATGCAGACCATCTATCCAGTAAGGTAAGCAAAGCGGTGGTTGCTTCTGTTCCTTTAGATTTGCATGAGTCTGTGGACGAATTGCACAAGCCAGGGAAACGCTTTTACATGAAACGGTTTATTAGAAAATTAGGTGTAAAATTAGAACTGAAATCAAAACAGTTTCCAGATAACCCCTTGTTTGATGTGAGCGGATTTAAAGAAGAAGTAAAAGACTTTTATGATTTTGATAATAGATTTACTGCACCTATTCATGGCTATAAAAATGCGATAGACTTCTACAAACTAGCTTCTTCAAAACAGATGGTGAAGCACATCAGAGTACCCGTTAAGATAGTACAAGCTTTAAACGACCCTTTCTTATCACCAGAATGCTATAATTTGGGAGATGGCGTCACCAATAAAAATGCCGAACTGGTACTGTCTAAAGTAGGCGGGCATGTAGGTTTTATGCAATCAGGAAAACCACTTAGTTTTATAGAGGAATATGCTTTAAATTTTTATAAGTCATAAAATAACAACCCCTGAATCTTGTCAGAGGCTGTTATATAAACTGTATGAAATAGTATCTTAATTAGTTATTGTTTCCGCCAGCTCTCTGCTTTAAATCTTCGGTTGCTGTGCTTCTTCTTCTGCTTCCTTTCACATCTTGATTACCAAAATTGTAAGTGAAACTAAGAGAAGCTATACGGCTCGTCCATCTGCTGTTTACAGCCAAATCCACATTTTGATAATCAATATCACCGCTGAAGAAAGAAGTTAAGAAGATGTCACTCACATTTAGTTTTAGTTTTCCTTTTTTCTCTAAAATTGATTTCTGAATGCCTGCGTTTACGGCATACTGAGGTTTGGTTTGTCTTATTATTCCTAATACCTGAGGAGAATTAAACCACATGTTAGCCTCAGCAGACCATCCTTTTTTCAATGTAAAGGAGCTACTCGTATAGAAATTAAAAGCGGTTTGGCCTATATCTAACATTCCTCCACTTAAATCACTGTCTTGATATCTGGTATAATAAACATTGAAATTATTCTGCATCATCCACCATTTGGCCACTGATACAGGAAAAGAAAGATTGACTGAGTAATTTTTAACTTTTTCTAAATTAGTTTGTGTTTGGAAAGTTACTCGGCTAGCGTCGTCTTGTTCAATGACCTGAAACATATTGTCTTTAGTATAGGCATAACCCAAAGTCAATGAAACGGAATTTTTATAAGTGTAACTCAACTCGGCGTTATCCGTAAATTGTGGTCTAAGAAACTCATTGCCTTTCTCGAAAGTGAATGGGTCTAAGAAGAACAAGAAAGGATTAAGCTGCTGATAATTAGGTCTTCCTATTCTTCTGCTATAAGAGTATTTCAAGCTGTTATCCTCATTTATTTTTTGAGTTAAAAAGGCAGTTGGAAAGACACTTAAATAGTCGTTTGGAATTACTTTGTTTACGGTAAGAGAATTTCCCTCAGACTGTGTGTATTCCGCTCTAAGCCCGCCTTGGATACCTATCTTACTCCATTGCTTGCCCACATTGAAGTAAGCCGCGTTTACAAATTCGGTATAAATAAAATGGTTTGTTTTGCCTTCGTCTATAGACCAGGTATTGTCATTATTGACTTCGAAAATGAAGTCGTTATCCGTTTTTACGTAACTACTCTTAGCACCAAACTCTATTTTTACTTTGTCTTCGGTAGGAATTGTAAAGTCCACTTTGGCAGCGAATATATCAATATTAGAAGGTGTTGTGTTTCTTTGAATTAGACTGTTTGTTGGCACATTTTGAGCATCAAAGAAACGGGTGTCAAAATCTTGGTAGGCGTAGTTTCTGAAACCGCTATAGTCTATATCTACAGAAACCTCTTTTCCATTATCATCAAAATTGTGTTTCATATTTAGGTTTCCGGTGTAATTCCAGTTGTCCATATCCCTGGCAGAACTAGGAATTAATGAACTCACTGTATTAATGCCGTCTCTCTGTTCTGTAATTTCAGTAAGACCCGTGGAGGTCATTTGCCCGTTCCAATTGTTAGCATCTACCATCACTCCAAATGTCGTTTTTTTAGAAGCAAAGAAGTCCGCACCAATTCTGGCGGAGCTATAAATACCATTCCCACCTCGTTGACCTATCTGGTCAAATTCACTCCTCAGTCCCTCAAAACTAGTACTACGCATTAAGGTGTTATCGTTGTAAAAGGCGTTTCTGCTTAAGTTGCCAGTGCCATATATATTAACTTTTTCGTTCCTATGATTTAGAGTTAAATTAACAGAACCTCTGTACAAATCGGAGATGGTGGCGTCAGGGATAAAAGCATCTCCTGCCGTAAGTGAAAGTGTACCATTAGTACCAAAGGCCTTATTCTTCTTTAATTTAATATTGATAATGCCAGAGTTTCCAGAGGCATCGTATTTAGAAGAAGGGTTTGTGATAATTTCGATAGAAGTGATTTCATCAGAATTCATATTACTTAACATTTGCATCAGAGCTTCTTCTGATAAGTAACTTCTGCGACCGTCTATTTGAACCAAAACGCCGTTTTTGTTTTTTAATTTTAGAGCATTGTTTTGTCTGTCTACGACTACTCCGGGTACTTTTTCTAAAATCTCCAAGGCTGAACTGCCACTGGCCACAATGCTATTTTCAACATTAACCACCGTGCGGTCTATCTGTTGTTCAATGAAAGGCTTTTTAGCTACGACCGTAACTTCGTCAAGGGCATTAGCACCTTGAATCATTTTGATTGGTTGAAACTTAAAACTTGGTGTTTCATCTGAAAGTTGAAATTTGGGAGAATAAAAGTCATCGTAACCCACACTTGATATTTTAACTAAATAGGCTCCAGTCTTAGTTTCTTCCAGCGAAAAAGAACCCTCTAAGTCCGTTGCGATGGCTTTGGCTAAGGAACTATCAGCAGCTGCAAGCAACAGAACATTAGCAAAGGGTAGGGGGGCAGACTTTTCATCCAAAACATTCCCTGAAACAGAGAAAGGATTTTGTGCCCATGAACTCAATGTCATTGTGAGGGCGGTAATTGTAAGTAATAGCTTTTTCATTTTTTGTGCGACCTCCAACTTTTAATCTCGGTGACGTTTGTGTTAGTAATTCTTGTAATAGCTTTAGAAAGAACGCATCAAAGTTTTTATGAATTGGTTTGTTCTTCCCTTAATTCATGCCTCAAAATTATGGGTATTATGTATAACAAGGTAACTGTTAATACACAAGTGGTAGCATGAATTGGATGAGTGGTTTTGAGCCATTTTGTAGCATTAGATGGCCTTTGGAAGAGTAAAGTTGCAGGAGAGTTCAAAAATATATTCTAAAAATACTTTCAGACTTTATAGAATATAAAGATTATGTGATTTATTATTCGTCTACCATGAAAAGGGCAGAGGTGATTTTATTCCAACAACGTTTGCAGAATCTGTGATAAAATCAGAAGTCAGATAAGTCCTAATATTATCAGTCTAGTTCTTTTATTTATTTCTCCAATTCCAAACTCCAACAATGAGTAATATTCAAAATAGCAAACCGTAAATCAAATGGGTCAGCAGAAATATCTGAGGACTAAGCAAATAATTTCATCAGTCTAAATAGGGAAAATTTGGTGTCTGAGACACCTTTTGGGTTGGCTCTGAATGAGTTTTATTTAGAACGGTGCGACGACTCGCTTGAATGATTCTGCATTGGTACTTCTTAAGTAAAAGAAATTCAAGAACCCGTAGTGCATTTAGGTAATAACGGTTTTTAGGTTGTTAATTTTCTTGCCCTGTCGGAAATTTATTAGCTGAATAATAGTGAGGGAGGTCAATTTAGTTAATAATCTACTTTTAAAT
>Ga0075117_1002568_pt1 | contig 10323 bp, 7 predicted proteins | sample AntAceMetag02UKJ_FD_69789 | JGI IMG/M metagenome (GOLD analysis project Ga0075117, IMG submission 69789) | Saline lake microbial communities from Ace Lake, Antarctica - Antarctic Ace Lake Metagenome 02UKJ | ecosystem: Environmental > Aquatic > Non-marine Saline and Alkaline > Saline | place... | reverse complement strand
CCGCCGCCTAACTGGCAAATTCTACGCCACGAAGAGGCTCAGCTGCCCCAAACGGGGCCGTAAATCGCGATGCTGCGGGCCCGAAATACCCGAACGTGGCAAATCCGTTCAACAGAATTCAAGTCATTGTTGACACGCTCGGCCATCATCCTTACATTGCCCGCCCACCGACTAAGTTGGCACTGCATCTGCGGTTGCGGCTTATCCCGGCCAAAAGGAGAGGTGGCAGAGTGGCCGAATGCACCGGTCTTGAAAACCGGCGTAGGGTCAAACCTACCGTGGGTTCAAATCCCACCCTCTCCGTTTTTATCAAAGGACTTACGTCAAACCGACGTGAGTCCTTTTTTTGTGCGTGTACCCACTCAATGTAGCCACCAGCTTCGGTGGGCTTGCTCATTAAGGCCGACAACTTCTCCGATGCCTTAGCTTGGGAATCCTGCATCAGGTGTGCATGTATGTCTGCCGTCGTTGAAAAATTACAATGGCCCGCTTCATTGTTGGGATTTGATTGCGTAGGGCAGTCGGGCAGGGTGGGTTAAGGCGCCCAAGCGACGCCGACCCACCACACGTATCCGCCCCGCATCGACAAAGAAAAGGGTCGGTCGACATGGCGATCGCCATTTGACCCCCCCGACCGCTTTTTCGACGACCCCAGTGATCAAGCGGGCCATTGTTTCTCTTTGCATGCTTCGAACAGCTCTCGGCACTACTCGGGTTCGAGCGGACACACCTCGCGGCAGTCAACTTTTGGTATGTCCACGGCCTTACACGGGTTGAACGGGATCTTCTGTAGCTTCACGGCTTTGCTGAGCGCGTTTCTGAGAACGCGGATCGACCGCAACCGCTGATATTATGCTCATGATTTGACACGGCGTGCTGTCGCCGGGCTCGACCGTCTGTCGATGTCGCTATTCGACGCCGCCGTTGACCTTAATCCCCACCAGATTGAAGCGGCCCTGTTCGCCCTGCAATCGCCCCTCTCCAAAGGCGTTATCCTGGCCGACGAGGTTGGGCTTGGCAAAACCATTGAGGCCGAAATCGTGCTGTGCCAGTGCTGGGCAGAGCGAAAACGAAAGCTCCTGGTCATTTGCCCCGCTTCCATCCGCAAACAGTGGGCATTGGAACTGGGGGAGAAGTTCAACCTGCCAGCCTATGTGCTCGATGCGAAAGGCTACCGTGAAACCCTCAAGGCAGGACGTTCGTCTCTCAACGAAAAAGCGGTCATTATCGTTTCATTCAATTATGCCAACCGCCTTCGTGAAGAACTCAAGACCATCGCCCGGGACATGGTCGTCATTGACGAGGCCCACAAACTCCGCAACGCCTACCGTCCCAGTAACAAAGTGGGACAAGGCGCATCCTTGACAATAACTGTTAACAACTGCAAAGATGCCACGCTGTGGCGTTTCCTGTCGCGATCAATCGCATCCTTCCATGATACAAGCCAAATCGATGCAAACTGACCATGATCAGGTGCTAACGATTGAGGAATTAGCAGCCATCCCCAGACGCAGCAACGCCTCAAAGTACCCAACATGCGTATCGAAGACATCCAGCAGAACCAGTCGATCTCTGGGCTAGACGCGACTGCGGTTGTGACCGTGGTCGCGGTCGTTCCGATGGGCGTGGATTCTGTGCAGGTCATCTACCGTACGCCGGACGGGGCGATCAAAGAACGTCTGATCAGCCGAGCAGACGAAGATAACATCAGCATCGCGACAGTAGAACGACCCTGGTCTTTCGATGGCGATGGGGATTCCTTCAAGCTTGCGGTCGAGGCCAAGCGAATCGACTTGGCATTTCTGTTCGATCCCATGATGGCCGTCCACACGTCCAACGTGGAGCCGCTCCCGCATCAGATTACTGCCGTCTACGAATCCATGTTGCCTCGGCAACCATTGCGGTACATTCTCGCCGACGATCCGGGTGCTGGCAAAACGATCATGGCGGGGCTCTACATTCGTGAACTCATTATGCGAGCCGATGCACAGCGTATTTGCATCATTGCACCGGGCGGTCTGGTGGAACAATGGCGAGACGAGCTTTGGGAAAAGTTTGGCTTGGAATTTCGCATCTTCTCCAAAGATTTGGAATATGGTTCGCCCAGCGGAAATCCTTTCGACGACCACGATCGGCTGATTATTCGACTCGATCAGTTGTCTCGTAATGAAGAATTGCAGGTCAAATTCTGTGCTGCAACCTGGGACTTGGCAGTCTTTGACGAAGCACACAAGTGCGCGGCTCACTACTACGGCAATAAGCTGGACAAGACCAAGCGATTCGTGCTTGCAGAAAAAGTGGGCGAACAAACTCGGCACCTGCTACTGATGACCGCCACGCCACACAACGGCAAGGAAGAGGACTATCAGCTGTTCCTGTCATTGCTCGATTCAGACCGCTTCTATGGCAAGTTTCGCGATGGAGTTCACAAAGTCGACGCGTCCGATGTGATGCGGCGAATGGTGAAAGAGGAACTTGTTCGATTCGACGGCACACCACTGTTCCCCGAACGTCGAGCCTACACGGTCAACTACATTCTGTCCGATTCCGAATCCGCTCTGTACGAAGCCGTCACAGAATACGTCAAAACAGAAATGGGCAAGGCCGAAGCACTCGGCGGTCAACGAAAAGGATCGATCGGTTTTGCCCTTACTGCTTTGCAGCGAAGACTGGCATCCAGCCCCGAAGCCATCTTCCAATCACTTAAGCGTCGGCGTGAACGATTGGAGAAGCGGCTTCGCGAAGAAAAGATCAGCGAACGTGGCCGAACGCTGCTGGCAGAGACTTTGGAATTGCCTCCCGAGGACGACGACGACCTGACTGCCGAGGAACAGGAACAGCTTGAAGAAGAACTAGTGGATCGTGCGACGGCTTCGCAAACACCGGAAGAACTTCGTGCGGAAATCATCATACTCGAAGATCTGGAAGCTCAGGCGAAAGCTGTCGTTGTTTCCGGAACGGATCGCAAGTGGGATGAGTTGTCACGCATCCTTCAGGACGCTCCGGAACTGAAAGACACAACCGGTCGCCTTCGCAAGCTGATCATCTTCACCGAACACAAAGACACGCTGAATTACCTGCATGCGAAAATTGCCGGAGTGCTCGGCAACCCGGAAGCGATCGTAACTATTCACGGCAGTGTCAAGCGAGATGACCGCCGCAAGGCTCAGGCACTCTTTCGCAGCGACCCAGATACGCGAGTTCTGATCGCCACCGATGCAGCCGGCGAAGGTGTGAATCTTCAAACTGCCCATCTGATGGTCAACTATGACCTGCCATGGAATCCCAACCGATTGGAACAACGCTTTGGGCGGATTCACCGTATCGGCCAAACCGAAGTCTGCCACCTTTGGAATCTTGTCGCCAAAGAAACCCGTGAAGGTGACGTCTACTTCCGGCTGCTGAAGAAACTGGAAGTCGAAAACGTGGCGTTGAAAGGCCGGGTCTTCGACATCCTTGGCGAAGTCTTTGAAGACATCAGTCTGAAAAACCTGTTGTTGGATGCCATCAAATACAGCGATCTGCCGGAAACACGAGCAAAGCTGCAGCAGCAGATCGACCATGCGTTCGGTGCTGAGCATTTGAAGTCGATCATGGATCGAAATGCACTTTCTCAAGAGACGTTCAGCCCCGAACGACTGTTTTCCGTCAAAGAAGAAATGGATAAGGCCGAAGCACGACGGCTGCAACCTTATTTTGTTCGATCGTTTTTCACCGAAGCGTTCGAGAAACTCGGCGGCACTTTGCGACCTCGTGAAACGGATCGATTTGAAATTACGCATGTGCCCACTGCGCTGCGCGAACGGGACCGTCGCATGACAGGGCGTAGTCGTCGGGATCAGTCGCCGGTATTACGTCGTTACGAACGAGTCTGCTTTACCAAAGAAGCCGTTCAGCCGCTGGACAAGCCCGGCACGGTTCCCGCCGTCATGCTGCATCCCGGTCATCCGCTGATGCTGTCGGTCAGCGACGTTATCTTGGAGCAAAACGCCAACCTGCTGCGTCAGGGAGCCTTGTTGGTGGATGCTTGTGACGAAGGAACGCAACCTTGGTTGCTGTTCATGCTGACACACGAAGTCAAATCGGGCGATGGCACCGTCATTTCGAAACGCTTGCAGTTCGTACGAGTCACACCGGACGGTGAAGCATCTTTTGCGGGTTGGGCTCCACATCTGGACTTGGAACCAATCACAGAGGACGACAGCGCAGAGGTCGCGGGGCAACTTGAATCAGAATGGTTGTCGCACAATCTGGAGCAGAAAGCTCTCGGCTTGGCGGCATCCAGTTTGGTGCCCGAGCACTTCAAAGAAGTCGCCGATCGCCGCATCGCTCATGTGGACAAGACGCTGCTGGCCGTCAATGAGCGGCTGACGAAGGAAATCGACTTTTGGACGGATCGCTGGATGAAACTCACCGAAGACAAGGAAGCCGGTAAGGACGTGCGTCTGAATCTGGAAAACGCTCGCCGGACCATTAACGACTTGCAAGGCCGACTGGAGAACCGCAAAAAGTCGCTGCAATCGATGCGACACGTGACGTCCGGCACGCCCGTTGTGTTAAGTGGAGCCTTAGTGCTGCCCGTCGGTTTGATCCGCAGTCTGGGCGGAACCGCCGTTCCACCGGGAACCTTCTCGCACGATCAGGCCGCAAGGGCTCGCATCGAGCACCTGGCAATGCAGGCCATTACTGAGATTGAAGAAGCCGATGGATGCCGTGTGCAGGACGTAGCGGCTGCAAAATGTGGCTGGGACCTCACATCTTATCCGCCTGCAGTGAACGGCAGGAATTCGGACGCTCGACATATTGAAGTCAAAGGTCGAGCGAATGGTGCGGACACCGTAACAATCACCCGCAACGAAATGCTGTATGCATTGAACCAGTCGGACAAGTTTATTTTGGCCATCGTGCTGATCAATGAAGACGATACGATTGCCAGCGTGCATTACCTGCGAAATCCGTTCGACGTCGAGCCACCCTTGGGAACGTCATCAATCAACTTTCATTTGAACAATCTGCTTGAGCGTGGAGAACGCATTCGATGAGTAACCCCGGTGCGCGGGCGTCTCGCCCGCACGAACTTGATGACAAAGCGGACGGGACACCCGCGCACCGGATAGCGGACGGGACACCCGCGCACCAGATAGCGGACGGGACGTCCGCGCACCGGGGTTGGCACTCGCGCGGCTACCAGCCGCACTGCGATTACCCAGGACTTGTTCAGTCCATCGGCTCACGTCTTTTTGACAGTGTGCCTGCCCACGTCATCGACCGCTGGACCCGCGAACTCGCCCAACGGTGCGCGGGCGTCCCGCCCGCAAACCCCAAGACCTCAGGCGTCTCGCCCGCAAAAGCCGCCGACAAACAACGATGCAAGCAACTTTGCGCGCAAATCGACCGTTACGCCGATATGGGATATGGAAGCTGCTACCTTGCAGACACGCGCATTGCCGAACTGACTGAGAACGCACTTCTGTACTTCGACAATCAGCGCTATGATCTATTGGCGTGGTGTGTGATGTCCAATCACATTCATGTCCTGGCGGTTCCCAAACCAAGACATTCGCTGTCCGATATTTTGCAAAGCTGGAAGTCCTATACCGCACACGCAGCGAACAAAATCCTGCGTCGCGAAGGCCAGTTTTGGTTTCCGGATTACTTCGACGAATTCATGCGAACGACCAGCCAGATGGAAGCCACGATCCTGTACATCGAATTCAATCCGGTTACCGCCAGGTTGGTATCAAGTCCCGAGCAATGGAAGTATTCGTCGGCGGCACCGCATCATCGCGATCGCGTTGTCCGAAATCGATTGATGTATCCCGAAATTGATCCGGAGAATCTTCCGGATTTCTAACGCAACAGGGTTCAGGCGGGCGGGACGCCCGCGCACCGGTCCGCACGCAATCCATTTTCTAAATTGTTACTTAACACCAGCCAACCATGTCGCACGAACACCCCATCAAGTCACCGAAAAAGCTGATTGAAGTGGCGTTGCCGCTGGATGCGATCAACAAAGCGTCGGCACGAGAGAAGTCGATTCGGCACGGTCACCCGTCAACGTTGCACCTGTGGTGGGCACGTCGACCGTTGGCAGCGGCACGAGCCGTGATCTTTTCGCAACTGGTCAACGATCCCGAAGACTTGTGGCGGGTTCAGAATCCGGGACAGGAACCGAACAAGCAAGTGCGTGGGCACTGGACCAAGGCTCGTGCGCGATTGTTCAAGATCATCGAAGACCTTGTGCTTTGGGAAAACACAACAAATGAAGAAGTGCTACAGCCAGCTCGTGACGAGATTCGCAAAAGCTGGCGTGAAGTATGTGAACTAAATCAGGATCACCCGCAAGCTGCCGAATTGTTTGATCCCAAGAACATGCCGGTGCTACACGACCCGTTCGCAGGCGGAGGAACAATTCCACTGGAAGCACAGCGACTGGGACTAGACGCCTACGCCAGCGACCTCAATCCGGTAGCCGTTTTGATCAACAAGGCGATGATCGAGATTCCACCCAAGTTTGCAGGCATGCCACCAGTTAATCCTGAATCACGGGCGAAAAAGGAGCTCGTTCAACGAGAATGGAAGGGGGCAGAAGGTCTCGCCGAAGACGTTCGGTACTATGGCAAGTGGATGCGTGACGAAGCGGAAAAGCGTATCGGCCATCTTTATCCCAAAGTCAAAATCACTGGCGAGATGGTCGAGGAAAGACCCGATTTGGAGCCATATCGCGGTAAGGACGTAAACGTCATTGCTTGGCTTTGGGCAAGAACTGTAAAGAGCCCCAATCCAGCTTTTTCAGATGTTGATGTTCCGTTAGTTGGCTCCTTTGTTGTTTCGAGCAAGCGAGGAAATGAAGCATACATTAAACCGATTCTAGAAGGACAACATTATCAATTCCGAGTCGTAAAGGGCGAACCACCACCTGATCTTCCCGTAGGTACCAAAGCTGGTGGCCGTGGTGCAAACTTCCTGTGCCTTTTGTCGGGTGTCCCCATCGCAGCGGAATACATTCGTTCCAAAGCACAGGCGGGTGAAATGGGAACAAGACTTCTTGCTGTGGTCGTTGAAGGCGGCAGGAAGCGATTCTACGTTTCACCGAACAAGGACATTGAGAAATCGGCCAAATGCCAGACTCCGAATTGGAAACCTGATGTTTCCTTTTTTCAAAAAGCTCTTGGTTTCCGCGTTGGAAATTACGGGATGTCGAAGTGGTCAGATCTGTTCACAGACCGACAAATATTGATGTTGTCGACGTATGCTGAGCTTATTTCGTCTGTGCGTTCACAGCTGGCTGCCGAGTCAAAAATAGTTGCAGAGAACATCAATTCGGACGTGGAGGAATCACTAGTTGGGACGGAATACTGTGATGCCGTTGCTACGTACCTAGCGATTGGTGTCAGTAAGCTTGCTGACTATAATTCATCCCTTGTTGCATGGAGTAAGTCTCGCGACCAAGCAGTGCACGTGTTCGGACGACATGCACTGCCAATGGTATGGGATTTCGCTGAAGTCGCGCCATTTGCCAATGCTGCTGGTGACCTAGCCGTCTCACTCGGTGGCATTTCTCGGGTAATCTCGTCTTTTAATGCAACAATTGGTGGCATAGCGGAACAGCACAGTGCTCAGAACCAAGAGTTGAGTAGGAACAATTGCGTAAGCACAGACCCTCCCTACTACGATAATATTGGTTACTCGGATCTCTCTGATTACTTCTATGTATGGCTGAGGCACGGACTAAGAGAGATCTACCCACAACTTCTCGCGACACGATCGACACCGAAAGAAGAGGAGCTCGTTGCTACGCCAGCGAGGCATGGCGGACGTGAAAACGCAGAAAGGTTCTTTCTGTCCGGAATGACTGACGCGATGGGAAGGATTTGTGAGCTTGCACATCCCGCGTACCCAGTCACAATTTACTATGCTTTCAAGCAAGCCGAAACTTCATCAACGAACACCTCAAGTACCGGCTGGGAGACATTTCTCGAAGCGGTTATCGTGTCAGGATTCGCCCTAGTCGGAACTTGGCCAATCCGCACCGAGAAGCCGGGACGCCTCCGTGAATCAGGTTTCAATGCGTTAGCCTCCAGCATCGTGCTGGTTTGCCGAGCACGTGGTGTAACCGACAATACGATCTCGCGTCGCGAGTTTATTCGCGAACTGAACGCTACACTTCCAGCGGCACTTGATGCCATGACTCGGGAGAGCGAGGATTTGCCGTCGCCTGTCGCACCGGTCGACCTGTCGCAGGCGATTATTGGTCCAGGGATGGGCATTTTTTCAAAGTACTCTGCGGTACTGGAAGCGGATGGCTCACCAATGACCATCCGCACAGCGTTGCAACTAATCAATCGCTTTTTAGCAGAAGACGACTTTGATGCCGACACACAATTCTGCTTGCATTGGTTTGAAACTCATGGTTGGGAACCGGGCGTTTTCGGTGAAGCCGATGTGTTGGCTCGCGCCAAGGCAACCAGTGTCGGCGGATTGGAAGACGCTGGAGTCATTCGCAGCGGCAGTGGCAAAGTGAAGTTGCTGAAGTGGAGCGAGTATCCGGCAGACTGGGATCCCAACAAGGATTTACGTTTGCCAATCTGGGAAACATTGCACCAGTTGATTCGTGCCTTCCGACAAGGCGGCGAATCCGCAGCAGGACAATTGCTCGCTCAAGGGAATGTTCAGTCCCGAGCCGAGGCTGCTCGACAACTTGCCTACCGGCTGTACACACTCTGCGAACGCAAAGGCTGGGCCGAAGACGCCCGTGCCTACAACGAGCTGATTACCTCTTGGTCAGGAATAGAAACAGCCGCTCCACAAATAAAACAAGGGGAACTGTTTTGAATTCAGACAATGTCAACTCGCCTCAAAGAACGCTTCTATTGGAAGAGATTACGCTCAGCAATTTTCGCTGTTTTGCTGATTGTCCAATTCGCCTACATGAAAACATAACGGTCTTTGTTGCTGATAACGGTCAGGGGAAGACTTCGATCCTCGAAGCGATTTCGTTGGCGTTGAACCCATTCGTTGACGCCATTCTCGATGGGAAAAAGAATCCGGGGTTCACTCTCGCGGATATTCGACGTGAGCGAAACGCCACTGGAAAGATGGATCGTTGCCCGCCGGTTAAAATATCTGCGAGAGCCTATGTGAATCACAACGTGATCGAATGGTCGCGGGAACGCGGAGGGATCACGCAACGGTCGCGTACCAGCGACATAAACACGAAGACTCTTACTGCCGCTGCTTCCAACATTGTTGCTGCGACTGGGTTATCTACAAATAGCCTTTGGCCAATCATCGTGCATTATGATGCCCGGCGCGCAGCAGTCGTTGCCGATGGCAGCAACGTCGGCGTGCCAATAAAGGAACAAGCGGATCGAAACACAGGATACCGTGACCACCTGAATCCGATTTCGTCGTTTTCACAGTTCATCAAGTGGTATCGCGGGCACATGCTGAATCTGCGCGAGCGTCCATCCGCCGGCGTGTCGCGCAAGAACCGCCCGGAACTTTTGCTCGCCGCCGTTAACCAAGCCGCCAGAATCGTGCTTGAACCAACGGGGTGGTGCAATCTGCATTGGGATTACGACGAAGACACTTTGATGGTCGAACACGTTGAAAAGGGCCGCTTTCCGTTGGGGACAATGAGCGATGGTGTTCGCAATATGCTGGCTGTCGTTGCCGATATGGCCCACCGTTGTTGTCGCCTGAATCCTCATCTTGAAGACAAGGCAGCTCTTGGCACGCCCGGTGTAGTTTTGATTGATGAAGTAGACTTGCACTTACACCCCGGCTGGCAGCAGTTAGTCGTCGGACTTCTTAGAGATGCATTTCCACTCGTTCAGTTTGTCTTCACCACGCATAGCCCACAGGTTCTTTCCACCGTCGATGCCGATTGCATTCGTGTTGTGAAGAGCGGTCCGAACAACACGACGATCATCGAGGAACCCCTATTTCAGACTCGGGGCGTAGAGAGTGCGGACGTGCTTGCGGCCATTATGGACGTTGATCCAGTACCAAAGTTGAAAGAGTCACAACAACTACAGCGATATCGCGGTCTGATCGAACAGGGCAACGGACAAAGTGACGAAGCAAGTCTACTGCGGATCGAATTGGTTGACCATTTTGGAGACCAGCATCCGGTGATGCTGGAATGCGAACGGCTTTTACGTTTCTTCGAGTTCAAAAAGAAGCGGGAAAACAACAAGCAATGAAGCGGTTATATCGAGAGAACGCTAATGAGCCAGACTGTCTCAATGACTATCAGCACGGAAGTGGTAACTGGAAGGCCGTTACCAAAGAACATAAGGCATCAATCTGGGAACAACT
>Ga0075117_1002565_pt1 | contig 10338 bp, 9 predicted proteins | sample AntAceMetag02UKJ_FD_69789 | JGI IMG/M metagenome (GOLD analysis project Ga0075117, IMG submission 69789) | Saline lake microbial communities from Ace Lake, Antarctica - Antarctic Ace Lake Metagenome 02UKJ | ecosystem: Environmental > Aquatic > Non-marine Saline and Alkaline > Saline | place... | reverse complement strand
ATCCGATCGTGTGCTGCACTGTATTCAGGACTGGATGCGACCATGCTAGAGGCAAGTCCTTCCCAGTCAAGCACACCCGTGTCTGTGGGAAGGGTCCCATCGAATGTAGTATATTCCAACTGCGGTAGTCCTGCGATCGCTGCGATCTCTCTCCAGACAGCGGCCAGCTTAGCTTTGGTCTGTCGCTGTGTCAGCTGGACTTCACTATTGAGAATCTTCGACTGCAGCACATCCACTCGGGTCCCTTCTCCGACATCCAGTCGCTGTTGAGCAAACTCGACTCCCTTTTCTGCTACCTGCGAGAATTCAGAAATCAGTTTCAGCTGTTTTTGCATTGCCAGAGCCTGATAAAACCGAATTTGAATATCAGTCCGGACCCGGAAGCGCTGGGCTTCAAGTTCCTGCATTTGGGCAGACAAAGTAGCATTCAAAACTCGATTATTCAGTTCCAGCTTGTTCGCGGTCACGAACTCCCGTTCGACAAAAGCCAGGTGCTGATCCGTTCCGCGGTCGCCAAGCTGTTGTCCTTGATATCCCACCAGCGGGTTTGGCCGTGTGGTCACCTGCGTTCGGTATCCAGCTGCTTTCTGTGTCGATGCAGCGAGCTCCTGAATCGCAGGATTATTTTCCAGCGCAATGGATTCCAGTTCCTGCAGGGTCATACCATTTTTCAGGACTGGCTGTTCTCTCGCAGCGGGAGCCTGAATCGGTTCCAGAGGTGTCGCGTAAAGCTGACCTTCTGCATTGACCAGCTTCACAGACTCAGTTTTATCAACATCACTTGCAGAAGTGTCATGGCTAACGGTCGAAATCGAATCTTGTTCCGTGCCTTCCTCAGGTTTATCATTCTCATTGGTGGATACGAGAGGTTTCTGGTGTTCAATCTTGTTTTGGGTAATGGATGGATTCATTGAACAGCCAGTTACCAGCATGGAACCTGTAACAACAGCCATTCCGATCGTCTTAAGCTGGAACCTGTAACCATCAATTTTTGATCGTACCATGATTTACTTTGCCACCCGTCAACATTTCAGTACTGATGAATCGAATGATTGTCCGTAATCTATCGATACATCTAGTTTGTTCGGTTGTGCCGACTGATCAACCTGAGCGATTCCGGTGAAATCGCCTCCATACTGACTCCTCTTCCTGTAGTAACCGGTAGAACCCGCACAAACTACAGCCATTTGCCCCTAAAGCAGGTTAAAATGCTCTATAGTCCTCAGGCGTTAAACATCAGCTTCCCGCTGCATGTTCTTAGTACACGAAGCAGAAAACCAGCGGATTTTCGAACTCAAGCATTGCAATTTCCCTGGACGAGAAGTATGGACCGATGGACAGATCAAGGGCTCAAAAACAAAGGTGTCAGGAACCTTATAATTGACATTCCATTCTATTTTTGTTAAACTCATCAATTATGGGTAGACCAAAACGCGCAGCTCAAGCTGGTTTCATTTATCATGTGCTCAATCGGGCGAATGCCCGGATGACGATTTTTGAGTGCGATGAAGACTACGCCGCGTTTGAGCAGGTCTTGCTTGAAGCAGTCGAGCGGTTCGAAATGCGACTGCTCAGTTATTGTATCATGCCGAACCATTGGCATCTGGTGGTTCATCCCAGTGAAGACGGGCAACTCTCTCGTTTCACAGGCTGGCTTACACTGACACACACCCAACGCTGGCACGCACATCGACAGAGTATCGGCTCGGGGCATGTTTATCAGGGCCGCTTCAAATCATTCCCGGTTCAGGATGACGAGCATTTCTATACGGTGTGCCGCTATGTTGAACGCAATGCCTTAACAGCCAAACTCGTTCGCAAGGCAGAGCAATGGAAATGGAGCAGTCTCTACCATTGGAAACAGGGATCTGCGGATCAACGGCAGCTTTTATCTCCCTGGCCACTGCGTCGCAAACAGAGTTGGTTAGCGCACGTCAATAAGCGGCTGGCAGAAGAGGAACTGGAAGCGCTTCAGCAAAGTATCCAACGTGGCAGTCCCTTCGGCGGAACAGAGTGGACAGATCAAATCGTCAAAAAACTCGGACTCGAAAGTACAGTAAAACCAAGAGGAAGACCCAAAAAGACCATTAATGGTTCCTGACAACTTTTTTATCAAACAGAAATCATCGTAGATGAGTCTGGATACTAAAAATCATGCTGCTGAAAACTTAAAGCCTACGAAGATTCGCTTTAGGGTTATCGCGTTACTGGGTCTTGGATTCTTACTCGCCTATTTACCCAGGGCGGGAATCGCCCCGATGGTTCAAACGATTCAACATGATCTGAGCATCAGTGATGGTAGCATGGGGCATGTTCTGGCAGTCTTTTTTGCAGGCTATTTTATATTTCAGATTCCCGGCGGACTGATCGGCCAAAAATGGGGCAACCGAATTGCACTGCCCCTGTTACAAGTGCTGTCTGCATTGGCTAATTTATTGACGGCGGTCGCTTACTCCTTTGGTTTTATCTGGTTATCACGTTTTCTACTGGGTCTGGCGCAAGCAGGCATGGTCCCCTGCTCCGCACAGGTCATCAAAAACTGGATCCCCGAATCACAACGAGGAACCGCCAGTTCTCTCATGGGAAGTTTCATGTCGGTCGGCAGTGTGATTGCGACCGGAATGACAGCCATGCTCATAGGCCCTTTTGGTTGGCGTGTGATCTTTGTTTTATTCAGCCTCTTCTCAGTCTGCTGGGCGATTCTATTTTTTCTCCTCTTTCGTGATCGACCGAAAAACCACCCCGACACCAATTCTGCCGAAGTTGAATTAATCAATGAGTCAACAAAAACGAAGCCTGTTAGCGATGATGTAAAACAGACTCCAAAAAACTCTGTTGCACTCGAGATGTTCTTCAATCGCAGTATCTGGTTTTTCTGCTTGCAATCTATTTTCCGCGCGTTTGGATATGCATTTTTCATCACCTGGTATCCAACATACCTGCAAAATTCGAGCGGCGCATCTATTAAAGAAGCCGGCTTATTAAGCATGCTTACTTTGATGGGCGTGGTCCTGGGAACTTTGACCGGGGGTAAACTGATTGATGTCATTTATAAACGAACCGGCAATAAATATTGCAGTCGATCTTTATTGTGCGTTGTGTCTCATCTGCTGTGTGCACTTTGTATCTTAATGTCAGCCTGGCTTAATCCCGCCCTCGCCGTTTATTTGATTGTCGTAGGAACCTTTCTATCAGGTATCGGTAATCCTTCCGCCTGGGTCACTTCGATGGATCTGGGTGGTACTCGCACATCGATCTTAATTGCTACGATGAATATGGCAGGAGTTGTCGGCGCATATTCCTCGCCTATTATTGTTGGCAAACTCTTCGAGTATATTAAAGATATGGATGTCCCCAACTGGAATCTGGTTCTATTTTTATTCGCAGGAATTTATCTGCTGGCCACGCTCTGCTGGGCCTGTATCAACCCAAATCAAAGGCTCTCTGAATAACATTTTCTCGATCGCTGATTGTGAGCAAAAGACTTTCATTAGAGAATCACAGCCGCTTTTGAGATTGCCATTGGGTGTGCTTTGACAGGCGGAGTGTTTTTTATAAACTAAAGAGACCCTTTATATGATGTCCCGCCACAAGCAGAGATAGGCCAACCATGCTGATCGACACGCATACGAATTTAATGTGGTATCCCGACCATCTGTCTGATGAATTTGTGGAATTCGCTTTAGCTGCGAAGAAAGCAAAAATGAAGCGGTCAGCCGACGTCTATTTTGCGGGGTCGGATCAAGATGAGCAAAACGCCTTCGACTCTACGCCGAAAACATTATTAGAAGCGACCAAAAATTGCACAAAGGTCATCGTATTTGGAATCAAAGCTCCCTTTTGTGGCATCAACTGTGATCAGGAATTGATTGCCAACTTCGCCAAAGAGCATTCCGACAGATTCATCGCCTGGTGTTCCGTCGACCCCAACGATGCCGACTGTGTTGATCAACTGACGCACTACGTTGAAAATCTGGGAATGCGGGGATTGAAAGTTTCTCCCATCTATCAGAACTGGGATCCACAAGACCCCAAACATTTGCCACTATTTAAAAAAGCAGAGGCATTGAATATTCCGATTAATATTCATCAGGGAACATCTTTTGTTCGCACGGGTCCTTTGAAGTACTCGAACCCGATTCAACTGGAAGACATTGCCGTCGCCTGTCCTGATTTGCGAATCATCATTTCGCATATGGGACATCCGTGGGAAACCGAGTGCGTCGTATTGATTCGCAAACATCCCAACTTGTATTCCAACGTGTCTGCGCTGCACTATCGCCCACTCCGACACTACCAGGCTTTTATGACCGCGCTGGAATATGGCGTGGAAGACAAATTGATTTTTGGTTCCGATTTTCCGTCGGCCACACCTGAGCAAGTTATCTCCGGACTGAATAAAGTCAATCAGGTGGTAGAAGGCACAGCGTTCCCTCAATTTCCACAGGAAGTTATAGACCGCATCATTTACGAAAACTGGAAACAGGTTCTACCTCCCGAAGAGTTAGGACTCTAAACAACGATTGCCCCCGGTCATACTCCATGAAAATCACAGACATTGAAGCGATTCCCATCAAGGTTCCTCTCAAACCTTTTTTGACGACTAAGACCGCACATGGAGAACACGTGGATTCTCCCTATGTCATTGTCCGCGTCAACACAGATACCGATTTATGCGGTTTAGGAGAAGCAACACTGGCACCACGCTGGAGCGGCGAAACCAGTGAAAGTTGTCTGGCGGCGATCAACCAGCTCATTGCCCCTGCGCTTGTCGGCGAAGACCCATTGAATATCAATGTCGCAGTTCAAAAAATGGACCGTGTTATCAAGCTGAATCCATTTACAAAAGCGGCCGTGGAAATGGCGCTGTGGGATCTGTCTGGCAAAGCTGTCGGCCGCCCCGTCTATGAATTACTGGGTGGAAAAGTTCGCGATACCATTCCCATCAAGACCGTCATTGGTGCATTTTCACCGGAAAAAACCGTCGAGCTCACCCAATATTTTCTCGATCAGGGTTTTACCAGTTTGAAAGTTAAAGTCGGCCTTGATCTTAAAAGTGATCTCGAACGGCTGGACATTGTGCGTCAGACGATTGGCCCCCATGTAAGTATGGGCATTGACGCTAACTGTGGCTGGGATTTCAGTACTGCTTGTGCGGCTCTCTCCCAAATAGAGAAATTCGATCTGGCGTTTTGCGAACAACCCATTCAAATTGGTCAACATGACGCCTGGAAAGAACTACGCCGATTCACGTCGATTCCTCTCATGGCTGACGAAAGTGTATTTTCCGTAGCCGACGCCTGGGAAATTTGTCGTCAGCGTTCGGCAGACATTCTGAGTATTTATCCCGGAAAAAATGGTGGACTCTCGCACACGGTTGCCATTTGTCATTTAGCAGAAGCGGCGAACTTAGTCTGCTCGATTGGCAGCAACCTCGAACTGGGCATCGGCAGTGCCGCCATGCTCCACGTGGCAACGGCGATGAAAGTAATCGACTGTGAACGCTTTCCTGCAGACTGTCTGGGTCCTTTATTCCATGAAGCAGATATGATTCAGCAACCTTTATCTATGGGACCTGTCGTTGCCGAAGTACCAACAGGGCCCGGTTTGGGTGTCGAATTAGATGAAGATCAGTTAGCTCGGTGGCGCACCGATGTCTGACCGCTCTCTTTAAATAAGTTAAGGTGATCTCATGACGCAGTTGATATCCGGTTCTGATTTACGAACGGTTCACGCGGTTCCACTGACTCCCTATGATCAACGGGATCAAGTCAACTACGACCTTTATACTCGTCACATTCAAGAATTGTATGACGCGGGCGTCCGCGTATTCCTGCCGGCGGCTGGCACCAGCGAGTTCCAAAGTCTCTCCCAAGCGGAAATTGTGGAGATCGTGGCGGCCACCTGCCAGGCGGCTGGCGCCGATGCTTTGATATTGGCCCCCGTTAGCGGTGCAATCAACGAGGCGATTACACTGGCGCAAGATTGTCTCAAGCGTGGTGCCGCGGGATTACTGGTCATGCCTTTGCCTCACCCTTATCTAAGTGACCCCGGAGCCGCCGACTACTATCAACGTTTGATCGAAGAGACGCAGGCTTCCACCATTATCTACAAAACGCGAGACATACCCAGCGATGATTTACTGCTAAAACTGGCTACCAACAAAACTATCGCAGGCGTCAAGTATGCGGTAAATCAAATGGACCAATTTCAATCGATCATGGATCAGGGTTCCAGTGAGTGTGAATGGCTCTGCGGTTCTGCAGAACGATTTGCCCCCTATTATATGTTGGCTGGCGCGACAGGTTTCACTTCCGGCGCCGTCAATCTTTGTCCTCGTCTCGTGCTGGCATTACATGCGGCTCTTGCGGAACAGAACTTTGCGGAAGCCATGTCTTTGCAACGAACAATCTTGCCGATTGAACAGTTTCGCGCCCGCTCTGGAGAGAGTTATAGTATCAGCATGTTGAAATATGGCATGCAGGTTGTCGGACTTGACTTCGGACCCGCGCGACCTCCTCAACGTCAGTTAACATCTGATGAATGTCAGGAAATCGAACACCTGTTGCAACCGATTCTGGAGCGTGAGAAATCTCTGAAAGTCAGTTGATTCTGTTCTCGTATGCTTCACGACAACAATTTTTTGGGAACCAGGACTCGCATCGAATAAGGCCCGGCCAGAGATTGCCCTGGCTTGACATCGCTGGCAATGCTTAAAAATTCGCGTGCCTCACTTTTTGACCATCCCTGACGTTCTTCCAACCAGGAAATCATTTCCCGAACCGCTAACCACTGTGCTGATTCCAATGGTCGATCACAGGCAATTGTCAGCAGTTCATTCTCTGTCTCCGCACGTAACCACTTTTGTTGTTGCGTCCAATTTTTGAGCACCCTGACAGACAACGTCACTTCGGAACGCATTTCTATCGCGCTCAATTCACCATCTCCCTGGCGTGCGTGGCAATCGCCTAATGCTAAAAACGCGCCGGCAACAGCGACCGGTAAATAGATCGTGCAACCCGGTCCAATTTCTGGAACATCAAGATTGCCGCCATGCGTGCCCGTGTGATATGTGTAGACGACTTCATCACGGGGAGCGGTTCCAATCGTACCAATCACGGGTGAAACGGGCAGTGTCAGCTCATGCGTTTTCCCGCCGGCCTGAAAAGAATAAATCACACTCTGATCGACAATCTTGACCAGACGTGTCACTGGTTCCTCAATGATATCCTGCAGATTTTGCTCGAAAGGCCAATAACCATAATAGCCTTGCGAGTCGCATTTCATCTCGTGAATCTCCACGGCCAGTGTATCTCCGGGCGCTGCTCCTTCCACGTAAACGGGGCCCATCACCGGATTACCAACATAACCCTGTTGACGCATATTTCGCAGCGCATCCGGCGTACATTGCTCTGGTTGCCTGGTACGACCGCCGCGCGAATCTTCGGTTTCAATCACGAACCTTTCTCCGGGACTCACTGTTAACACAGGGTCAGCGTGGGCAGAAAAAACCGCTGTCGTATTTTCGCGAAGAATGCGTTTCATCAGATTTTTTGTTCCGCAGAATAAAGTTGAATTTTTCTCGCCTGTATCCAGGATTTTGGTAGCGTCTGCAGAGATCAGTCATCATTCGAAGCAATTGAAAGTCAGCAAAAAATAAATTCCCTGTTGAAATAGCCACAGAAGGAGTCAATAAAATTGATATCAAAGGCCAATACTTAAAGTTGATATGTCTCATATGGAGAATTGCAGGGTGTTCCCCGTGAGACGTGCGTACGTTTTTCTTCTGGTTCGATAATCACAGAGAACACGGTCTGCCAGAAGCCAGTGCCTGCATCATCATTTGCATGACGGCAAATAGAACGGGGATGACCTTCATGATCCCTCAAAGCCGTTTTGACTTCTTCGATATTCAATCCATGCGTCGTTTCACTAAGTAATGCATCGATGCGTGCTTTTCGCGGATGGGAGCCGATCAGTTCTGGAAACTGTTCATTGTATGCACAGAAGTCAGGATGCAGGCAATGATTGGTGTGTGAAATCCAGCTTGTTGCATCAGGGCGAAGAACCTGCACTTCGTCGATGAAGACTTCAAGATCGGCAGGTCCCTCAGGCGTGGTCAACATGATATTTGCTGGAATCGCACGTTCTGCACGTCGGATCGCGTTGACTGCTTCGTCAAGATTGGTCGTTTCATACAGTTCGCGCAACGTAAAGTAATGCGGTACTCCCAACGGTCGGCTTGGTGCTGGGAGCGAATTCAAACAGGCGCCAATGCCTGCTTCGTTGAAGCCAATATACGCAATTAATCCCACTTGTGTCAGATTCATCAATGCCGGTTTTCCATTCGGGCGGCGTGTCAGAACGATCGTAAAGGGATCGAGGGTTGGATCATTATCCCAGTTCTGCGCGAGGATGGCGCCTCGTTCTGCATTGGCTGGTAGACTGAATGAAGTGCAACCGGAATCTGGGTCTGCCGTGAATTGATTACGAATTTGTAATAACATCATTTTCCAGACTGACACGTCCGCCGCTTCGGCAATTCCGCGCAATTCTTCTACCGAATCCGAACTATAACTTTCAGCAAACGACTGACATCGATCTGCTAGATCTTTCGCCTGATCAATTTCGACCTGCATTGTCTGACTCAGTCGATCCAAGGCAACTTCACAAAACCCGCGCACTTCGTCGCGGGCAGCATCACCGATTTGCCGCCCCATTTCGAGTGGCGTGCCAGCAACTTCAATTTCACGATACCGGGAAGTGTCAGTCATTTTGATTTCTCATTACAGGAAATTAATGCATCAATCATTCGTGAAATATCATAACACAGGATCACTTCAAATGACTCTCTCAATGGTAAATTATTTCCGCCGGAACCGATGAGAAATAGATTGGCTCGACTCTACTTTTGGCGAAGCATTGTTCGTTAGTTTGTTTGTTTTAGTCTCTGCATACACTTCATCTACGCTTTCGCGCCTACTATCTTATATGTAAGTATGTTATCTTGAGAAAGTGCCACTGGTTGAAACTCTACTGTTATCCGAACGAATCAAGTACCAATGGTACTTTGTTGGATCCATTCAATTCATTAACAACAGTTGATGTGATAAGGTCCTGCTGGCAATGGGGATTTGATCCACATCATCGAATTTCAACAAACACATCTCATGTTACGTATATAATAACAGACTGTGATCAGAAAACTGGAGAAATGGTGAGACTTGCCAATCTGATGGTATCGGTCATGAAATCGATATTGGCCCTTTTATTGTTGATTAATGGTCCAGCGCAGGCAATCGCATGTGGCTACCATCAGGCAACTCCACAGTTCCTGAACGCGCCACATCCAACCACCTATGTCATCGCTGTGGCATTGCGCAAAGCAGCTGACGAAAAACGATTGACACTTATCAATCCGAATCATAATTCTAAAGGCTACTTTAACGCGGTTGGAAAACTTGAGGCATTCAGTCAACGTCTCAAACGGACCATGCAGGATCTCTCTCCAGAACGTCCTTCGCTGAGCTTGTCGATTGTGTTTATTGATGTCACTCTCTGGAGTCGAATTGTGATCAAGGATGGCGATCTCACACTGCAGCCACACGTCAAAGGAGCAGCACCGGGTGATGTGGTTGTCAGTACGGCTGAATCAGTACTCGCCGCGATGTTGTATGGAAAGCTCTCCTTTCAGGAAGCAATGAACCGCGGACTGATTCACATTGAAGGGCCAGACACCGAAGTTGCCAACGTGAAACGAATGATCGCATCGTCGATACGCCCGACGAACAGGGTCACTTTAATGCCCACCCGGTCGGTTGATCAAACTCTCAAACAGAAAACGCGGGTTGCCATACTACCAAGGAATAAATAATGACACGAATTCTCAAAACGGCCGTTGTGGCCACTGCTTGTTTTTTGAGCTTTGCCAGCATTTCTATGGCGAAGGAAATCAAGCACTTTGATAAAAAAGGGAAGCTTCCTTCAGAGCATACGATCGCGCTGCACAAAAAAGTGCAAAAGTCATTGCCTTTTCATGACACGCGGGACTTCATGGAATTCAAACGTGGCTTTATTGCTGCTCCTGACTATACAAAGATCAAAGCAGATGCGGGTCATGACGCGTGGGATATGGGCAGATACGAGTTCCTCAACAAAAAGGATGCTCAGTACTACAGCATCCATCCGTCACTGCTGCGTCAGGCGAAACTCAATATGAATTTTGGACTCTACGAAGTATTGAAGGGTAAAATTTATCAAGTACGTGGCTTTGATCTCGCGAATATCACATTCGTGAAGGGCAAAACGGGCTGGATTGTCTTCGATACCGGAATGAGT
>Ga0075117_1002563_pt1 | contig 10343 bp, 6 predicted proteins | sample AntAceMetag02UKJ_FD_69789 | JGI IMG/M metagenome (GOLD analysis project Ga0075117, IMG submission 69789) | Saline lake microbial communities from Ace Lake, Antarctica - Antarctic Ace Lake Metagenome 02UKJ | ecosystem: Environmental > Aquatic > Non-marine Saline and Alkaline > Saline | place... | reverse complement strand
CGCTGCGATGACAGGAAGCACAGTTCGGGTTGCTTTTGTGCGCCTCCAGCTTTATTCGCAGCGTGGCTTTCGGAACATCCACGAGATTGGGTTCAATGGCTTCGACGTTGGCTGGTGGTGGAGGAGGGCTGTTGCCGAAAATCGATTCGGACACCCAGACGCCGCGATGCACGGGCCGGTGCCGAGTACCATCTGACGTCAGCGACAGGATGGCGGCTTGAGTCAACAGGCCGCCGCGATGATGTTCGGGCGTCAGCGAAACGTGTTGAAATTTGTCTTGGGTGACGTTGTCGATGCCGTAGTAATCCGCCAAGCGAGGATTCGCCATCGTCCAGTCAGAATGCAGGAATTCACGCAACGAAAGATTCCGGCGTAGGACTTCTCCGAAGAAGGCCGTGGTCTCTCCGATCATGCTGTGTTCCAGATGTTTGTCGTACTGCGGGTACAGTTGTTCATCCGGTGGAAACATGCCGACCTTCTTTAACCGAAGCCATTGCGTCGGAAACGATTCTAGAAATCGCTGGGCCTGTGGATCGGCCAGCATGCGATCGATCTGCTGCCGCAAGACATCTGTGTGGTGCAGTGTGCCGTTTTCGGCCAGCACAAATAGTTCGTCGTCTGGCATGGTGCTCCACAAACAGTACGACAGCCGAGACGCCAATTCCCAGTCGTTGATCTTGGCCGCCAGCTGCGCTGTCTGATTGTCTGTCTGGTGGCTGTCTTGGCCTTCGACCAGAAACAGAAAGTTCTTCGAACACAGGATCGCCAACATACCGGCCTTCATGGCGGAGCGAAAATTCGCGCCGGCCGCGATTTCGCTGTCTACAACGGCGACGTAGCGGTCAATTTCTCCATCAGCCAATGGACGACGGAACGCTTTGCGGGCCAAGTGAGTCAGCCCGGTGCGAATCGATTCCGGGCTGCCTTCATCACCGGGCAGGTCACCGGGCAGATAGTCAGCGCGAAGTTGTTGTTGGTGTTCCGAGACCAGCGGCCCCGTCCATTTCGCCCAGTCCATAATCAGAAACGGATACAGCGGTTGTCCTTCTTCGTCGGTCAGCTTTAATTGCCATGGAATGCGGCCATCTTTGATACTCAGAAATGGTTTGCGACCATGTCGACCAGAACGAGGCAGGTTGGAAGGGCCCGGCACATCGTTGCTCACAATGATCTCATGATTTCCGGCGGGCAGATGAGCGCGAAAGCTGATCGTTGTGGGTTCGTCTTCGGCGGCGATGATGTCCTGTTCGAAGAGCACTCGGTCCAGTTTTGTGTGATAAACTTTCAGTCGCGGCGTGCGACCATCGGCGGGCTTCAGGCCACTCAACTGAATACGAACCTCATACACACCCGGTGCCGGCAGGCGGCCTGGATGAAAGTATCGCAACTGATCTTGCGGCCACAGGTCGAAACGAACTTTGTCCAGCAGCCCCATGTCGCGCAGTCGCGATTTGTGCGGTTCTTGAATCGCGCTTTCTGGTTGAGCGGGCTTGTGGAGTTCAATCAATTCGACTGGCTGGTCGGGGTAGGCTTCGGCCAGAATTGTTTCGGCGGCTTGGAAGTATTTTTCCACATGTGACGCCGACAGTGACAACACCGCACCGATGCGTTCGAACCCATGCCAATCCGGATCGTCGCTGAACCCACCCGGATCCGTCGCATCGAACTCCACGCCCAGCAGGTCGCGAATCGTGTTCACGTATTCTTCACGACTGAGGCGATAAAACGAAACGGGTTCGCGCTTCGCCATCCGCGCGGCTTCGCCCTCCTTGATTCTGGCGGACAACCATTCCACAACGGCTGCGCCCTGTTCGGCAGTCGGCGGGTTCTTAACATCCGGCGGCGGCATTTCGCCAGAACTGATGCGTTCGCTGACTTCTGCCCACAACGCCGTGTCTTGAGAACCGACATCCTTCGACAGCGTATCAATGCGGAATTCACTTTCCTGCTGTTCGCTGCCGTGACAGGAAACGCAATGCTGCCGAAAATAGGTGCCAACAGCTTGATCGAAATCTGTGGCGTGCAGATGCACTGGCAGGGAAAGCAAGAGCAAGGTGGCGGGAAGTCTCATCAGATAACTCGCGAGGCAGATGGGGCCGGACACCCAGCGTAGCTCACGGAGTTCGTCAAGGAAAGCCAAAAGTTCGGCTGAGCGGCTCACAGGCTTGCTGAGGGCTCATTCTTTGTTCAGCAGGCGTCGATAGTTTTCGCCGAGAATCAATTTTTTTTGTTCTTCGGTGATTTCCGCAGCAATGATCTTTCCGAGTTCAGTGCCCAGCGATCGCGACGGCAGGTGGCTTCCGAAGACGATGCGTTCTGCTCCGAGTTCTCGGACCGCCATTTCGATGAAGCCCGCAGTGGCGTCGAAGCCGGATGTTTCGATCAGCACGTTGGGTGAATTCTGGACGGCGCGAATTCCTTGTTCCCATTCGCCGCCTGCATGAGCACAAAGGAACTTTTGCTGTGGGAAGCGGGCGGCCAGTTGGGCGAGTTCTGCCGGGGTGGATTCTGCCGGTCCGGTTTTGCCGCCGGTCTTGAACCAAGTGTGTTGCATGATCACGCCGTTGAGATCTGCGATGCGTTCAATCAGCGGATGAAAGTTTCGGTGTGTGCATGTCATGGCACTAGGCCCGCCGCCGGGAAAGTAGACGCCGAGCATCGGGCCATCTCGCAACCAGCGGTTGATGGCATCTAACGACGCGGAAACATTGTTGGCGTTTAGCTGAATCATGCCCAACAGGAGTGTCGGCCAGCGTTCGAACGGCTTCAGGATGATGTTCGGCTTTTTCTGAACGAGTTCTTCGAAGTCGTTGTCGGTTGTTGTGCCCACGCCGATGTGAGGAAACCAGCACAGTTTTTCAAAGTGCCCCTTCCTGATGGCAGGCAGTGATCGTTCGACATCAGCCATGACCTTGCTGCTGCCATCAGCGCCGGGGTGTGAATAGGACGGTGTGAAGTAGGAATCCCAAATGCGATAGCTCTGCAACGTTTCCGCTGCGGGCAGGCCGAGTTGTGTCAGGTTGCTGTTCACACCATTGCCTTTCGGAAAGCTTGTTTCGCGTTGTTCGACAAGACAGACCTCAGCCCAGTCTCATCCAGAATGTCCGATTCGTGAACTCGGATGAGTGCAGCTTCGGGGATTAGAAACGGAGCGTGGCTGCCGAATAGGACTCGACCTGATGGCAGACTGGCGATGAGTTTTGGGATGCTGTCGGTGCCATCTATTCGAGCAGTGTCGAAAAAGACACCCGGATGACTGCCGAGTTGCTGGAGCAGCGGCGACCGCAGTTTGTGGTTGAGCAGCTGAATCTTGGCCGCCGGAATTTTTTCCAGGACCGCTGGCAGCGGAGATAGGTCGACGTCCGCTACCTGCATCGTCGCACTCTGAGTTCGCGTGTCTTCCATCGAGACCGCAAGCTGTACGAACAGTCCTGCGGCAGAGGCAAGATTCAGCAGTCGGCTGAAACGCGGATCGTTCAACGTGTAGCCGTGGTAGTTGGGGTGCAGCCTGATGCCGAGCATTCTGTGGGCTGTTGCGCATTGCTGCAGGTCATGCTCCCACCCGGAAAGTGTTGGGTTGACCGATCCGATCGGCGTCAATTCCGGTCGATCCAGCGCAGCGTTCGTCAGGCGGGTGTTGACAGCCGCAACATCACGATGAAACAGTCCCTCAAAGCTGCCGACCCATGCTGACGTGATGCCGAGGCTGCGGAGTTTGTTTGTGAGGCCGTCGATGTTGTCCAGTGGAAGTCGCCGGAATGGCCATCGAAACAAGCTGACGTTGGTGTCAATGATTTGATGTATTTCCGTTGTCAATTCGACTCTGGCATGTGCGATTGTCGGAAGAACGGCGGACGCTGTGCCGACAGAGACAGCGAGATTCAGGAGATCGCGGCGGTTCATCATAACCTCTGTTGCCTTCTGGATAGCTCATGCTTCCGCGTAAGTGACTGCGACGCCAAGCGTGTTTGGTACCCTTTAGCGTAAATCGTGTTAACTCAAAATGTCTGTTACGACTCGCGGTGGTTCGAATCCGGTTAGGCGTTCTTCCAGACCGCTGCGGTTGAAGAAAAGTTTTTGGTGATGCAGACCCAGCAGATGCAGAATCGTGGCGTGAAAGTCGTGAACACTGACGGGATTGTGGACGACTGCATGGCCGAAGTCATCGGTTGTGCCGTAGGTTGTTCCGCCTTTGATGCCGCCGCCCGCCATCCATGATGAGAAGGCCTGCATGTTGTGGTCGCGGCCGGAAAATCCATCGGCCGATTTTTGCGTGGTCGGCGTGCGACCGAATTCACCACCCCAGATGACCAGTGTGGAATCCAGCAGTCCGCGTTGCTTGAGATCTCGCAGGAGTCCCGCGACGGGTTTGTCAGTCCGCTGACAGGCCGCACGATGGTTGGCGTTTAGATCGGCGTGGCTGTCCCACGGTTGTTCTTCCAGAAAAATCTGCACGAATCGCACGCCGCGTTCTACCAATCGGCGAGCCAGTAAGCAGCGGCGTCCGAAAGAATCCGTCGATTTTTCGCCGACGCCGTACATCGCCTGAGTGTGTCGTTTTTCTTGGTTCAGATCGAGAGCTTCGCCTGCGGTCAGCTGCATGCGTGCAGCGAGGCCGTACGATTCGATCCGTGCGTCGAGTTGTGGGGAATGGGGTCGTTCGAGTCGATGAATTTCGTCGAGCTGATTTAACAGAGTGCGAGCGGTTTCTGTGACGGCAGAAGGCTGTTCGTATTGCGGTTTTAAGTTCAGTATGGGCGAACCGGTGGGCCTGAAACGTGTGCCCTGAAACAAGGGCGGTAAGAATCCTGCCGTCCAGTTGCGCGTGCCGTTTTTAGGAAGACCAAGCGGATCGTTGAGCACGACGTAGGCTGGCAGATTTTGATTTTCTGTGCCCAGACCGTATGTTGTCCACGCTCCGAGTGTTGGATATCCCATAAACAACCGACCGCTATGGATTTTGTACAGCGCGTTGTCGTGGTTGGGGTGATCGGTCCACATGGAATTGATCAGGCAAATGTCGTCTGCCATCTTCGACGTTTCCGGCAGAATGTCCGCCATCCACAGACCGGATTCGCCGCGTTGCCTGATGTTGTACTGTCCGCCCATCATGACGCCGATGTCGGCGTTGTTGGAGTTGCCAATGTCTTCGACGTTGCCGGGAAATGGCTTGCCGTGCATGCGGTTCAGAACGGGCTTGGGGTCGAACAGATCCATCTGGCTGGGGCCGCCGTTCATGAACAACTGAATGACAGACTTCGCTTTCGCAGGATGATGACCCTGCCGCGGTTTTAGTGTTAACGGCGCGTCGTTCGCAGAATTGTGAGCCTGAGCGGCGAGTGCACACGTGCTGCCGAAGAAGTCCTGGCACAGCAATTGTGTGAGCGCAGCACCGAGCAACCCGTCGCTGGTGCGAGCGAAGAAATCTCGTCGGGATGTTCGGCGATGTGTCATGGTCGTTCGGCGCGGTTTAAGTGGTGGTTACTGAGGCAGTGACCACTAGATTAGTCAATGTAAAGGAAGGCAGCGGAATTCAGGATGGTGTGACAAAAGCTTTCCAGCGCAGCTGCAGGGTTTCCTTGCCATGCCGCGTTGAATTCGTTGAGCGTTTCGACACCGAGCTCACGCTCTGCCTGGTTGGGTTGTCGGCTGAGAGCTAGTTGATATACCAGATCGATTTGTGTTTCCGGTGGGCCGAGTGGTGAGGTCATGATTCGCGCGGCGAAGGCGTTGGCAAGTTCTTTAACGTGGCTGTTGTTCATCAGCATCAGAGATTGCGGTGAGACTGTTGAGGTGCTTCGATTTAGGCAGTTGGGGCCCATTTCGGGATAGTCGAAGGTGTCCATCAGCGATGGAATTTCTGTGCGGCGGTATTGTAGATAGATGCTGCGCCGCCATCGGCCGTCAGCTGTGGCGATCACGCTGACGAGTCCGTTGCGATCCACCGAAACCGTATCGGGAGGGCCTCCCTGAGCCTCGTTCAGAGTTCCTGAGACGAATAGCAGGGAGTCCCGCAGAGCTTCTGCGTCCAGACGTTTTAGCGGCATTCGACTCAGCAAGCGGTTTTGTGGATCGCGTTGTTTGCGTTCGTCCGTGATCAGGCTTGTTTGCTTGTAGGTTTCGGAATTCATGATGTGGCGATGAAGTTGTTTGATACTCCAGCCGTCGTCGATGAATTTCACGGCCAGCCAGTCCAGGAGTTCCGGATGCGAGGGGCGTTCACCTTTGACGCCGAAGTTTTCTAGGGTCTCCACCAGTCCGGTTCCGAAGTGGTGATACCAAATGCGGTTCACCATGACTCGCGAAGTTGTCGGATGTTTGGGTGAAGTCAGCCACTTCGCAAATGCCAGTCGTCGCCCGGTCTTGGGTGTGCCGCCGGGGAAGGGCGGTTCGGCAGCAAATGGAGTTTTGCCATCTGTCATCATCGATGGCACACCCGGGCCAACCAGTCGCCCCGGTTTGTTGTGTTCGCCCCGACGCAGAATATAAGTTGGCGATGGATTGCCTCGATCCCATAACGCTCGAATCGTCACGGGGGGTTCCATTTGTCGTTTCACGGACAGAATATCGTGCTTGATTTGTGCAACCGTTTGCTGAGCATCGATGACAGCCGCCGGTTGCTCGGAATCCGGCACCGCTTCTACCGTTTGCAGCATTTCGACCAGAATTCGCTGCGGCAAGGTTCGATTGTTGTCGGCGATCCGGAGTGCTCGTACTGTTTCTTTGCGATCCGCTTCCGACTGCTGCGGGTAATGCTGGCGCAACATTTCGGTTTGCAGGTCAGTGATCGCTTTCTTTAGAGCGGCGTCCAGTTTTTTGAGTTTCGACGTCAGCGGCGGGTTGACCGCTTTGACGCGTTGGTGATGCTCGGCAGTCGCGACGTTTAAGTGACGCGTCTGAAAGCTCAGCCAGTCGTGTTCGTCGAAGGCTCCCTGAAAGATCGCTTTGAATCGGTAGTAGTCTCGATGGGGAATCGGATCATACTTGTGAGAATGGCAGCGAGCACATTCCATCGTGATTCCCATTACGCCGGAACCGAGAACTGTGATGGCATCGCTCACCACGCCCAACCGTTCGGGAACGAAGTTCATTGTTCGCGAACCGGTTTGGTCGATGCTCATTCGCAGAAAGCCGGTGGCCGTTAAGTTGTCGACCATTTCCAGTGTGATCACGTCGGCGTTCTCGGAGTCCAGCAGTTCGTCGCCCGCGATTTGTGCGGTGAGAAAGCGATCGTACGGCTTGTCTTCGTTGAACGCCTGGATTACATAATCGCGGTACTTCCAAGCGACCTGCCGAATCGGATCAGCGGAGACTCCGCCTTCGGAGTCGGCATAGCCCGCGAGATCTAGCCAATAACGTCCCCAGCGTTCGCCATAGCGCGGCGACGCCAGCAGATGATCGATCATCACCGAATACCACTCGGCGTCCCTGCGGCTCGTCCACTGTTCGAGTTCCTGCAGCGAAGGCGGGATGCCGTTGAGATCGAAGTAAGCTCGACGAATAAGCGTGTTGCGATCGGCTTCCGTCGAGAAACCGAGTCCAACCTGCTTCAATCTGTCGAGCACAAACCCATCGATGGTGTCGAATTTTGTTGAAGCCTTCGGCGCTTGGAAGGCCCAGTGCTGTCGCTCTTCGTCAGTGACCAACGGATCTGGTTCCGTCGTTGCCACATCGGCCGGAACGTCGACGTCTGGTGCTCCGGCGGCGATCCAGCCACGCAGCACTTTCACTTCCGATGGCGGCGGACGTCTGACAAAAAACTTCAGCAGCAGGTCGCGAGGCGGGCAGGCTTCGCTTTCGATCCGCTGAATCATCAGGCTGGCGTCAGGATCACTAGGCACCAGCGCCGGACCGTTCGTGCCACCTTTCTGCATCGACGCTGGCGTTCGCAAATCCACTCCTCCTTGTTTGCGTCGTGAGCCGTGGCAGACTGTGCACCGCAGCAGAACGATGGGAAGCACGTCGTGTTGAGTGAGCTGCTGTTCCTCTGAATGCACTTCCAGCGATTTCGCGCCGGTCGCAATCCAGTTGCGGATAAGTTTCTTTTCCGCCACGCTCAACGGTGGCTCATCTTCCGGTGGCATGTCGCCACCGTCGATCATGCTCCACAGCATGCTGTCGTCGACAGTCTCAGCAATCGCCGGGTCACCCGATTCACCGCCGGTTCTGAGGCTCACCATCGAAGATAAATCGAGGTCTCCCTTGCGCACTTTGCTGCTGTGACACTTGCCACATTTCGCGGACAGAATCGGCCGCACATCCTTTTCGAAAGTCGGGCCGGTTTCGTCTCCGCAGCAAAATGCTGCGAAGCAGGAGGAGATCACACAGATGAGGAACGGACGAGTCATGCGGCTTCATTGGAAGATTTACCGGGCGGGAGAGCGTTTATCATGACCGTTCGACGCCGTTCATTCCAGATGGTCTTGCCAGAAAGTCATTGGACTTAGTTTTTCACATGGCAGTCACATGGCAGCAAATACAAAGCACGACGCGCCAGCCAGTGAATTCTCGGACACTCGGTGAATTCACTGGCTGGCGATTCGTGCCTCATAAAGCACGGAAACCCCTGTCATTCTTTAATTTTCGAAGCATCCCAACCGGTGAGTTGTGCGAATCGGAGATCCTTGCCAGACTGGTCGGAGAAATCGATTTTACAACGCGCCTGCTGCGGCTTCACAATTTCCAGCGACTCCATTTCATCATTCAAAGTTTGACGACATGACAAAGATTACACTCAAAGCAGACATCGAATTCGGCGTCGTTCCGACTCACATCAAATTTGTCGGTGGCTTGGTTCCTGATGAAAATGGTCGACTGCCTCGCGGCGACGACGGACGCCTGTTGTCTGTCGCAGAACTCGCCAAGCTGCAGACAATGTCGCCCGTTGCCATCACGGCGGCCCAAGTGCCCCACTTTCCTGGCGTCAACGAACAGGACACACAGGATCTGTTTGGCGGCATCCGAGAGCTCGGCATGAAGCCGCACATGATCATGATGATCGCTGGCGGAAATCCGATGAATCCCGCTGACGAAGCTGCCGTTTGCGAAATGCTGGTCGCTGGACTGAAGACCGCTCAAGCCATGGGCATCGAAAATGTGTCTTCCACATCCATCGAAGAATGGATGAAGCCCGGTGCCCCCACGCTGACCGGCACCGACTTCGACGCCGCAGTGGCTCAGAACGTCAAGCTGCATACTCGCGCGGTCAACGAAGCCAACGTGCTGGGCAGTTGCATCAAAGCTTGGCACATCGAATTTCTGCGAGGCACAGAATTCATGACCTTCACCGATGTCGGCAAAGCCTGGCAAATTGTCAAAGCGGCCAACGCAGCACTCGGCCAACCGTTCTTCAAAATTCTGGTCGACGCCGCTCACTGCGGGGATTCGGATCTGTCTATGGAACAAAACGCTGCCATCGTCGCGGAAATGGCCGCAGCCGACGGCTTCAGCATGTTCCACGCCTCATCCAAAACAACGCGCGGTTGCCTGAGCACCGACGATGGCTGGATCGGTAACCTACTCACCGCCTGCGCAGCCACCGGAAAACTGGGCATCGTCTTTGTCGAACTTTTCCACCACGAAGACCCCGCTCTAGAAGGTCTCCGCGCCGCCGATCCACGCCACGGCATCGACACCCGAGACGGTCGCTCCTACTCCGAAGCCGTCTGCGACGGACTCGCCGACACCGCCCGCCGTATCAACAACCTCGTCGCTCGCGGCATCCTGTAGCCGGGAAGCCCCGACGGGCGATGGCGTGGCGGCATGGGTTTGGGGTGGTGCGTCGCGCCGCCGAGGGAGCCGGGAAGCCCCGACGGGCGATGGCGTGGCGGCATGGGTTTGGGGTGGTGCGTCGCGCCGCCGAGGGAGCCGGGAAGCCACGACGGGCGATGGTGTGGAGGCATGGGTTTGGGCTGGTGAGTCGCGCCGCCGAGGGAGTGTTGGGTGAGACGGGGCTGCGTGGAGATTGGGATCGGCAGTTGCTCCCTGCCGGAGAGGAATTCGCAGCTTCGCTGCAACCTTGTCCTGATGCGTCGACGAACGACAAACGCGTTAACTGGTGCCGCGTCCACCGCGTGTCGCTCCGCCTATCTGCGGAAGGCCATCCCGGCAGGATGCGCTGATGGAGTTCGGCATTTCCTATTGGGTGGCCGGGGCTGGACTGAACGAAGTGAAAGAAGCCCCGGGGTTTCGCTCGTACCTCACTCCAACCCCGGCCACTCCTTCCTGCCTTGACACTCATCAATGAACGCACTCATCCCGGCAGGATGGCCCTACCGTCGGGGAGGAATTCGCTGTCACCTGACGACGTCTACCTCGGCCCGGAAGCGTTGATCTTGTCGGCG
>Ga0075117_1002562_pt1 | contig 10346 bp, 10 predicted proteins | sample AntAceMetag02UKJ_FD_69789 | JGI IMG/M metagenome (GOLD analysis project Ga0075117, IMG submission 69789) | Saline lake microbial communities from Ace Lake, Antarctica - Antarctic Ace Lake Metagenome 02UKJ | ecosystem: Environmental > Aquatic > Non-marine Saline and Alkaline > Saline | place... | reverse complement strand
CAAAACGAGCTTAGGGCAGCACAGGTGCTGTGTTTTGGCTGCCGGAGCTTAACGAGCCACACAAAAAAGGGCCAAAACGAAGAAGCAAGGAGGGTTTTGAGCCACACAAATGAGCTTTTTCCTTCGGCAAAAGACTATTTATGAGCCACACAAAACTTGCCACTTCGTTTTACGTTTATAGAAACATGAGAAGCTGGCGCGACAAGCTCATGGAACAGATTGAGCCATCAACCACATACACACGAGAGGATACCTGCGCCCTCGCGGATGCACCCGACCCATGGCTGGAGTCCATCGATTTCCCCGTCAAAGGCAGGGCCCTGTTGATGGCCCTGCTAGAGTACATGCCGGTACGTGGAAGAGTACGGCAGAGCCCGCTCAAAAAAAGAACCACACGAATCCACATTCGACTCAGTAAGCAGCAAAAGGAATTTCTGGATGAATTGGCGAGGTGTTACCGAATGGACATATGCACCATCTTGCGGTCATGTTGTTTCGGGCAGCCGGTTTGTCAAACGAATGTCATTAATATGGAAGCTGAGGTTCAAATATCTTATATCGAGAGTCACCTGGTGTTTCACAAGGCCCGAACCAACATAGCGATTTGTGGATTTGGTGAATTGCAGGAATTACTTGCTGTGTTTCGTGGGAAGCTATCGGCAACATATGTAATCGAATTCCCCACAAATACAACACCCAAGCAATTTCGGTTTACGATTCGGTTTACCAGGGATGAGATCCATGCATTGAAGCAGCACGGTAGTTTTGCTAAGCATATCTGGCAAAAAATCTGCGATAGAACATGGACTGGGAATCAGCCAATATCGGAAGAGACCTATGCATCTCTTGAAGCCGCTCAGCGATCTTTGAGTGCTGCTGAAAGCCATGAAGCTAAACAAGTTCAACCGGAAGTTGAAGAATTAGTCAAATTCCTAAGAGGGGTTATTGGAGGGAGTAGTGATCGATAAAGAATATTTAAAGTCCAAGATTGGGATCAGAGATGTAATTGAGGATGATGTTCAAGAGTTTCGCCGGGTAAATAATGGGTTTAAGTGCAAGTGCCCAAAGCATAACGATAAAAATCCATCGATGTTTGTAAACCCTAATGCAAATCTTTTCTACTGTTATACGTGCAAAGAAGGCGGTGATATTTTCAGCTACCTTAAATTCAAACGAGGCATGGAGTTTCCCACGGCCATACGCTACCTCCAGGAGCGATTCAATATCCAACCCAAGGAGAGGCCGCAGAAGAACTTGGAGGCCCTTCTTGCGGAGACAGCAAGCTTCTATGAGGCTTCTATTTCGCCGTTGGCCAAAGGATTCTTAAGAAGGCGAGCCGTTAATGAGGACACAGCCAAAGCCATGCAGCTAGGCTCCAACCCAGAGGGAGACAGTTATTCTCTCACGAATCACCTTGTCAAAAAGGGTTTCGGAAAAGACACCATGCTGGAGTCTGGTCTAGTGAAAATGGGTGACAATGGTCGTTTGTATGATCATCTTAGGAACCGACTTGTTTTTCCAATTAAGGATGGGTCTGGGCGGGTTGTTAGCTTCGTGGGTCGCACACTCGGCACAAGCCCGAAAGACATGGAGCACAAATATTTGAACACCTGCTTAACCCGGATGTTTCATAAAAAGGAAGCACTTATCAACGTGCACTCCCTAAATAATCAGGCTCCCGTTACGGTCGTTGAGGGACCTCTTGACGTAGCTGCGATCATCCAGAGCGGTGACAACCATGTGGTTGGCATCATGCAGGCCTGCGTAACTGTGGAGCAGGCAAGAATCCTTTCTGGAAAAACAGAATGCGTCAGACTTTGCTTAGATGCGGACTTTGGCGGCAGCTCTGGCATATCCAAATCCATAAAAAACCTACTCGGCCAAGGTCTACTCGTTGACGTCACAACTCTCCCAAGCGGATATGATCCCGATCAATTGATCCGTGAAAAGGGAGCAGCGGCGTTCAGGAAGGCTCTCGCTCAATCAGTTGACTGGTATGATTATGTAACTGCCAAACATGAAAACGCCAACGACCCAAGATCGAGATTGAGCCTCGCAAGGGAGATGAGCGGATACATCACAGAAATACAAGCCCCTATTCTGAAGGAGCTTTATTGGAACCACCTGGCCGCCGATCTAGGCATTCCTAAAAGTGTGCTCAGGTCCGAAATGAAGGACGATAGCCATCAAGTTTCGAAAGAGCAGCTTCTCATCGACTTATGCGAAATGCCCAAACATCTATTGCCCGACCAGGAATTCGATACTCTGGTATCGATTACCGAGAAAGAATTCGGACTTGGGATGGTCCCTTTTGTTTTCAGCTCCGAGACAGAGCTAGATAGGCGCCTGCGCTACGCTCCTGATGAGCAGCATAATTATTTAAGGGCGACCTTCGAAGTATATCAGCCGATTGCTGCCCATCAGGTTACTCGCTAAGGTCCCCGAAGCCCGCGCACAGCCAGTCACTTAGAGGCTGATTGGAACAAGGCCCGCATCCACCGCTGTAACCCGATATTACCCGCGTCGTTGATCGTTGATCGGGTTGTGGACTCAAAGGCATGGTAATTGGCAACGATACTTTTTGGACAACAGTCATCTTGGACGCTGGTATCATAAATGCCTGACCCACGAACACCGAGCTTATGGGAGCCGTGAATACCTTGCACCCGCGCACCAAAAAACCAAGGTTACCAACACCTGGGCATTCGCTTCACATATTTTTCAGCAAAAACTCAAGAACGTCTAACTTATATTCGCCATTAGTGTCTATTGATATGGCTGCAATACTTCCATCTCCCAGCTTGTTTATAAACCCGAATTTCCCAAGTGTTAACGAAAAAACAGAGAGTTCATCCTTGGTTTCTAGGTGCATTATCTTCCCCTCATAGCGACCATCGGAGGCACTGTACTGTGCAAATGCGATATAGTCTTTGAAGGGGATAATAATATCAACAGCTGTTTGGTATTCCGGTAGAACAAGAGTGTCGCCATCTTGTCTCCACCGTTTAAAATCATCTTGAAAAACTAGAATTTCACTCTCGTTGAATTTTGAGCGAGTGCTAGGCAATGTCAATGTGGCGAGACTGTCTCCATTTTTATTGGTTTTCTTTGCCCAGGTTTCATTTGAGTTGGCAAACCAAATGCCTTCCGCATTATCGAATCCGAAAACCAATGAGTCAGCCCCAGGCTGAAAATCCCATCGACCGCTATTGTTGCGCACGTAGTTGTTTCCCGAGAGAACGGCTATGTCATTAATTTTCACAAAGTCTCTATCTACTATTGACAATCTCTGCAAGGAGTCCTTGGTGCTCGACGAGAAAACCAAGTAAAGCGTATTCAGCGGCTGGACGGACAGTATGCGCCCATAGCCGGGAGGTTTTGCGATGCTTTTTCGAAAACTAAAATCCCGATTCCAAAAATGGATTTTCGAGTTGCTATTGTCAACCGCAATGAGAGAATCATTGGTTATGGTAACACAGCCCATACTGCCATTCATTAACATCTCACCAGGGCCCTGGCCTCGAACTCCCACAGACGTGAGGAAGTTACCTTCCTTATCCCAGACAAGTATTGTTGCAAATCCTTCGTCCAAAAGGTAAATCGAACCGTCCTTGTCACCGACGACATTTCGTGGCCCTTGGATACGCATGGATGAAGGTAACTTGCAGTGTACTTTTTGACCGATTACGCTCTCGGAATTCATTCGAGCACTTGGCTCAGAGATTAGAGAAAAGATTAGAAAAAGTATCAAGGTTAATTACTCCCACGTATCGTGTCGTGTCGATTCGTGTATTTTACAACGCTTTTCACAGCTAAGCAACGGGGTTGTCAATCACAAGTAAAAAAACCGACATGGTTTTTCAAAACATTTGCATCTCACTCTTGTTGTTGTTACACTACTTTAGCTGTCTACATGAGGTTAACTATGACAAGAATTTTCCCACGCACCCATCACAATTTCCCTAACACGAAAAGCGCCATTCGTAAAGCCAGGCTTCCTTTAGCTCGTGCGTTGGCTATAATGAACTTACCCCCTGATGGCGAAAACATTCAATTCAATGGTGGCCTTATAGCTCAGCTGACTTGGGCAGATAATAGGGATGATGCATCGTTCGCGAGACATCGAAATGCTTTGAATAAATTTTCCTATTCCAATGGAATTGGTGAAAGACCAACTAACCTTGATTATAGCGGAGACGTCGTTCTTGGGAAATACAAAGGAAAAGAACCATGCCGCTGGCCTCCAAGCACCTGGGTTGCCTTAGTTGATGTAAGCCTTCAAACACGTTGTATCCAAATCCAAAGAATGGTTGCCAGGCATCAAATTGAGGCAAGAAAGGTGGGCCGAACGTTTGTGTACCTCTACAGTACACAACTTGACGACGTTATATACGTGGAACTCACCCGTCTACACTCACACGAATGTAATTTTTCCGATGTTGATTGGGCGAACAACTCCAAGCACCATGATTCCACAGAATGCACCAAGGTCTTCACGAAAAAATACATAGCAATTACAGCCCGCCCAATTTTCTCAAAGCCGACTAAGATTATTGCGCTTTTGTTAGCTGCTGCCTCGTTTGCAATCTGGGCTTTGTTTACTCAGAAACAAGTACCTGAAGTAGAGGAAGAAAGCTTGCCTCGTTCTTCAGTTGCTCTAAACAGCTCTACGCCACCTTTGTACAACGGCGATTCATTTTAGACCATCTGGGCATGTTTCAGTTTCAATAAAGTCAAGAACGCCTTTGATTTGATTTGCATGGTCATTAAGCTTACACCAAGCAACGATCCGGCTCTTTATTTCGGCATAATCGTACCCTCGGCAGCGATTGTGAAAAAGCCAGGTAAGGTTATTATAGCACTCAACAAAGGCTGATGGGTTTGCATTGATTTTTGAGTCAACTCGTTGGGCGTATTCGAACGACAAATCATACTCACCAATTAGCGCATAGCATAAGCCAATCCTAGCCTCGTGGAACATAGTCATAATAGAGGATCTACCCTCGTATTCTCGCAGTGACTTTTCACTAATCAAAATACATTTTTCAAATCGAAACTCGTTAAACTCAATATCGGCATAAATATCACTTATTTTGCAGTCAAGTTTTGATTTTGACTTTGGTGAAAGCTTTTTGGCCAAGTCTATCAGGACAAATGCATTGTCATAGTCCTTTCTATTAATGGCAACGCTCGCTTTTCCTAATAAGCAGTTGAACTTTCCACCGTCTTTTTTAATCGCATCATAATATTTGAAGGATCTATCGAAGTGCTCAATTGCTTTATCCGGTGCATTCCACCAAGCGTGAATATTCCCAATAAGTGAATGAGCTCGAGCCAGCAACAATGGTTCGGATGTTTTGCGAACGATGTAGTCGGCTTCCTGCAAGGCCTTTCCAGCATCAATGTTAGACCAGTAACACCATGCCTTTCCTAGCACGCAGTGAAGTTTTGCATCGCCTTCCAAACCCTTGATTAGGTGATTGAAAAGCTCCAGCGCCTCGCTTCGCCTTCCTTGGTTGAGCAGATCCATGCCAAAATCATATGGAGAAGAATGAGTTAACTCAATCTGAACCACAGCATCCGCAGGTGGCACGAGTAGAAGTGAGCTAACATCATTGGCATCTTGAAAAATGTAGATTAGTATAAAGAGAGAAAGCATTTATGAATCCTCACCATCCCGTGGGGGATTACCACCAGGAACTATCGTCTTATTACTGGTTTCGCCTTTTGCATTTCGGCAGAGTTGTACGCCACCAAATTTGTTCAAACTAAAGTAAAGCCTCTCTGCTTCATTCAGTTCTTCAGTGGCATAAACAAAGCTGCCTGCTTTTTTATGAATTACCCCTAGAAGGTAATGAGCCCTAGCTATTGTTAGTTGATCAGCTTCGTTTGCTAATAGGCTGTTGGCCGTTTGCATCGCTTGCAGAAGGTTGTTTAATTCCATCTCCGCCCAGGCCTTACCCAAAAGGAAGGATGTTTCTCCTGGGTATGCCAGAGATTGAGCGCTAAACCATGCGTGCGCCTTGGTTGTTTCGCCAGATTCAATCAGGTCGATTCCGAAATCAAAGACCGTAACGTTTGAAGTTTCAACTTCAGTTGCAGCTGAAGCGGCCCCCTCGCTGTACAGCAAGGTGAATATCTGGTCGATCTGCTGTTGTGACCAGTGTTGGGCCCCTCCTGACGCTGATAATGGAACCAGGATGGTTAATAAGAGGGCCGTAAAGTATAGTGTTTTCAAGATTTACCTCGCCCCAAAGAATGGTTAGGGGATATTTTACTCTATTTTTACTAAAAAAAGCCCATTCGTCAAGCATTTAAAACAGAGGTCGAGAGACTGAACCCCATTGCTTTCCCTCGAGCCGCCTACAGGAATATCAAGAAATCTTAAATTCCCAGCGTGACCCCTTTAAGTTTTATTTCTCCAATGGGCAAGAGTCTGACTTGGGGGTGACAAGAGAAGCGATTTAATTCTAAGCATTTGGAAGTTTTTGTGCAGTTGGTGTGCACCAACAGAGACTCTTGACCCTTTTGTGTGGTGCATGTGTTGAGCAAAATAACCTGGACGTTGCTCTTTTTCTTTTGAGCTGCTTTGTGTACTTTAGGCAACTGATCTGTGTTTGTCTGCCTTAATTTTTCCCTTCAATGCCGGAGAGGAAGGTTTAAATATGCCAGCGTCTCCAAGTATACTCTGCCTTCCATATCTCGTAGAGCATGATATTTTCGACATACCGAAACTGCTTTTGACAGACTGTCGTCCAGAAGCCATCATCGTCTCCGGTGTCTCTGCTACCGGTGAGGATGAATACCTGGGTGCCGCTTTTTTGCTTCGTGAGCTGGCGAAGGGATTACGGGTGCCCTTACCTAATGTAATGGTGGTTCCTTCCACTCGGGATCTGGCACAGCTACGTTCCTTTTCGGATGCCTTTTATTGGAATGCGCTAGACCGGCATTTTAGCCCCTGCGTTCCCCAGGTGGTGACACTGGAGCGATTACAAATTATTTCCTTCAATGCCATTCAGCAAGGGCAAGTTGTCGGAATCGGTGAGCAGCAGTTCCTTGAGATGAGCCGGATGCCTGAGTTAGAACAGGCGACCAAAGCCACTCGCCTGCTGATCACCAGCCTTCCCTTTGGACGTTGGAGCCTTTTTCCGCAGATGGGGTTTAGCGAATGGGCCCTTAAACATCGACTCTTTGAGATTACTACCGAAGCCATCAGCCCGCCCTTGGCCAGTATTCGACAATTTGTCACCGAGCCCGGTACTTTGCAGGTTTTGACGTTTGAGCCTGATACTGGTTTTCTTTTGGGCCGCACCTATCGACGCCTTTTTGATCAATGGCAACTTGTTGATGCTAGTGCCAATCCTCGCCAATGGGAGGCCCATTTTCTTAATCTCAAGCGAGACACTTGCTACACCTATCGCCAGGTAGCCTCTTTTATCGCCGGGCGCACGGGCCAACGCGATGAATTCATGACCGTTTTGAATGCTGTCCTATTACTTAAAGGTCGTATGGTGCTCTCTTTCCCCGAGATGAGTTGCACCGGTATAGATGGCGCGAGCATCAGCGCAGACACCCTTGACCTTATCGATGATCAGGCTCTGCCCGCATTTTATGGCTGGCGTTGGGTTGAAGCTCTTAAAGCGTTTCCAGCTGTTTCCCTATAACCCACCCATATTCAATCACGGAGAACAAACCATGTTGACAACACCAACAACCGAACCAGAAGAAATTTTCGATGAAAACGAGCTGCTTATAAAAAGGGTCAATCCAGCGTGGACATTGGACCAGTTACTTGAGCAGTCGGGTCTATTTTACTTCAAGGACATGCACGCTCTCTTGAACATTTCCAGACAGAGGCCTACTCAAATTTCCAGAAACCTGCACGAGCAGAATCTGAACCCCTGGACTACTTGCGGGCTCCGAAAAGTCTGGACCCATTGGTTGGTAAAGATGCCTCTCTTTGCGCCCTACTACAACACCTTAAAAATTCGACATATCAAGCGGGTCGACACGAGCTGGGATGGGAACTTCTTAATCACTCAGCAAGGCGTTTTTTTATTGGCTCAGGTTTGCAAAAAGATACCGTTTTCCACTCACCAGATACGGTACAGAGCCCGGAAGAATCCAAATGCGCGAGAGGAGTATGGCATCTGGAAGGAAGATGATCATTTCTTCGTTCAAATGGAACTCTTTGGCCCTTGGATCAGGAGTCTTTGGAGCCAGTACGAAAAACTCGTCCCCGCCACAAAAGGCCCAAAGAAGAAGGCACCCACCAAAGCAGGGAGTAAACGCACCGTCAAGACATGATCACTGCCTGATCGTCACTTTCAGTGATGCGATTTATTCGACCCTGAAAAGTACCGTTGTTTTCTTGGAGATAAGATGCTGCCATTTGCCCAGCTTGCCGCTGAGAGCATAAACCACCGCGCAATAGCCGTCGAAGCTTTGACCCGTATGGGGAAAGGCGAGCGCCCGCCCTTCACCTCCGATAAAGCTGTGCCCTGCTATCAGTGCAACGCCTCCCCGAAAGGTTACCCTCTCGGGTTCCCGGACGTTATTCTATTAGATATATCCAATCTGCCCGGTCGTGTCTTAATCCAGCATTCCTGTGGACATCGCAGTGAATGTGCCCTGGGCTTGAGGCAAAACATAAGGTTGAATTCCACTACCTTGACTTCGACCGAAGCTAAGATCCAGCATTTTATCGCTTCACAGACCACCTCTGTTTTTCAGAAATTGCGCCTGTGCCATTTCCATAACCCACCCGAAGGATATTGCTCTCCTGAAAAAATGATTGCTCTAGGTCTTTTTTCTCTTGGTGCCCCCTTCACCCCTAACTACAACACCATACCCACGACTTATATGCTGGAGCAAATGGCTCAAAAAGAGCCGATTTGCGTATGGGTGCATCAGCACGTGGCAGAGGCAGCCGCCCTTACCGAACCCCCATCACAACAGCTTGACGATGTTCAATGGTACCAACACCGCAATGTTTTCTTTCTCCCCCCAGGAACCTTGCAAGTGGACGGCCATGATTGCCCATTCCTGGCCTATGCCGTTGTGGAAACCGGTAGCTACACTCTCTTGGATATCAAAGACGCCTACCGCAATATTGGCAAAAGGTTACTTGTGTGGACCGTTTCACCTGCCAACCACGCCACCTACACCTGGGAAGTATTACTGAGCGGCAATTTGACCGACCATACCTACGAGTCAAATCGCGAACACTCGGAATTTATGAAGCGAGCCACCAAGCTCATCCTGGTGCTAAACACCCTCGGCATGACGCCTCATGCCACGGCACAGCGCATCGAGTGTATCAAGACAAAACCGCTCAGCAAGCAGAGCCGCAGAAAAGGTCGAAAGGGCGAGCACAAAACCTATACCTGCCCCTGGCTCAAATTCACTCGGAACCCCGCCCTGAATCGCAAGTACAAGAACACCGGACGCACAATGCCCCCGCACAACAAGCCCGGGTGGTTCCAGCGCATCCGCACAAAAATGGGATTCAAATGGATTTATCGGCCCCCACATAGGGCAAACGCCCACCTAGATCCTGAATAAATGGATGGCGATAAGCCCCAACCTTTTCTGGAGAAAACAAACATGAACACACATGACCCCTGGCTATTACGTCTCTCAAACCTCTCGTGCCTCACAAGCAACGACATCCCCACACTCATTAAATTGCTCAATACCTATTCCATCGAGAAGCTTGAAGCATTGGTCATCACCGGGGTAAGTGTGCATGGCTGTATCAACGAATACCTGGACAGCCTCATCACCGTTCGGCAGCTAATGAAGTACATGCAGCTGACACCCGACCAGTTAATGATCCTGCCCAATCAGCAAGACCACCACAACCTGATTGTATTCAGCAGCAGCTTTCATATGCCCTGGTCCGGGAACCAATTCAATCCCGCCAAGGTGGTGACCTTGGGACTATCTTGCTATGAACTCGTTGGCACCACAACCAACACCTTGAAAATGGAAGTAGTGGAAGGGCCCCTATTGGTCGTCAGCCCGCCATGCAAGCGTATCTTCGTCACCCAAGATCCAGTAGAAAACTGGCGGATCGAGATGAAGGACCACGAGCCACAAAATCGAAGCCATACCCCGCTAGCATGCTCTCTCCAAGTACTGGAATACCAGCCGCCAACAGGAGCGGACGGTTTCAAGGTGAGGTTTTCATGGATTTAGCCGCAGACTCCCCTTCAGGAGGGGGGAAAACATGGAAGCAGGTCTCGCTTTCTTCGGACCAGCCACCGGCCTGGCTTGGCTCCTTTTTGGCCGTATGCGAGCAGCGAGACCTGGGAATATCCCGAGAGGAATATTGCAGCATGCAC
>Ga0075117_1002560_pt1 | contig 10347 bp, 8 predicted proteins | sample AntAceMetag02UKJ_FD_69789 | JGI IMG/M metagenome (GOLD analysis project Ga0075117, IMG submission 69789) | Saline lake microbial communities from Ace Lake, Antarctica - Antarctic Ace Lake Metagenome 02UKJ | ecosystem: Environmental > Aquatic > Non-marine Saline and Alkaline > Saline | place... | reverse complement strand
TATGAAAAACGACACAATTAAAAAATACGTGATCAACAACTTTACACCACGCAAAAATCAACGTGCACGTATTAAAAAACTATATAATGAGTTACAGGGCTTCCTTGGTACAGATAAGTGTTTCCAGACTGGTTCCTATGCACGGTTTACTGCAATACGACCAGTACATGACCTAGATATTTTTTATATTTTCGGGAGTGACCTAACTACCGATGACGCAGTTCATCAGTTGCCTGAATTAGCAAAGAAGATTGAGAATGAATTCAAAGGCATTTGCTCTGAAGAATTCACTGTAGAAATACAAAATGCCTCTATCGAACTACAATTTGATGATGAGTTTTCAATTGATATTGTTCCTGCTATTGAAACAGGTAAGACGACTTCTGATTTAGGTACCCCTATTTACATTGTACCCAATAGAAAAACAACGAATTGGAAGTGGTCTGATCCCAAAGGTTACAAGGAAATTACAAAACAAACTGACGAAGCTTCAGAAAAAAACTTACGAAGAACTATTAGGTTTGTTAAGGGGTGGAGAAAGGGATGCAAGGCGCGAGATAATGATTTTAAGCTCAAATCGTTCCATATCGAGCAAATCTTTATTGAAATGTTTCAAGAGGATAATAATCTAGAACTCTGTGATGCAATTAAGAAATTTTATGACGAAGTTCCAAACAACCTATTAAGTGCGCGATTTGAAGATAGAGCATATGAAAATGAACCAGAGAATGTATTCATAGACGAATATGTAAATGAATTAACTACAACTCAACGTGATCAGATTCTACAATGGTCTAGTGCACAATTGGGGAGAATTCAGGACATTGAGTTAGCTACAAATGAAGATGAGATACTCAGAATTATTGGAGAAATAATGTCCTGCTCAAATTCAGTAAACGGCCAGAGTCAAACAACTGGAACAAGTAACTCATTTACTCCGTCCGGACAACATCTTGTCTGATAGTTATGGAGGAGGAAATTTGTTTTAACTCATATTATGGCTTAAAAGATGATCAGTTCTACACTGCAGCTGATGATTTTGAATATGAAAAAGACCCCAAATTTCAAATAAAGGATTGCTACAGAGTCACCATTACTCAAGAAGATAATGGCGCCTTTAAAGCTTACGAGGGTGGACGAATAAAGAAGTTTGCCGAAGCAAATAAGATTTGTGTCTATGATTTACATGAAAATCCATCGGGCGATTTATGTGTAGCTCCTCAAAATTCAAAATTTTATATTGCCAATTCTCAGGATAAAGAAAAATTTATCACTAATCTCCTTATACCGTTTCTTTTTTCGCACTCTTTCTTTGAACAAAACAATGAAAGACCATGGAAGGATTATAGTCACGGCTATGTAGGAAATTTTGAGGCTTATATTCGTGAAAAAGATGAGAAACAAAAAGAAGATGTACTTAAAAATCTGTTTTATCTGAAAGATATAGACTTCCCGCTCAAATCTTTAACTAGAGAAAACCCATCTTTTTTAAAACTGTTGCAAACTGAAAGTGAAGAAGGTGTAGAAGGAGCAAATAAGTTGATGACAGATATTAAGAAATTTAAGCTTGAGAAATACATCAAATAGTCACTTAAAAATCTTGGGCGCATCAGTGACAAGAATATGGTTATTTTTTAGAATTACCACAAACTCAAACGAAGTCACCAAGCTCACACACGGAAGCACCGCAGCCGCTCGCGCGAACGGGCGTTAGCCCGTGAGCGAGCTGTGCGGAGGTGCTGGAGTGATGTGAGCGCGGACGCTGGATATACCACATGCTCTCGGGACAGGAACGCGCCTCGCACGCCGCGAGTACGGAGAAAAGCGAAGTGGAAGGCTCTCAAATATAATGGAGACTGAAACGGAGTTTTTTGGAGGACGAAGCGGCGATCTCAAAACAAAGAAATATCCTTTCCATTTTTTGCCGGCTCCTCCCCAGACCCCTCCACCGAAAATATGATTGTAAGAAAATTTCTTTGTTTTGTGTGCCGAGTGGAGCGAGGCAGCGAGGCGCGTATCGAATCACCACGCGCCCGAATGCGTACGTTGAAGTTCAGAGCTACCGCGCGCTCCGCGCGTGACCACTTTAGTCGCTTCGCGACTGGAAAAATGTTCGAATTTCATCATATAGACGGAGCCATTCAGAACAAAGCGCAAATTCTCGTCCGCCTATGGCGGAGGGAAACGGAAAATCCGCGAGGATTTTCCACGGTTTTTGCCACAAAACGGATAGCGCGCGATCCCGCAAAAGTGGGTTCAATGTTCTCCGAACATTCAAGCTATCGCTTGCGAGCCAATCTTTTTTCTTTTGCTCCGCAAAAGTTGAAGCAATAATTTAACTAACCAAAAGCAATGAACTACTTTCTATACATTCGCAAATCAACAGATGAGGATGACAGACAGATTTTATCTCTTGAAGCGCAAGAAGTTGAATTGAATGAATTTGCTACGCGCGAGCATTTGCATATCGTGGATACATTTCGTGAGTCGCAGACTGCTAAACAGCCAGGACGTCCAGTGTTTAACGAAATGCTCGCGCGTGTGGAGTTGGGTCATGCGGAAGGGATTTTAGCTTGGCATCCAGACCGTTTGGCGAGAAATAGCGTGGATGGTGGAAGAATTATATTTCTCGTTGATAGCGGAAAGATCAAGGCGCTAAAATCTCCAACATTTTGGTTTGAACCCACTCCACAAGGCAAATTCATGCTGAACATTGCTTTTGGTCAGTCGAAATATTTTGTTGATAATCTTTCAGAGAATACGAAACGCGGACTACGGCAGAAATTGCGTCGTGGCGAATGGCCCGTCTGGGCACCTGTCGGATATTTGAATGACAAACTTGAGCATGTTGTCGTGCCCGATGCCGAGCGTTCGCCACTCGTGCGAAAATTGTTTGAGCGATACGCAACAGGCAAACATTCTCTGAAAGATATCCAAAATATTGCTAATTCAATCGGCTTGTTTAGTAGAGGCGGAAAAGTCTTATCGGCTTCTGTTATTCAAAGCGTTCTTTCTAATCCGTTTTATTATGGAGTATTTAAATACAATGGTGAATTGTATGAAGCGAAGCACGAGCCAATAATTACAAAGAAACTTTTTGATAGCGTTCAGAAAGTAATGGCTAACAAATCAAAACCAAAGAAGCAAAGCAAAGTTGATACATATCCATATCGGGGTTTGTTTTTGTGTGCGGAGTGCGGTTGCGCCATTACTTCTGAAACGCAAAAAGGACATCATTATTATCGCTGTACAAAAAAGCGCATAGCTTGCTCGCAAAAGTATGTGCGAGAAGAAGCGCTTACAGAACAAATAAATGATGTCATCAAAAATGTTTCTTTGCCTCCGTCTTGGGCGGATAAAATGCTCGCTAAACTTGAGGAAGATCGCGAGCAGGAAGCCCAAGACGGAACCCTTTATGCTCAAAATCTAAAATCAGAAATCTCTGTTATTGATGAGAAGTTGGAAAAACTTTTGGATGCGCATTTGAACAGTGTTATTTCGAAAGAAGAATATGCATCCAAAAAACAAAAACTTCTCAACCGAAAAATTGAGATTTCTGAGAAATTAGACGATTTTGAGAAAAAGGGGAATTACTGGCTCGAACCGATGAGACTTTTCATTTTAGATAGTAAACAAGCCGAAATTATTGCTTCAAAAGAAAATCTCCCCGTGAAGAGAGATTTTCTTAAAAAGATTGGCTCGAACCCGCTTTTGCGGGATCTCGCGCTATCCGTTTTGTGGCAAAAACCGTGGAAAATCCTCGCGGATTTTCCGTTTCCCTCCGCCATAGGCGGACGAGAATTTGCGCTTTGTTCTGAATGGCTCCGGCGGCAGGACTCGAACCTGCGACAAATTGATTACACGTATCCATGCGTTTCTGCGTGGGGTGGACTATATCATCATCCTCTAGGTTACTAGTAGGATGCGTGGCGCTTCGACCCAACATACTTTATATATCGGGGCTACTCCCTTGCGGGATAGTCTCTGAACCTTCAATGGGGTTACTCCCAAAGCTTGGCTGCTGATTGCCCTCGCCATACTATAGTATGCGTTAGGGTTTCCAGACAATTCACCACGTTTGCAATAGAGATTACTCTCTAAGGCTGCTAATTTTGAAATGTAATTTTCACGTCAACAGTCAACTGCTCTACCAGCTGAGCTACGCCGGAATGCGTAGTCTAGGTCATTATTTCAAGCTCATATTTTAAAGTGAATCCGTGGAGCAGCTGACTGCGTCAACCTTCTTACAGAAGCTGTTCAGGTTATCGACACTGACGTGTCAGGTAACCTCTTGCAAAAGTGTATATACACTTTCTCACTCTACCAGCTGAGCTACGCCGGAATGCGTAGGGTTTGTTCCTTTTGGTAGGAACTAGTGAGTATTGTACAGACATTTAGGTATTTATCAATATTACCAAAATAACTAATGACGAAACAGGTGTGGGTAACACTGTGCCTTGTGCATGTGAAATATATCCCTCTTACAAAACGTAGTACAATACAGAGACTATAAGATAATATATACCATCGTATGTTGACACTTTACTACAAGCCCACATGTCCATTTTGCCAGCGAGTACTTAGTGAAGCTGAGGCATTAGGCATTACCATGAATCTAAAAGATATTTCATCAGAGACAGCTGCCTTTGATGAGTTAATCCAAAAGGGAGGGAAGAAAATGGTGCCATTTCTAGAAGATACCGATCGAGAAGTTTCGATGTACGAGTCAGGTGATATTGTTACGTACCTAGCTGAGCACTACGGACCAAGTGCTGCGTAGTAAGGTAGTCAGTCGAGTAGTGGCACGGTACGGAAAATAGGTAGGTACAGTTTGCACACATTTCGTGCTCGTACATGACAGGTGTATACTGGACTACAAGGGAGGTATCAAGCGGTATCAAGCACCATCCCTTAGGCACTATGCCAGTGCAGCACACGCAGATTAACATTGTAATGAAATAATAGTATGGCATTTCCAATGATTCAATTTAAGGCAACTAACACCGAGATGATAGGTGAACTCCAGGACATTATGGAGATGAAGCTCCATTCGCTGGAGAAGTATATTGGTAATGAGACTGATCTAAAATGCGCAGTCGAATTCGAAAAAGTTACGGTACAAAATTCAGGAAAAATATTTCGTATAGAAGCAAATCTAAATGTAGGAGGTAAGTTGTTCAGAGCTGAGTCGACAGAAACCACGTTTGAAGAAGCTATTGATGAAGTACGTAATGAGCTGGATAAGGAGATGCGACGCTCAAACAAGAAGAAGGAAACAATGGTAAAAAAGGGAGGACGAAAGATTAAAGAGATGTTGCGATTTGGCAGATAGAGAACGTAGATATAAATAAAACTGCGACCCCTAGGGGTCGCAGTTTTATTTATGTCAGATACTGTATGAAGTCCATTTCTTGTTTTCCGGCCGGAATCACTCTGTCGAGCTGAAGCTGTCTGTCTTCGATATGCGCCTGCATAATCTTTACTCGCTTGCCTGCATGGATGAAAAAAGTTCCTGGGAAGCCATCAAAGGCCCGAATCTTGAGGAGTGCTTGGTAGGCATCGCTACCGGTAGGGAGGTTGTGTGGATCTAGTGTGAGTTCACCCATTGCCCGGTCTAGGCGTCCGCAGTAGGTCGCTGCACCATGGAACTGCTCTACAGCAATAACGTCTCCAGAAATCCATCGCGGGATGACACTAGCAAGCACCGCTCCACCAAGATGCGCCATAGCGGTATCAAGCTCAGTTCCGCTCACTGGCCATTGGTCTTCAGCTATTTCTAGCGTTTGCTGGGCCAGAATTGGTCCATGGTCCATCTTTTCGTCCATCTGCATAATGGTGACACCGCACTGTGTTCGCATGTCCTCTAAGATGCTGGTACGGATTGGACTGGCTCCACGAAGTAATGGGAGAAGTGAGGGGTGTACGTTTATAGTGCCATGAGCAGGGAGGTCGACCAGGTACTTGGGCATGATTTTGTTATATGCAACGACGACAAAGAGGTCCCACTGTGTTTCCATCATGCGTGTTTTAAAAGCGTCATCCTTGATACTTTCAGGCTGGTAGACTGTTATGTCATGCTCTAGAGCCCATTGCTTAACCGGTGGGGCAGTCAGTACCTGCTTTCGCCCCACTGGTCGGTCTGGATTGCATACAATAAGGCTTGGTACAATACCAGCTAGGTGTAACTCTTCTAACACAGGAGCTCCAATCGGGTCTCCGCCAAAATATGCAATGTTGAGTTTTTCCATATACTATTTATCCTTTGGCCTCACTTAGTCCTCGCTTCTCCATCTCTTCTTTTGAATACACTACCTCCGCGATGTCAGGAAAGAGAATCCCATCAAGGTGATTGTGTTCATGCTGGATAATTTGGGCTAATAGGCCTCCAGCTCCACGTTGGTAGGTGGCTCCCGTTTCATCAAGCGCACTCATCGTTGCGTTCTTGTGTCGCCGTACTTCACCATAGAGGTTTGGAAGTGAGAGACAGCCTTCTCCAACCACATGGGTCTTCTTTGAAACCTTTACGATTTTTGGATTGATAGCCACCAGACAGGGAAGGGCATCACGGTCTTTGCTCTGGTCTTCGATGATAAAAAGTCGTTTCGATACACCGATTTGTGGGGCTGCAATAGCCACTGCAGTAAATCCACTGACACTGTAGCTTTTCAGGGCTGACTTTAGGTCTTTGACGATTTTAGCCACCAGCCCACTATCAAAATCCTCTTGCGTGATTTCTTCCGCAATGGTGTGTAGGGCTGGGTGGTTTTCTGGGACTAGCTTTGCCATATGTGTTCAGTACTATAGCGTAAATTGCAATAAAAAGCACTGATACTGCAACTGTACTCCAGAGAAGTCTCTGGGCAACTCCGGCTGAAAGGTGCTTAAATTATCTTATCAGGTCCGACCTCAATCTTAATGGACGGGGGGAGGTTACGAAGTTGTTCAATAAGTGTCTGATCAGGCCATTTTTTAGCATCAATCCGAATCAGGCCATGACGGGTGATGCCTTTGGGTGTGGTTAATGGAGAATTATAGAAGTGGAGTTTTGTGGTGGTCAGCTGCGTATTGACATATTTTTCAGCTTGAATAATTTGTTCTTGGGTACCAGTCCAGGTAAGAAGGATAAAAAATGCATACGGTGGATACGCCAGTGCTTTACGCATCATGATTTCTTCATCATAAAACTCATCGACCAGACCACGTTCAGCATATTTCAAAATATAGTCAGGATCAGTTCGCGTTTGTACAAAGCACTGATTGGTCGTTTTTTCACGTAGTACCAACAGTAGTGCCAGCAGTGTCTCTTCTGCTCGCCAAGTCGGGATTGCTCGGGCTGCTTCATATGAGGTAACAACTGTTGCAGTCACTGGTTTTGTGAGATATGGCAGAGCCATTGAGGTCCCAATCATGATGGCACCTTTGGTTTCATAAAACTGTTGTGCTAGCTTCTTGGCTTTTACATGGGTAGTAGCAGTAGTGTGGTCAAAGATAGTTACTGGAGCATCCTTAAAAATCTTGCGGACGTGCCCGATGACTTGCTGGATGCCAATACCTTGTTCACGCAAGCGCCATGAGCCACACTCAGGGCAGGTGTCACTGGCTCGCACTTTCTTGCCAGAAGTAGAAGATATAAACCATCGCTTCATACCTTCGCCACTGCCTGTTTGCAGTAGTGAGTATGGTGCACCTGAATCAGGGCAGCGGAAGATATATCCGCAATCGTAACAAAGCACCAAGGGGGCAATTCCTTTTCGGGCAGCATAGAGAAACACACTCCCTTTGGCAGCCAGGGTTCTTTGGGTTGCTTCAATCACTTCTGGGGTAAACAGGGCAAACTCTTTTTCTCCTTCTTTGTTCTGATGTTGACTGACAGTGAATGATCCATCAAAGGTGAGTCTCTTTGGATGCTCATCAAAAGTTTCATAGACATCATCCCTGCGTAGCGCTTCTTCTTCGGTGCGGGGCAAGACATCACCAAGCAGGATGGAACGGTTTGTTACGTGGGCATAGGCTTTGAGCACGTCTCGAGCGTCTAGATAAGGACGGGTCCGGGCTTTATAGTGGTTAGAGCCACAGCCCTCCATGATTATGGTGGTGATGTCGTGACGATCAAGAAACGCAAAGTTCGGAGTGGTGATAATGAGTTTTGCAGAACTGAGATCTTCAAAGGATTCGTATGACTTCTCAATCTGTTTTTTGGTATGGGTACTTGAAAAGGTGAGTACTCGTTTCTCAATACCTTGCGAGAGTGATTCTTTGGCAGAGGATACTGCAGCTGAGGTAGGTACCACAAACAGTACTGAGCCACGGTGTGCAAACGCTTGGCGGATGTGGCTTCTGTACGACATGAACCGGTCAGAAGCGGTACTGCTGAGAATAGTAGGTACTGAGTTTTCGGTATTGTCATAATTGGCACATTTGGGGTACTGGCGAACACCAGACCGTACATCAGGCGGCAAGAGTGCAAAGAGAATACTTCCAATGTGAGCTGGAGTGGTTGCCGCCAGCATGCTCGCTGTCTTCATGAGGCTATCTGGCAAATGATGATTGATGTCCTGTTCAGCAAGTTTTCGTAATGAAAAGGTTGCCGCCCGAATGGCTGTTTTAGCAGCCGATACTGACTTAGATGAGATGACTATACCCGGCGCTGTTTTCTTCCGAATGGGGATTTCGATTAATGACCCTGGAGCGTACTCTGTAGCAGAATAGTACGACAGCGATTCAATGGAGCTGGCACGGGAAAGAGGAATCACTGAAATAATAAACATAATCTACGTAGTATAACAAAAGACCTGCCAGTCTACGACTCTCAGGCCTTTCGTTGTTGTTTTCCAAAACTGACATATTTGGATGAAGTTCGAGGTGAGAAGCGAATCCTTGGAGCTTCGCAAGACCTGTTGTAACAAATTCGACCATAGGGAGAATATGTTCAAAAGGTGTACAGTTCCTGTAAGGAAATAAGGAATGAAAAACCGAGTCGTGTCTGCACACGGTGAGACTTTGAGTGACGCAGACAACGAATAAGTTCGCTAGATTTGTAAGTTTTAATTAAAATTCTTCTAGGTATTGAACATCTGCTCCTAGCGACTGTAGTCGCTCCACCAGCTTCTCATACCCTCGGTTGATGCTGTAGATATTTCGTAGTACTGAGGTCCCTGAAGCTCCCAGCATGCCAATCAGAAGAATGGTTGCGGGACGAAGGGCTGGGGGACAGACCATTTCGTTGGCGTGGAGCTTGGTTGGTCCGGTAATGAAGATTCGGTGTGGGTCAGCCAGCATGGTCTCGGCACCAAGCTTATCAAGCTCAGTAAAGTAGATAGCTCGTTTTTCGTACACCCAGTCATGGATAAGTGTTTGTCCGGTAGCTTGGGTGGCAATGACCGCAAAAAATGGCAGGTTGTCTATATTTAGTCCAGGGTATGGTCGGGCGTATATTTTTTCATCTAGGGCAGTTAAGGTTGATGGCTTAGTCACAATGTCCACTAGACGTGTCATGCCGTTTACACTCAGGTACGGCTCAGACTGAGTGTACTTAAATCCCATCTTAGAAAGCTTCAGCAGCTCAAGTTCAATAAAATCAATCGGGCAGCGAGTGATTGTGAGTTCAGAGTTTGTCACAATTGCTGAAGCTAAGAAGAACATCGAGTCCGTTGGGTCTTCTGCCAAGGTGTATTCAATATCCAGATTGATTTCTTCTCTACCGGTAACTATCAGTGTCGTTGTGCCCACTCCTTCTATGTGTACACCGCAGGCAATGAGAAAGGCGCACATTTCCTGCACCATGTAGTTTGATGATGTGTACTTGATGGTTGTGGTGCAAGGAGATAAGGCTGCCGCGAAAAGTGTATTTTCAGTTACTGTGTCGCCTGACTCATACAGAATTATTTCTTTAGGGCAAGCTGGCTGTACGGTGACGTTAAACGCATCATCGGTAGTTTCGATATTGACGCCAAAGTTCTCCAAGGCATAAAAGTGGGGACGTACGGTGCGACTACCAAGCTTACATCCTCCTGACTGTGGAAGGGAGAATGACGTAAGGTGGTGCATTAGGGGTCCAATCAACATCACGATGCTTCGCGTACGACGGGCTGCATCAGCATCAATCTGCTCAAGATCAAACTTTTTGGGAGGTGTAATGATCATTGTGTCACCCTCCCAATCGATTTTTACATTGATACTTTCAAGCACCTCTATCAAGCGGTACACCTCTTCAATGCGAGGTACCCGTTTAAGTGTCGTTGTCCCTTTGTTAAGTAACGATGCGCACAAAAGACCAACTGCACCATTTTTGGAGGTGTTTGTTTGAATGGTACCCGTCAGTTGGTTGCCTCCAGTTATCTGTAGGTT
>Ga0075117_1002558_pt1 | contig 10354 bp, 6 predicted proteins | sample AntAceMetag02UKJ_FD_69789 | JGI IMG/M metagenome (GOLD analysis project Ga0075117, IMG submission 69789) | Saline lake microbial communities from Ace Lake, Antarctica - Antarctic Ace Lake Metagenome 02UKJ | ecosystem: Environmental > Aquatic > Non-marine Saline and Alkaline > Saline | place... | reverse complement strand
CACTTGTTCCCGAACGGATAAGGTCACCTACCGAAATAGGGAAACTTGAAATATGTAGCCCTCGAACCGATGAAACTGAAAAAACCGAACGAAAAGTGGCCTAAACGGAGTGGACTCAATCTTCCATATTAAAATAGCCCTCTCCATCGCTTTTAGAAAAATTGGGCGCCCAATGCATCGCAATATGGCTTCGCTTTAGGAGTTTGTCATCAAAGTTTTTGAGCACTATGCCATTAACTTGTCCGCCTCTTTTATCATCTTCGGTACTAAAACTGGCTTTATAGGTTTGATTTTCAATTACAAAGCCGTCATCTGAAAGCAGTATACCGGAATCAATTGTATCCCTAATTGCATCAATTTCTTCATTCCATTTTATTCCAAATGTTTTGGATCTGTTCGCGGCCATAGTAACTGGAAACAAGATTTTTAAAAAAAGATTTTCATTGTTTTCTAAAGTGTCCACAATCTGAATAGCAACTTGAGTCCCTGTTTCCAAATCCTCAGCTAAAAGTATTTGCGTAGGCTCTATGTTTTCTAAGAGGGGTACTTCCAAGGATATATATTCCAAGTCTCGTTCCAGTCCGTTTGTTTCGGAGACGACTATTTTTAGGTCCAGCTGCTCCGCAGTGGAACAGCGGACTACCAAAAATAAAAAACATAAAACAGTAAAGAATTCTTTTATAACTACCTTCATTACATTATAAATTATAGGGCAACCCATTTATTTTTCAAAGTACAGCTATTCAACTTTATTTTTCGTAATTAAAAAATTAGTTATCAGATGAACCACCAATTATTTACCTTCAGTAAAGTAAGTTTGCGAACCATTACAAGATGTACTGCTTACAGCGCATAATATTGCAATAAAGCAAAATCGAAATAAGCGCAGATTAAAATAGATTTGATTTACAAGCCCATAAAAAGCTAGTTTGGAGGGCATAGTAGGCATTAACGTGCGTTTATGTGATTCACCTTCACTGAATACCATCTTTAAAAAATCAGTAATCCGAACTAAAAAATATAATAATAATAATTTCATAACGGGAGCTAAGTTTTAATCAAATTCTGGGTTTACTCTTGCCTGTTTAGCTCCCATACCTACTTGAAGTTCATGAAGCTTTTTTTGAAGGGATGCTACTTTCTCCGGATGTTCCAAAGCAAGATTTTTCTGCTCCTCAATATCAGTGGACAGGTCGTATAACTCTAGGTGTTCGGTTTCATAGAATTCGATTAATTTCCAATTGCCTTGACGTATGGCGGCACCTGGAGTCCATCCGCTACCATGGTAATGGGGATAATGCCAAAAAATAGCATCCCTATTTAATGTTTCTGAACCGCTCAGCAATGGCGATAAATCCGTGCCATCAATTATATTTTCCTTTGCCATCTCAATTCCTGCTTGTGCCAGAATGGTAGGGTAAAAATCGTGACCTATAACCGGTTCTTCAATTTTTACATCGCTTTGGGCATAGTTTGCAGGTTTTATAAGCAATGGTACACGGATACCACCTTCGTACAACCAGCCTTTACCACCTCGTAACGGTAAGACCGACGTAGGCGCTTCAAAAGTATACCTTGTCTCCAATGTGGAGAGTCCGCCATTATCCGACGTAAAAATAAACGTAGTGCTATCATACAATCCTTCCGCCTTTAATTTGGCTATTAGCTTTCCTATATTTTCATCCAAGGCATATACCATAGAGGCATATTCTGGGTTCCGTTGTGCAAGTTTGGTCATGGCCTCTCCTTCTTTGCGTTCCAACAATCCCAAGCTGTCCAAGTTTTTTAGTTTATCCTTGAACTTGCCAATATATATTTTATTTGCTTGTATTGGGGTATGCACCGTATAATAATTCAAGTAGAGAAAAAAGGGAGTATCGCCAATGGTGTCCAAAAATGTGATGGATTCTTGGGTTAATCTATCCGTTAAATATTCCCCATCTGGACCGTCGGGTAAATACGGATTCTCATAAGGTGAATAATAGCCTCCTGGTGGCTGCCCCATGTGATAGCCTCCAATATTGGTGTCAAAGCCAAACTGATTAGGCAAATGACCTTCCCCTCCCATGTGCCATTTCCCTACGAAAAGGGTACTGTAACCGTTTTGTTGTAATACTTCGGCCAAGGTAACTTCATTCAAAGGCAGCGCATCCAAATCCGTTGGCCCTAACAATTTCTGATCTTTAGGATCATCACCTGGCAACCAATCCGTGATATTTAATCTTGCCGGATGCTTTCCTGTCACAATCGCAGCCCTAGAAGGCGAACAGATAGAAGCCGAAGCATAGGCGTTGGTAAACTGAATACTAGATTTGCTAAATGCATCTATATTCGGAGTTTCATAAAAACTACTACCGGAATAACCTAAATCGGTCCATCCCAAATCATCGACCAAGACAAATACAAAATTCTGTTTTTTAGGTTTTTCAGGTTGATGCTTAGTCTCCTTGCAGGCAAAGAACAAAGGAATTAAGAGTAGTAGTCTATACTTTTTTAACATCGCTACTATTATATTTGTTTTACAATGAATACTGTGACATAAAACTTAGTTTTTGAAACTTGACTTAAAATCTATCAAAAAGTGGCAGACCGGGGAAAATGACATAGGATCTAGGCCTTTTACAATTCGAATTTTAAACTAAGTATTTAAAAAATGAAATGAACCCAAATTATTGACTTTTTAATCGCTTTTTTACTTGATATTACGAAGTACGCTGAACGTTGAGCTATAAATTCTTCAACCGAATATTTCGGTATTCTACTTTCATGGGCGGTCCAACATGCACTTGTACGCCCAAATGTCCTTTAAATTTTCTGTTAATGGCATCGTTATCCGTCACGTCGCTCATTAAAATGCCGTTGACATAGTGCAGTAGCCGATTTCCCTTGATGACTAAATGAACCTCGTTCCAGTCCTCACTTTTGATTTTCGTTTTCAGGGAATCGGACGCTCCCAGACTAGCGGTAATTTCCCTGCTTTGCCAGCAATTATTTTGTACGTTGGCCCTTATAGAACCGGGCGTGTCGGGATTGTCTTGGCTATTGATGATAACTTTTTCTCCCCTGTATGCCAAGGTAGCTCTTTTTTTCTCCTCGTAGTTTTGTCCGGTATAGCTGATCCTACCGTCGATATCGGCCTGATAGCCTCTTAGTGCATTGGGTATCGTATCGATGACCTCACTTCGGTAATTGATGCCGCTGTTGCCGGCCTCGGCGATCTTGAATTCCAGTTTTAGCTCAAAATTATCCGGTCGGTCTCCCTGCCACACGATAAAAGTGTTGTTTTCTAAAAGGGTTTCCGGGGTTACCTCGCCCACTAAGTTTCCGTTTTCAACGCGCCAGTAGTTGGGGTCGCCTTTCCAATCGGCAAGGGTTTTTCCATCGAATATTTGTTTAAAACCATCGTCTTCCGAGATGGTTTCCACTATTTGTTCGGCAGCATCGTTGGTTTTTTTTTCCTTGCAGGAAGTCATACCTGTGAGCACAAAAAGAGCTACTGGCATGCCCATAAAAATAAATTTTAGTTTCATCTGTTGCTATTTATTGTTTTTTAAAAGTCAGCTGTAATTAGCCAATCAACAATTGGGTGGGTATCACCAATTTTTATGGCTCATTTCATTTTAAAATATTTGGATTATTCATTGTAATAAATATACAAGCCGTCTTTACCGGCCACGATAATATCTTTTTTCCCGGAGGCGTTGATGTCGATTACCTTGAAGAAAACACCTGTACCTTTGCCTTCGCCGTAAACACCGTAATCGACCACTTGTTTACTTAATGCAGTTCCGGTCCATTTAAAATAATAGATGCCAGTAGCATCGTTTCCACCGGGATCTTTACCGTTATGGGCGCGGTACCGCTTTCCGGTAACCAATTCTTTTTGACCGTCATTGTCCATATCTTCCCACTCCATGCTATGGTATTGGGAATTGAACGGGTCGATAGATTCTTTTATCCAATTGCGTTCTTTTCCCTTTACCTGCCGGTACCAATCCAAACCATAATCGTGACCTTGGCCTACAATCAGGTCGTTGGTTCCATCCTGATCGACATCTGCCACGATAATGGGAACACTTGCCGTACCCAATTCAAATTCTTGATGAAACTTCCAATCCTCCTCAAATGGTTTTTTTGGTGCCTCGAGCCAGCCGTTAGGGATTATAAAATCTCCTCTTCCGTCTCCATTGATATCCCCGAAACCAAGACCGTGGCCGTGCATTCCTGTGATGGTGTGCTTTTGAAATTCGCCCTTGCCTTTGCCATTATCGTCGAGCATCAGTCGGTAAACGATTAAAGGGTGGTTAGGCGTGTTGGGCACGATTTCTTGAATGCCGTCCCCCTCTATATCCCAACTTCTCGTAGATTCAATATTTCCTACCTTGGCGATAAGGTGTTCTTTCCATTCGGAGTTATCCCCGGGATTTTCTTTCCATACCAATTCCTCGCCGAACCATCCTCCGGTAATAAAATCCATATTGCCATCTCCGTTCACATCCAATGGAATGGTCGAGAAATCATCATAATACTCCCCATATCGCTTGGCAGAACCAATATAATGCCGGTCCTTGAAATCAGGCCCAACATACCAATACGCCCCGGAAACAATATCGAGTACACCATCATTGTTCACATCAAAAACCCCTACCGATTCATAGCTCTCCGACGCAATTTTGGTTTTTAAGAAACTTAGGGGGGCTGCCCATCGCACCTTTGCTGTTTCACTTTTTTGAGCGAGCGCAAACTGCCCCACAAAAGAAAAAACCAAAAAAACCACATTCAAATTATTCATAAGTCCAAAGTTAGTCGGTGCGATATCCTTGGCCGATTTTAACCATAGACAAGACTTCCGAAAAGTGGAATGGGTAAAATTAATATTGGGTCCGTACATTTTTAAAACTACATATTTATCCTGGAACAGCAAATGCGTCAATTGCCTGCTTGGCCTTCGGCCGGTTCATAAATAGGATTATCGGGATTCCCTCCCGAAATCATATACGCCAATAGATCTTTAACTTCTTCATCATTTAATCGGTTGATCGTACTTGGGGGCATTAAGGATAAGGTGGACATTTTTGTGCCGGTCACCTCATTTTTAGGAATGTTTCTAATGACATCTGGAGCATACGGATTTTGGGAAATTTTATAGACATCGCCTTCCTCGCCAATCAATCTGCCCACTACCGAATTTCCGTTTTTGAGCGAAAAAATTGTGGAATTGTATTGATCGGAGATCACCTCGTTTGGGTCGATAATGGCCTTCATCATGTCTTCGGGGGAGAAACGCGTCCCGATCTGCGACAGCCCAGGGCCTATATTCTGTCCTTCACCACCCATGGCATGGCAGCTGATGCAATTGGTGGCCAAGAACATGTTTCTGCCCTGTTCGTAATCCCTAGTACCCATACCTTCGGCCAAGAGGGGCGCAATGTCCTCTTCCTTCCAGTTTTTACCCGGTCCTTTCGGCTGCACTGCGTTGCTTACCAAATCGTTACCGGAACTGCTCAATAGCGAATCGCCCGACATTTGTGTATAGAAATCAAGTTTGTTCTTTGGAACCTTGGTCAGGGCATTTTTTCGGGCCTTATCAACGAAACCGATGTAACTTCGGCCTGCCTTGTACGAAAACGCTTTGTAAAACCAATTGAAATATCGCTCGTGTAATTCCGGCGTCCACCCGTTTGTAGCATCGCTCAAAACATTGCCGTAATAGGTGCTTTGTGCGGGGGGCATATTTTTAAGCGTTTCGGCGATATCTATGCCGTATTGTGGGTTTCTTAGGATCAGATCGGCCGCTTCGGTAGCTGTATTGGCCATCACATCGGCATTTTCGCCCTGGGACGATTCCAACAGGGCAATAGTCTTTGCTACTACTGAGGGTTCGCCAACATACACCAAGGTTTTGCTCAATAACTGGTTCAACACATCGGTTTGGGCGGGATAGTGGGAAGCAAGATAACTACCTACCATTTTCTCCGTATCCGGACTAGGCTTTCCTAAGCGGGAAAGTGCCAATTCAATGGCGCGGACCAAGTCAACCTGCTGCCCTGTATCAAGACTGACAAAATCAATAGCGGTAAGTGTGTTTATGATGTTCGCCTGTTGATTATTGCTCCCTTGACGTGCCAAGGCGATTGCCGCCTGAATCTTTTTGAGAGCATTTGTCTCTTCATATACTTTATCTTGCCAAGTTGCCACGGGTTGATGCTCTAAGGCGATGCGGGCCGCATATTGTATAAAGCGGTCGTCACTATCCAGATATGGCCAGGCAGCCTCAACGCCTCCATTTTTTGAACCAGAATGATAGGTTTCGAGCTCTTTTCGAATCTTGTTTTCGGGTGTTTGTTCCAAAGCGATCGTCTCGGCGGGAACATTTTTTTCATCCCCAGAATAAAACACCCTATAAAGATCGGAATCAAGCCGACGGCCACCCGTCATAAAGTACATGGCACCATCGGGGCCTATAACGCCATCTGTAAGTGGTAGTGGTATTCCGGACAAAAATTCTTCTTTTGTGCCGGTGTACAAGGCCCCTTTAGTTTTCAGTTCTATAGCGTAGATAATACCAAAGCTCCAATCAAAAGCAAAAACACTTCGTTTGTATTTTTCGGGAAACTTGGCATTCATGCCATAAATAACGTTCGTAGGTGAGCCTTGGCCTATGTCCATTAAAGCCGGAAGATTATCGGGATAGGCCGGTGACCATTTACCATTTCCAGTTCGCCAGCCAAATTCGGAGCCGCTGGTCACGTGGCAAATTCGGGTAGGCCGGTACCAGGGCATGCCCAGATCCCACTCCATATCCGAATCATAAACGAACATATCGCCCAGTTCATTGAAGGCCAAATCGTAGGGATTACGAAAACCGGCCGATACCAATTCCCAATTTTTTCCTTCGGGATCTGTCATGGCTACCCAACCGCCGGGCGCACCGCGGTCATTGGCATGGCCACGTGGATCTTTGATCTGGTACAAAAGGTTATCGTCTTTCCAGTTGTGCGGTAACCGATATCCGTCCATTGCCGGAAGATCCGTATGGTTCCCCGCGATAACATATAGTGACTTGCCATCTGGCGACGGCACAATACTGTGCGGCCCGTGCTCGCCCGCACCGTTCAATGCTTTGAGCAGGGTAATGCTGTCGTATTGATCGTCATTATTGGTGTCCTGTAAACGGTAAAGTCCACTAGTCTTTTCGAACTCTTCGTCACCACGATGGTTGACCATTACATAAAGGCTGTTAAAAGCGTACAGCAAACCTTGCGCATAGCCCATTTGAATAATTGAATCGGCTACTGGTTCTCCGGTTTGTATTTGAAGTTTTTCAACAGATGGAATAAGATTTTTTGCCCCAATCGGGGCAATTTCCATGCGATAGAGCGTCCCGTATTGGTCCGACGTGATCAATCGACCCTTATCATCAAAGGTCATTGCTACCCAAGAACCCTGTTCATTGTCGGCTGGACTGTATAAATGCTCTGCCTGAAAGCCCGATTGCAATTTTAGTTTGTCAATCTTTTCATTAACCTGCTTAGGATTAGTGCTTACTGTTTGTCTTTGTTTTTCACAGGAGGTAAGGATTAAAAACCCAAGTGAAATGGCAATAACTGTTCTAAACATATGACCTTTTTTAAAGATGAATTGTTATTAATTTAGAGAAACTGAAAATAATTCAAAAAATGGCACCAATAAGTAAAACATTCATCGAAAAATCGCAGGCAATATATGGAATAAAAGGGTTACATTATAAAGGTAGGCAGAATCATTAATTTTTGGTAATTTTTATTGACCGAGCTATTTAAGCAGTAATAGGCTATATTTTTTTAACTTATGACTATTTTTTTTGCCATTAGTACTGTGGATAGAATATGTAGTTTTTAGAACTTGACTTAGTAGCTACCAAAAAGTGGCAGACCGGCAAAATGATGTAAGACGTAGGACTTTTACTATTTCAAATTTATTGATATTTAAACAGTTCTTATTATTGAAAACAATCATTTTGGTCTTAAGTCCTACGTCTATTTGTCCTAGTCCTACCAGTTTATGGGTTAATGTCTATACCCAATGTAGCACCTTTTTATTTAATTCCCTAATCTACGCCCTGTACGGTATGCACATTAATAAAAGTATCCTTTTTTAAATCGATCAATTGCTGGCGTAAGGCGGCTACTTTTTCCGGAAACTCCCTTGCTACATTATTTTGCTCTCCGGCATCAATCTTTCAAATTTAATGTAATAACATATCAAGCTTAAAAAAACACCTTAAACCATTGTTTAGAAACATTATTCAAGTTGTTTACAACTAATTACTCAACAAACTAACTCACAAAAAATTTTATATTTGCTGTATTGCTCCGAAACAGTTTTTTTAAAATAACTATATTCAAATGTATTGTTTTACAAATCAAAATATAGGGGGCAGTCGGTCACTAAAGTGGTGTTGTTTGTCCATTTTTACCTTAAAAGCTAGACTACTAAATAAACTGACCTCTCTTGCTAAAAAACTAGTCTAGTCCATCGCTATTCTTTCTAATTGCTGCAAAGCTTTAACAGCTGACCCTAAAAACCACCATATACCCTTTCTCTTCAGTTGTATACTACACTGGTCGATTTCCTGCTTCAATCACAGGTTTAATACGCTACTCTTTTGAAATAAAAATTAACGTGTTCCATGTGTCAGAAGGAACTAGATTTTTTTCCTTTAGCATTTGAAGTTCATTCTGGTCATTTTTAAACAATGCCAAAGCCAGTCGGTTTCTATCATCATTTCCTTGGGATGCCGTTTCAAGTTTTGAAAGTACCGTTTTCAATTCTTCCTCCTTACCCAACTTTTTTAAAGCCAGCAGTCCAAATACATTGTTTATGTTCGCGTTCCATTCTTGATCACTTCTATAGTTCAAAATATCGTTTAAAAATTCTTCTTCTTTACCCTCATTTCCCAAGGCATTGTTACATAAAGCCAATGCATACTGCTGTAGGCGCCCATCTGGTGCAAATGGCTTACCAACGCCTATATTTTCTGGCCAATCCATGGACGTATTCAATACCTGAACGGCTTCCTTAAAGTTTTTCTTTTCCATCAATTCTGTTGCTATGGCAAGGTGTGCGCGTTCGTATATTCTTCTACTCGTGTTCGCATGCTCATAAGGGAGTACTTGAATATCGTTGAGTACCTTCAGCACCTCTTTATAGCTTCCTTTGGTGATAAGGGCCTGCGCATGAACCAAACCAATGTTGTAATTGTCCGGATATTTTTTATGTGCTTTGCTTGACAGGTCTAGCGCCTTGTCGTAAGCTTCGGTTTCGAGGGAGAAACGTATATTCTCTTCCCAAACCTTCCAGTCCTTAGGGTCTAACTCTAAAGCCCTGGCAAAGTCCCTAGCGCTACCCAAAACATCATCTTTCTTCAACATTTCTGCCCTAAAACGGTAAAAAGCAGCCGCATCCGGTTTATTATCCAGGTCTTTCAAAATTGACTTCCCATCATCCACTAATCCTACTGCCAACCGATTCTGGGCAAGATAATAGTTGAACTTCCAACTCGATGGTTGTTGTTCCGTTGCCCATTTCATTACGGGAACGGATTCCCGCCTAAACGGAAACACAAAATCACTGTTAGCGGCATTTGCTTCCGTCAATAATGCCCTACTCTTGGGACTATCGGATTCCCTCATCATATAGGCCAACCAGAGCTTATTTTTTGGCTGTGAACTATCTAAGGACAATATACTGATAGCTTCGGCCTTTAATCCAAGGTTATAATACTGTAGCGCTAAATCCAGTACCGCCTCCGAAGGAAACTCGTTTCTAATTACATCAAACAACTGACCAAGTTTTCCACCTGGTTCCATGAATTTTTTTTCTGAGGCGGCAAAATAGTTAAGGGCATCAATTTTTAGAATAGCTTCTATTTCCTCTTGAAAATCAGTATTATTTCCCCGTTTTCTGGCAACTACGGCAAGCACTTTTCGTGCGTTTAGGTTATAAGTATTAAAATCCAAAGCCTTGATGGCGTAGGTCTTTGCCCGCTCATAATTGCCCGAAACTAGATATACTTCTGCCATTTGCGCAAATGAAACGGACCTATATTTCATATCCCTTGCCGCCCACCCAAAAGATTCCAAAGCATTTATGGTGTCGTTTTTTTGACGGTAACTTAAGCCAACAATATAATTGGCACCGGCATCATAGGTGTCCATTTTCAAAACCGTATTGCCATGCTCCAAGGCTAAATCGTAGTTTGTTTTTCGATATTCCAACTCCGCCAGTTTCACATGCCCGGCCCTGTGGGATGGATCCAATTGAATCAATTTAGTCAATAAGTTATGCGCTTTTTGGTACTCCCTGAACTCCA
>Ga0075117_1002554_pt1 | contig 10359 bp, 8 predicted proteins | sample AntAceMetag02UKJ_FD_69789 | JGI IMG/M metagenome (GOLD analysis project Ga0075117, IMG submission 69789) | Saline lake microbial communities from Ace Lake, Antarctica - Antarctic Ace Lake Metagenome 02UKJ | ecosystem: Environmental > Aquatic > Non-marine Saline and Alkaline > Saline | place... | reverse complement strand
CCAAGTTCGAGTCCCAAAATTTGTTCCATCTCATAAAGCAGCTGCAAACAGAGGATATTGCCATGATTTATATTAGCCATAATTTAGAAGATGTTAAACTTTTGACCGATCGCATCGTGGTACTCAGGGACGGGGAATTTATAGCGCAGCGTGGTTCCAAAGACTATTCCATGGGCGAGATAGTTCGGGATATGGTAGGAAGGGACATGGATGAATTTTTTCCCTCGCGAAACACAAAACCAGATAGTGAAAACATCCTTGAACTCAAGGACTTTGGATTGATGGGCAAGAGCCAGATGTCCTTTTCCGTTAAGGAAGGAGAGGTTTTGGGTTTCTACGGTTTGGTAGGTGCCGGTAGATCGGAAATGGCGCGAAGGCTCTATGGTCTAGACCTGTATGATTCGGGTAGCATTTGGTGGATGGGCGAGCGGATAAAATCTCCCAACCCGCCCGATTGGATAAAAAAAGGGGTTGCCTTCTTAACTGAAAACAGGCAGCAGGAAGGTCTTCTGATGAACCAGTCCATACAAAAAAACATACAGTTGTCCGGTCTTCCCAAGTATAAGAACTGGACCCAAGCCATAAATGTAAAAAGTCTTAGTAATGATGCAGCAACGCAAGCAAGGTTCACCACTATTAAGTACAACGCCAACGAATTGGACAAACAGAAGGTGGCTACCTTGAGCGGCGGCAACCAACAAAAGGTGGTGCTGTCAAAATGGCTTCTGACCAAGCCAAAACTTTTTATACTGGACGAACCTACCAAAGGGATAGACATTGGTGCAAAATACGAGCTGTACCGTATTATAAATTCATTGGTGGAAGAAGGCACCAGCATATTGCTCATTTCTTCGGAAATTGAGGAACTAATGGGTTTGAGCGACAGAATTTTAACGGTAAAAAAAGGGGGGATTTCCGGGGAATTCATGAAGAACAAGTTCGATAGGGCCACTATATTAGAGGCGGCACTACATTAAGATCAGGATAAATTATGAAATGGACTACCCAAAAAATACTACAAGGAGTGCTCGCCCATTCGACTACAGGACTTTTTGTATTGGTCTTGTTAATTTTTAGTTCGCTATCCGGAAGCTTTTTTTCGGCACAGAATTTTCTCAATATCCTTACACAGTCTTCCGCATTGGCCATTGTTGCTACGGGAATGACATTTGTGCTACTTTCCGCAGGTATTGATCTTTCTGTGGGTTCTATCATGTTTCTGGCCGGGGTAATTTCCGGTAAAATGGTTGTTGCAGGTCTCCCACTGATACTGGCTTTATTAACAGTTTTCGGCATCGGTGCCATCTTTGGGCTCTTGAACGGCATTTTTGTCTTCAAGGCCAAAATCGTTCCTTTCATCGTTACATTGGCCACTTTTTATCTGGGACGTGGTTTGGGGCTATTTATTTCGGAAACAAAAGCGGTAAACCTACCGGAGACCTTTCTGCAAATTGGGTCGGCGAAGGTAGTTGGTATTCCCTTTCCCGTCATCGCTATGTTGCTGGTAATTTTAACAGGGCACTTAGTCCTTACCAAAACAAGTTTTGGAAAACAACTGTATGCTGTTGGCCACGATGTGGAGAAATCAAGGAAAGCCGGTTTGCCCGTAAATAGCATTCTCCTAAAAGTATACGTTATCTGTGGTATCTGCGCCGCACTTGGTGGTCTGGTAGCTATTGCACAATTAGGGGCAATATCACCTACCTTTGGGCTACAAAGTGAATTTATGGCCATTGCAGCAGCCGTTTTGGGAGGTACAAGTCTTTTTGGAGGTCGGGGGTCTATTTTCCCGGGAACGCTCATTGGGGTGCTGGTCATACAGTGCATTCAAAACGGTCTTGTCATGGTGGCTGCGGATCCTTACCTCTATCCTTTGATAACAGGTGGGGTTATTTTCTTAATTGTTCTGATAGACAGCCTAAGACATTTGCAACAGAAACGAATTCAAAAATTAAATGCCTAAAACCAAAAGACTGTATCCAGTAAACTACCTCGGGGCGAGCCCGCGAGGCATTAATAGGAAACAAACGTTTAATTTCGAGGCAAGCCTCGGTGTATCATACCCTTTGGCGGCACCAGTAAAGCTGAAATACTACGCCATCTGCATGGTGTGGCTATTGCTATCTTGCAAAGAAAGTGAACAAACGACCACCATTGGCATTTCTTTTGAAACCTTACAAACGGAATATTGGGTGGCTAGTGCCAATGCAATGAAAGATGCCTGTACCGAAAATCAAATTGAGTATTTGGAGGCCGTGGCCAACGGGGACGCCAACAGGCAGTTTGAGCAAGTCAATAATTTTATTTCCCGTGGCGTAGATGGTATTATTATAGCACCAAAAGATGGTCATACCGTTATACCTATTATAAAGGCGGCCAATCGTGCCAATATTCCCATTGTCATATACAACAAGCTTCCTGCGGCAAATAAAGGACTATATGTTACCGTAGTTGCCGACAATTATGAAATTACCAAGAACACGGTACGCCATATGGGCAATTTGGCCCGCAAGTCAAAAGAGAAATATAAAGCTATGATCTTGATCGGAGACCTAGGTGATATCAATGCTGTCCGCAGACGTGATGGTTTTAACGATGCCATAAAGGAGTTTGAGGATTGTATTGAGGTAGTGGCCCAAGTACCAACGGAATGGAACCAAGAAAAAGCCTTGGCCGGAGTTACGAACGCCCTTCAAGCCAACCCGGATATCAACTTTATTTTCTCCTCCTCGGATTTTTTGTTCCCCTCTGTAGTATCCGCTTTAAAAAATGTAGACAAATATCACCCTGTAGGTCATAAAGGCCATGTTATTCTAGGTGGATTCGATGGAGATGCCACGGCCTATAAAATGCTCTTGAGCCAACATTTAGATGCGGACGGGGTACAGGATGTATACTATGAAAGTGAGGCATCGGTACAAGCAATTTTAGATAAGTTGAACGGCATTCCCGTAGATAGTTTATTGGTGGACCCCGGCTTTGTCATACACCAAGGGAATCTAAAAGAGAAAGCAAAAATAATGTGGGGCGCAAACCTACCTCTAGACTAAATCCCTTGGAAAACCATCACTTTTCAATACACTCAGGAGCACTCTCCATGTTCTTTCACAACGGTTTCCTTCGCTATATCAAACATCGGGAATTAGAGGTAATACGTACTATCGGGTTTGCCGTTAGGGATGCCAACTGGGAGACCGTACCCTTAAAAATAAGCAATGTACAGTATACGAAAAAGAAGACCGGATTTGTTATCCGATATACGGGTACCTGCCAACAAGCTGATATTGATTTTAGATGGAAATGTTTTATTAATCTAGAGGACAATCAGTTAAGCTTTGAAATTGAGGGGATTGTATTTTCCGAATTTGAAACGAACAGAATCGGTTTTTTTCTCTTACATCCTATAGAGAACTATACTGGATTACCCGTGAAAGTGACCCATTCCGATGGGAAGATAGAAAAAGGTGTTTTTCCGGAATTGATAAGTCCACACCAACATTTTAAGGATATTGCCAGGATGGAATGGTCCCTAGCGCACACTACTACCTATAAGTTACTTTTTGAAGGAGCACAATATGAAATGGAAGACCAGCGCAATTGGCTGGATGCCTCTTATAAGACCTACTGCACGCCTTTACATCTCCCCTTTCCGGTAACCGTGCAGGAAGGACATAAAGTAAAACAGGGCATTGATTTCAATTTCGACTCTGAAAACAATATTGCCCCACCGCAAACAAAAGAGGAATACAACGTTACGTTGAAAGCTATCTATTCGGGCTTGCCGCTTATCGGAATAGAAGCAAATCTTGAGCATCTTGATCAATGGGCTGTTGACCATATTGCCGCGCTGAATTTAGGTTTTCTAAGAATTGAACTTAAGTTAGGGCGGTTGGATTGGAAAACAGTACTTCAACAAAAAATTGTACAGGCCAATAAACTTGATCTTCCTATTGAACTTGTCATCTTCACCAGGGTGCAGCAACAACCAATAGTTCAATTATTGGAAGATTTCCCTTGGGACAGCGTGGTTGTAAGACATATTTTACTGATCGATGATGCAGGGAAGACCACCGGTGAAAAGTTTATGGCGAGCGTTCTTCCCCAAATCCGTAAATTATTCCCCAAGACACCTATAGGTGGAGGTACCGATTATTACTTTACGGAATTGAACAGGAACCGACCCCCATCAAATTTGTTGGATTTTTATTCTTTTTCCGCAAATCCGCAGGTACATGCCACAGATGACCTCTCCATACTGGAAACCAATAAAACCTTTACGGATGTAGTGTTAAGCGCTCAACAATTTTCGGGAGGAAAACCTATACATATTTCTCCCGTAACGTTACGGCCGAGGTCAAATCCGAATGCCACGGATAGCCATACTCTCGATACTATGGTTAAAGCAGACCTTCGACAAAAAAATCTTTTAACGGCACAATGGATGCTCGGAGCCGTAAAATATATGACCGAAGCCGGAACCGCTTCGGCCTGTTTTTTTGAAACCTTGGGAGATTTTGGCATTTTAAATCCGCAGGATTCCGAACTATTTCCAGTTTATGAAGTATTTGCTTTCTTAGGAAGGCATACCGAGGCGGAGCTAGTCCATAGCTGTAGTAGCCATCCCTTGCTATTTGACGCCCTTGTCCTTAAGAAGCAAGGAGTCCTGTATTATGCTTTGGCAAACTATTCCAAAGAACATCTGACAATCTCCGTTGATCGAAAATCGGTATCGTTAAAAGGCCTGCAATTGTATTTTTCCGATGAGTTTTAACCCAGATGGATGACCGAATTTGTCCTTGTCGACTCATAGCTTTTCCAGACCAGTTCCACTGTTTTGATATTGTCGGCTCCTGTTGTTTCTGCCGTTTTGCTGCGTAAACCTTCAAGAATATTGCGCTGACAGTCTACAATACTGGAATGTACCACAGCATACTCCGGGTCCACCCACTCATACAACTTTGGCTTGATCACCGTTGTCTTCGTCCCTGATGCCGTGGTGATACGCAGCTTATAATCATGCGTTAACGCGACGGAACCCTGAGAGCATTCTACCAAGACCAAAACTTGGGGAAAGGATTCTTTTTCCAATATAGAGGCATATGACATTTCCGCATAGCAACTTACACCATTTGTCATTTTTAACAGGACGTTCGCAACATCTTCCCCCGCAATTTTTGGGTTGATGGTATCGGTAGTACAATACAGACTTTTCGCCTCGCCGAACAGAAATCTACAGATGTCCAAAACATGGGAACCCACATCGGTTATTATGAAATGTTCCAAATCTGCCAGAAAAGGTTGGTTATCGAACACGGGAAATGCCGAACAGAAAGAGACGCGTGCCTTAAAGGGCCGTCCTATCTCACCAGAATCCAACACTTTTTTCAACGATCGCATAGGGGCCTGCCATCTAAAGTTTTCGTTGATGAAAAGTTTAACCCCATTATGGGAGCAGATGTGCAATAGCTCTTGCGCCTCTTTTAGTGACGAAGCCATGGGTTTTTGACAAACGATGTCCACTCCCCTCTCGGCCGCCATTTTCACGAAGGGTAGGTGCGTATCCACATCGGTGCAGATATCCACAAAATCTAATTTTTCTTGATTCAACAGTACTTTTGGGTCGTCATAAACCGCTGGAATATCAAACTTTTTCGCCACCTTCTCCGCCTTGGCAACAGTGCGGTTATAGGCGGCCACACATTTTACGCCTTGCAACTCATGCCAGCCCGGAATCTGAAAATTGGACCAAAAACCTGTGCCAAAAATGGCAAAATCCATAGTCCGTTCCAATTCCTTCATTTCTTACTATTTAGAAGTTATATCCTTTACCTGCTCTTTAATATCGTCCATTTCAAAAATCCGTTGCCAATTTTCTTTAAAAAGAATGGGCTTTGCACGCTTGCTTATTTTGTAAGCGGCATCCGAGAAAGAGCCATTGGTTTCCTTGAACAGTACGGCGATCTGAATTCGTAAATGGCCGAGAACAAAATCACGCGCAGCGGCCTCTGGAACGCCCAAATCCAATACTTTATCATAGCCTTCTTTAACAACTTCCATTGCGGTCTGTGCCAGGGTTTCTACCATGGCAGGTTCTAAAATAGCCATTTGCTCCAGGGTAATGCGGTATGTTTGGTCTATGGGCGCGTACATTTGTTGTGAAATTTTTTCCCCTAAGGCATAATGGTCTTCGCCACCGTGCATCAAAGCCACTACGATAGATTGTTTGGCCGTAATACCACCATAAAAGTCCCGAAAAGCTTCCTCGGTAGGTTCCCAATTAAAGATGGAAGGATGACATGGGTGCGCAACAACATAGCCCAAATCTTCCCTATGTGCCAAAACACCGTCCAGAGGCGCTGCAGGGTCTAATGTCAATATGAGGGCACCTGGTTTCATTTTGGGAACTATACTTCTGGAAATGGCCCCGATAGCCACGTCTGGAACGCCAAGGATGACTACATCTGCTGTAGGAATCTCTTGCTCATCGCTTACAGCGACCCCTCGATTTTTTAAATTTTGAATACCCTGTTCGGCTATCTCCAAGTATTTGATTTCGTACTCCGAATGGTTTAGGAAATTATCTGTAAGACGGCAGCCCATTTTTCCGCCCGCACCCATTAATACAATCTTGGTCATGTTTTATATGTTTAAAATTTTAGTAAAATCAGGTTTTATATTTTTAAGATAAGCTATCCCTTGTTGCGCCCACACTTCCTCTCGCACCACGGTTTCGGTAGTTGTTCCTAAAAAATCGGACCATACTTCCAGTGTCACTGATTGTAATCTTCTATTTGTTGCCAAGGACTTAATAATATTGGGAATATCAATAATACCAACTCCTGCAGGACAGCCTAAGACCGCAAATCCCATTTTGTGCGATAAACGTTCGATGCATACATCTTTTACATGCAGATTTACGGTGTAGGGATTAAGCACGCTCAAAACCTCATCAATACCTTCTCCCGCACCTAGTGAGTTGGCGGTATCCAAACATACGCCAACATACTCCATATCAGTAAGTTCAATAATATCCGCCAGTATCCTTGCTGTAAATCGATCATGATTTTCAATGGCCAGCACAATATTGTACCGTTTAAGAACCGGAAGCACCGCATAAATTGTCCTAACTATTTCATCCTTATTAGGACTATAATCCACATCATCTATAACAACCCTTAGAAATGGGGAACTTAGTTCATAGGCTATTTTGGCATACACCTTAATGTGCTCCGCATACAAACCTCTAGTTCCTACTTCTAATTCAATATGTGCATTATCAGCTAAGGTTTTAATTTCCATGCGTTGCTCGCTTGTCAATTCATGCAGCGGCATATTGTCCGCAAATTGTACTTTATCGACCTTCATCGCTATGGCTTTTTGGAGTAAATCCAAAGCGGTCATTGGGTTTTCCAAAGCATATTTTGGAACGCCCACTGCCCAAGGGAATGTATAAGAACCAATTCCTATTTTCATAATTATGTCAAAGATATTACAGAGAATACCATCATATTGGGATTTTATTTTTCCTATATTTGACCTATTTTATCTTTATTTGCCTTTTTTCAAAGTTTTAAGACAAAATATGAAGTAGATCATGTCTAAAGTTCCATCATTACGGCATATTAACCATCAAAGGCATTGTTCCTTTATTATCAAGGAAGGTGCATTTGATCTTGACACGAGCTGGCATTACCACGAAGAATTAGAGATTTTATTTATTAAGAAGGGAAAAGTATCGGCCATAATGGGTAATAACTTTATGGTTTTTGAAGGAGGTGATCTTTTATTGTTAGGCTCAAATTTTCCCCATGTGATTTTCAGGAACGCTACGGATCAAGACGTTAGTGAAAATGTCCCGGAAGGTATCGTAATTCAATTCAGAAGTGGTTTTTTAGGAGAAAATTTTTTTTCCATTCCAGAAATGACCAACGTGAAAGTACTTCTTCAGAAATCACAAAATGGTTTATTTTTTAGGCACTCTATCCGTGATGAGGTGCGGTCTCAAATTGAAAAAATAAGCAAAAAGGACTATTCACATCAATTGATTATTCTCTTGCAAATACTTCTCCATTTAGCCGATAATTGCAAATTTGACTTTCTTACTAGTGAGAAACACTATCAACACTCAGAATTAGATGAGTTGCGGATGCAACGAGTGAAGAGATACATTTACAGCAATTTTAAAAATAGGATAACTATTGGCGAAGTAGCGGAGATTGCCAATATGACGGAAACGTCATTTTGTAGATATTATAAGCGAAAGACACTGAAAAGTTTTACAAGGACCTTGAATGAAATTCGTATTTCGCATGCATGTGAGCTTCTTCAAAATGGACATTCCAATGTGACTGAGGCGTGTTTTCTTTCCGGTTTTAACTCTTTGGCTTTTTTTAGCAGAACATTCAAGAAAATTGTAGGGGTATCGCCATCCTCCTACAAGTCTCAAGATATTGAACACTTGGTACGTTGGTAGGAATAAAAAATGTTAAAATAATTCCATATTTTACATAATTTTAAAGTAAACAGTTAATCTTTATATTGAAGTCATTTAGACTTTTTCATTAATAATTTTTTGGACGCTATCGTTATGAACGCCAGATAGTTTAGAGCCTTCCAGCTACTGGTGGACGTATCGAACCTGTTGAGCAACGAGCGATAGCTGTCCATCCAGGCGTTGGTACGTTCCACGGCGTATCGCATATCGTACAGTTTTTGGTCGAAGTACTCATCCCTGTCGCCGTTCCCGTTGCGTTTGTTGAAACATATATTGGCGTTGACCTCCTTTTTGCCGCATGCCTTCCGGAACTCCTTTGAATCGAACCCGGCGTCGGCGTTCAGGAACAGTCCCTCCACCGGTATATCGGCCTCCTCCAAAGATGCGGTCACGACCTCGAACTGGACCTCGATGTCGTACAGGTCGTTGTGGTTGCCCGCAACGGGCTCGGACATGGCCAAGGGAAGCCCTTGGCGGTCGGTCAGGTAAAGGGAGTTGGTGGTCTTCTTTTTTTTCCTGCCCTGATAGGCCACGCCCTGACCGCCCCTGACCGCCGGTGTATGGCTGCCGTCAAGGTCCGCACTCGAAAGGTCGAGCTTTGCCTTGTGCCTCTTGAGGAACTTGGTCCAACAGTCCCGGAAGGTACCCGACCTGCCCCATTTGTTGAAGTGGTAATAGACACCCTGCCATGTCAGCGCCCTGTCCGAGAACAGGGACCGGACGGGCAACTGGTCCCACTGGACACCCGTCTTGAGCTTGTAGAGGATCGCGTCGATGATTTCCGCCAAGGGGACCGTCGGGGGAAAACCACGTTTCGGGCCGGGAATAAAAGGGACTATTTCCATTTCTATGGTATCTTTGTCAAGTACTTTGTACATAAAGGGTTGTTCTGGTTTGACTTATGTTTTGCAACACAAATCTAGGCAACCCTTGTTTTTGATCCAAAAAAAGTCTAAATCACTTCATTTAAAGAACCTTATTCGCAAAAGCAAAATACCTTATTTAGAATAATTGAAGAATTCTACACGGGATGCACTTTTTTTTAAGAATTAGTAATTGTTCAGATGCTAAGAGTGTTTCTAAAAAGCTCAATGTATCCGAATCCAAAAGCTTTGCCCGAATTGATAAGGCTTTTAGAACACATTATATGGGAAAGAAAAAATTAGATGCCCATTTTAAGCATATAATAAAAGTAGTTCGTTTTTAGTGACTTAGTAAATTTGCGCTGTGTAAGCCTAAAAATGTGGTCAATTTAAGTTATACGGATACCCGGCCCCATTAATATTCTATTAATTTTTTTAGTAATAGTTAAAATAAAACCTCGTGAGTGGTAAAATCAAAATAATTAGGATTACTTGAGGAGTTGTATAGAATATGTACTCTTTTGGAAAATGACAAAATAAAATTTTGAATCATAAGCGATTTTGGGAATCATTCAATCGAAGATGTCAATAAGGTCAGGGCACTTATCAAAAAATTCAAATAAAGGATATTTATGGATACTTCGCTTTGGATATTAGTGCACCACTTTAATTTTATAAATAATACTTCTTGATAAATTAAAATCAAGCATTTCTAATATGAAATGAATTGTCGATAATAATCTTAGTATCCTTATTCAAAAAGTTTGAACTCTGTCCGCATAAGGTCACTGAATCGGATATCATCCGAGACCAAAGCCTTGCTAATCTTATGATTTGCAAGGCTTTACTTTTTTTAGGTAGTCATATGAATTCATTTCAATTGGTTTTAAAAGTTCACAAATCGTCAACATAATTCCAATTCGTCAACATAAGTGTCAACACTTTCATATATTGCCTAAAATATAGTATTATTTCTTGCTTAGTTGATTTGACTTTCGTCCA
>Ga0075117_1002553_pt1 | contig 10361 bp, 7 predicted proteins | sample AntAceMetag02UKJ_FD_69789 | JGI IMG/M metagenome (GOLD analysis project Ga0075117, IMG submission 69789) | Saline lake microbial communities from Ace Lake, Antarctica - Antarctic Ace Lake Metagenome 02UKJ | ecosystem: Environmental > Aquatic > Non-marine Saline and Alkaline > Saline | place... | reverse complement strand
ATTTTAAATGGAAAAAAACAAATTACATTTAGGCCTTTAAAGCTAGCAGTATGGGACAGGACACTTTAAATGAAGTTAAAAGTTATATTTATAAAAATGGATTCCATTGAATCCCAATTCAGCACAGTGTCCAAAACAAAATTAAAAATGATTCGAAAAGGCTTTAAAATGAAGGTCTATCCTGAAAAGGTAACCGAGTATATCGAAAGACATAATCCTATCTGGGAGAAATTGGAACAGGTTCTCAAAGACCATGGAGTTCATAATTATAGTATATTCTTGGATGAACAAACCCATTACTTGTTTGGTTACGCCGAAATAGAGTCCGAAGAGAAATGGAATGCGATTGCCGATACCGAAATCTGTAAAAAATGGTGGATTTTTATGGCAAGTCTAATGGAAACCAATCCAGATGATAGTCCGGTTTCCAAAGAGTTAAAACAAATCTTCTTTATGCCATAATGGCTCTCATAAAAACGAACCTCTATCCCTAATGTGTTTAAGGGTATCCAGTATTTCTGTAATATCCATTCTTTGCGTATAGTTGGCTTCCACATGGGCAGCCGCAATGGTACCATCAGTATCGATGATAAAAGTGGCAGGAACGGGAATCGTTTTTGAACCATCTCCGTTCAAGACGGTCAAATCGCGTCTGTTATGATAATTCTCACCGGGGTCAAACTGAAGGTTATAGGCCTTGATAACTACTTGTTTAGCATCGCCAAGGACCTCAAAGTCCAATTCGTTTTTTTTCTTTGCCGTGAGGGCAACATCGGGATTTTGCGGACTTATCGCCAATAAAGTAGCTCCGAACGACTTAATTTCGGGCAAACGCTTTTGCACCTCCCTAAGATCTAAATTACAGATGGGACACCATTCACCGCGGTAAAATTTTATAATTACGATACCTTTCTTTAAGGTTTCGAAAAGGGAAACTTCCTTACCGACCGCATTTGGTAACCTAAAATCCTGTGCTTTGTCACCTATTTTTAAACCTTTTGCATCGGCCGCATTGGCAATTACTAGTTTTTGAAAATCTTCTAAATCGTCCATAAACAGTTGTTTTTTCTTTTGATTATTTATGGTTACTATTTGTTTTTAAAATCGCATGAGCGAAATTGAAGGTGTGTCCTTCTTTTTCGGTTAAACTCCACAATCCATATAGTAAAAGCAATTATCTTAAATCAATTTTGAATTGTTCGAAAAACTTCCATAGATGGCAGTTCTGGTTTACCCCCTCTTCTTCCACAACCGGCCGCAATGTATATTTCATTTTCATGGACTACGGCCTGTGAACCATGTCTGCCCGTATTCAGAGCAGATAGTTTTCTCCATGTCTTTGTTTCCGTGTTATAAGCCTCTACGGTATTATGTGCTTCATTTTGCGCCATGCTTTCCCCACCAATCACAAGAAGGTCCTTACCAAGGAATGCGGCGGTGGTACCTGCCCTCATGGTTGGGATATTATTTTCTAGGGGCAATGTAGTCCAAGTATTTGATGCCATGTCATAAACATCAACTTCAGGAATGGTCAAATCGAATATTTGACCAGTTGCATAAGATGAGTTCCTTCCGCCGGCTGCATATATCTTACCAGCATAATAAGCGGCGTGAAAATGGTCCCTTGGCCTCGGTGCATCCGCAAGGGTTTGCCAAGATTCAGTTTTAAAATCATAAGAATCTACCCAAGGTACGTGTTTACTATTGTGCCCGTCCACGATACCACTTATTAAATATGCTTTATCATCTTGAACAATGACCCCGGCAGAACCACGTCGTCTTGCTGCTGGAATTGCGGGTCCTGTTTTCCATACATCTTCTTCTGGCTTGTAGATTAAAATATTTTTTAAGGGTTTTTCATAGGGAAACTTGCCACTCATGGCCCCAAAAACGTAAATGTTGCCATCATAAGACACTGCTTGAAAATGATGAATCTCTATAGGCGGTTCTTTTCCTTTCGTCCAAGTATTGGTTTCCGTGTTGTAGATGGAAACCGGTTTAATTCCCCGTCCTCCAAGTAAAAAAAACATGTTATCAAATCCAACAAAACTGCATTCGTGCCTTGCAATGGCGACGGTAGCTCCCGATATGGTATGCCATTGCCCATCATCTTTGACTTCTTGGGAAAATAACAGTTGGATAAAGATCAGAAATTGGAAAAGACAAATGTTGTTTCTCATTTTTTTGTCATTTTACTATGAACAGGGGGCAGGTGCAATAACTTTTCCAAAAAACACCAAACAAAATGTAGTGACTCATTTGTGTAGCCTAAAGGTTCATTTTTTTCAATTCCTTAACCGCATGGTTGGCCGCTCTCGCAGTTAAAGCCATATAGGTCAAAGATGGGTTTTGGCAACCAGAAGAAGTCATGCAAGCACCGTCGGTAACATACACATTGGGAACTTCATGTACTTGGTTATATTTATTTAATATAGAGGTTTTAGGATTTTTCCCCATTCTGGCCGTTCCCATCTCATGAATGCCTCCGCCCATAAATGATTCTCTATAGGCTGCCCGCACTCCTTTAAATCCAGCGTTTTCCAACATTTCTTGGGCCTGCTCTATCCAATCTTTTTTCATGTTCCTTTCGTTCTCTTTGAACTCAGCATCAAAAACTATGGTAGGCAATCCATATTGGTCAAGTTTGTCATAATTAAGATACATATGGTTTTCGTGATAGGGCAGTACTTCACCAAAACCCAATAGGTTTATACGCCAACTGCCGGGCTCAAGCATCTTTTCTTTAAATTCTTTTCCATAAGCGTATTCAGGAACGATGGTGCTGTAATCGCTGCGTCCTGCACTGCCTTGATATCCATAGCCTCTAATGAAATCCAAGTTTTTGGATTTTCCGCTTACGTTTCTAAATCTTGGGATATAAAACCCGTTGGGCCTTCTTCCTTTGTAATATTTATCATCGTATCCGTCAATTTTTCCATTGGCCCCACCGCCCAATTGGTGATCCATAATGTTGTGGCCTAATTCCCCACTGCCATTACCCATGCCGTTAGGGAAAGCATCAGACTTAGATTGCATTAAAATAGCGGTGGAAGCCATGGATGAAGCACATAGAAAAACAATTTTCGACTTGAACTCCAACACTTCTTTAGTTTTGGCGTCAATGATTCGTACCCCTGTGGCTCTTTTGTTATCCTTATCATACAGGACTTCATGAACGACGGAGTCGGGGCGAATTGTCATATTCCCGGTAGCTTCTGCTATGGGCAATGTTGAAGAATTTGAACTGAAGTAGGCTCCGTACGGGCAACCTCTTTTACATCGATTTCTGTACTGACAGGTTCCCCTACCTGCTCCAGGTTTGGTGCCTTCTGTTATATGGGCGACACGGCCGATGGTAAGCAGACGATCATCATAGGTTTCTGCAATACCCTTTTTTAAATGTTCTTCCACACAGTTTAGCTCCATCGGCTTTAAAAATATACTGTCGGGCAATTGGGGCAAGTTCAATGCTTCGCCGCTCACACCAATATGTTTTTCTACATATTCGTACCAAGGTTCTATATCCTTATATCGTATGGGCCAATCAACGCCGATGCCATCTTTGGCATTTGCCTCGAAATCCAAATCGGACCAACGATAAGTTTGCTTTCCCCAAATCAATGAACGGCCACCTACCTGTGTGCCTCGAATCCAATCGAAACGTTTTGCTTCATCATAATCGAATTCTGAATCATCATTGAAAAAATGGCGCGTTGTTTCATCAAACCCCCAACGCGACTGTTTTGGGTACTTTGCCTTTATTTTGGCAGGGGTTTGGCCAGCATGTGGTAAATCCCATGGGTCAAGGTGCATTGTGGGGTAGTCGAGAAGGTGGTTTACCATTCTTCCACGCTCGAGAACAAGCGTTTTTAGTCCGTTTTCGCACAGCTCTTTTGCTGCCCAGCCGCCGCTTATTCCAGTTCCTACAACAATAGCGTCGTAAGTATGTGGGATTGTTTTTATTGACATTTTTTAAATTGTATCATGTGGTCTTCTATCTCTTTGGTTCTTCAAAGTTCCGTATGCCAGGTACTACCTTCAGATGTAAATTAGCTCTGTTTTCCGGCCACTTTAAAATCGTTATCTTTTGGGTGTATTCGTTCCAGATAAAATTTTGTGGACCAAATTCCTCTGGACATTTGTAAACTTCCAAACCGGCATACTTAATCGGGTCATAGTACATGATGAAATCCTTGTCTATAAGGATTGAAAATCCATCGGGGTAGTGTCTGTTTGCACCAACAAAGATTGTTGATGATCCTTTTTTGTTGTCCGGTTTTATTTTTATATCCAAAGTCCTTGTGGCATGGTTAAACATGAAGGATTGAATATCTCCAGCTATATGTTGAGGGAAAGGTCTTGCAATAATATCTGTAATGTATTTTCGCTCTACGGTTCCGGCATCTCTTTTGTCACTAAAAATTGACCAGGTCGATGGCCCTCCTGGAAGAAAATTTTGCATACTTCTATTGCCTAAAAACCATGCTTTGATACTACCTACCCCCATTTGGTCAAAAACTTCTGCCGTTCGAATGTAAAGTTCCCGGTAACTTAATTGGCCCAATTGACCCGAGATTAGGGTGTCAGTAGACGCAAAAGTTGGGAAGCCCCATTCTCCTATAAAAATAGGTGCGTTCAATAAATTGGATTCTTTTTCAAATCGATCCATAACGGGTTTTATGAAATTGATTTTATCTTGATAGATATGGGGCGCGAAAATTATGTTCTTTCGATTGATGGGAATTCTAATTTGTGCATATTGATTATTGTCGATGCCTTCACCTTTGTTCATAAAGATTGACTGTACAAGAACCTTTTTCTCTGGATTTACCCCATGACACGCATCTATTATTTTTAAATAAAGCGGAATCAGGTAATTTTCAGTAAGCTCGTCATATGACATCTTCATTGTCAATTTCCGGGGCTCGTTAACAATATCATAACCTAGAACAGAGGGCTCGTTTGCATATCTATTCCAAATAACTTTCCAGGCTTCTAAATAAGTTTCGTGTTCATTTTTATTGTTCTGCCAAAAATCCTCCCAGATAAAATTATCTACTCCATAAACTGTCATCTTAAAGACGGTATTCATACTTGAGTTTCGACCAAAGGCAACTAGGGTATCCAATTTCATAAGATAATCTTCATCCAATTTGCCTCCGGGAAAGTTGCTCAACTTCCCCAACTCCAAACGAATAACCTGAGCATTGGCTCCTAACCGCACCATTCTAAGGTAATCATCCGAATTGAAGAAAACTTCACCTTTATGATCGTTAGTGTTCACTACAAACCCGCGAGGCACAACATGTCGGCCTTGTTGGTCTCTTAAGCCATGTTTAATCTGCGCAAAAGTTAGAACGGACGTGAAAAAAAAAATATAAAATGGTAATCGATTAATCATAAATGTGAAAAATAATAAACACATTACAAGTTATTCTTCTCATTTGGCACAACTATCCCGTACTATCCTGTAATCTTTTTTATTCAGAAAAAAATAATTTCCATTAATTCAAATCCTTAGAGATTTCGAAGCTTTTTCTCTGTAGTTCACGGATTTGGATCAATTAGTTCTTACGTTTTAAAATACTTTTATTAGGTAGTTGCAGACCGCCAAAGCCTCTATTTTAAAAAATGTACACCTATTTCGAATATTTTAAAATTCAAACCTCAAAGTCATTTCATCCCATGCGTTTAAGTCAAGTGTTTCGTATAAGGGTTATTCTAGGTCCTGATTAAGAAAAGAGGATATTCCCAAAAAAATGGAATTTAATTAATGAGAAGTTGCTGCATATCAAGATAATGTCAGATTTGATGTTGCTGAGAAGAGGCAAATACTAAAACTTGGAAGAATTTTTTTTGCAGTACCAAAATTCAAACCAATTGATTAAATTTTAGTAAGGTATAGCTATCAACCTATTTTAAATAATATCTCCTTGTATCTATTAATATTTTGTGACCTATAATTGTTTATTTATATCTACTGAATAGATAGTGCCGCCTAGCATATCAGGAAGTAGTAATCGACCTTTTTCCTCTTCTAAATAAAAGTCTGCAGCTGATTGTAATCCATCAATTAATACAGTTGACTCTTCAGTTTTTCCATTTATTTTCCACACTGTGCCTGCTGACCAACTACTAACATAATAATCCCCGTTTTTATCTTGTTCTACAGCATCTGCACCTCTATAAATCCCTTTCAATGGTTTTAATTCACCATCCTTTTTCACTAAAAAATTTCCGAGGAAAAATGCCCCTATCATAATATCACCATTGTTGTCAACACCTACACCGTTTGGATTTAACATAAAAGGAGAGGTATCCTGTGCAATACTTACATGACCGTCCAAATCAATATGATATATTCGACCCAATTGAGGTACTAATTTCGCCTTTTCGCTATTCAGCGGCCAAAGCTTGTTGTTTTGATCTCGCATATAACTGGTAGCTCCCATATCCGTTACATAAATTCCATTGTTATCAGCATCCACCGCAACATCATTTAGATACAAAACTTCCTTGGGGAAATCATTTTTATCAATAAAAATAGTTGCATTACCATCTCTATCAACTTTCCAAACACGGTTTAAATCTGAAAAGTATAAGTAATCCTTTAAGTAAACTATACCCTTTGGTTCATTAAAACCTTTCGAGAATATCTTGGTTCCGTTTTCAGAAATTTCAACAACTTCACCATCACCTTCCTGACTACCGTTCATTACCGTTACATAGTAATTGCCTCTAAATCCTTTGGTAATACTTTCGGGCTTTACACCTACTTTTATTGGGAATTGGATAGTAGCTTGTGCCGAACAGCCCAATGCTAAAATGAAAATAGCTATTTTAATACAAAATAGAATTTTATTAAAACATGATTTGGCAATCGAAAATTCTTTTTTCATTTTTATATTGAGTAAGTTTAGTATAATTTAGCCACACCAACTGTGCACTACTTATTCACTAAGTTAAATTAATTTCAAGGGTAATCTGTCCTGTACGATCCTGTAACCCAAAAACGTTTTACTACTTTTTGTATTTTGATTTTCATGGCTCAAACAAAATAATTTAGTGATTCAAATGCTTTGTTTTAAATTTACATACCAATAATAAAGAAATATGTCTAAGCAGATACGAATAGATGAAAACTCCAGGATACCAAAATACAGGCAGATTGTTGATGCCATAGTCAACGATATAGTGAAGGGTGAAATTGAAATTGATCAAAAACTTCCATCGATTAATAGCTTTAGTGAACACTATTTGCTTTCAAGGGATACTGTTGAAAAAGCCTATCATATTTTAAAAGAACGTAAGGTTATTACGCCCATTCCAGGAAAAGGATACTATGTAAGTAGAAAACCGGTAATATCTAAGTTGAATATTCTGTTTCTAATAAATAAACTGAGTGCTCCAAAGGCCTGTATCTACAATGCTTTTATCAATGCAATAGGAGATAATTCACATGTTGATTTACATATTTATCACTGCGAATCTGAAATTTTCATGAATCTTTTGGAGAAAAACAGGAATATTTATGATTACTATATGATAATGCCCCACTTTAAAACAAAGGACGGTAAACATATAAGTTATACCGATGAAGTTTTAGAGGCCATTAACAATATACCTAAACAAAAGTTAATCTTACTCGATAATAACAAACTTGAAATAGATGGTGATATCGTAAATATTTATCAAGATTTTGAAAATGATATTTATAATGCCCTAAAGGAAGGTTTGAATAAAATAACCACTTATGGAAAGTTAATTCTTGTTTATTCTGAAAGTGCAATATATCCCCAACCTAAAAGAATTTTATTGGGATTTCGAAAATTTTGTGCGGAATATGATATGCCATTTGAGATACTGGATAGGGTTTTTGAAGATATGGTAATAAAGAAAGGAGATCTCTTTATTACATTGGAAGAAAACGATCTCGTTTACCTCGTTAAGCTAATACGTGAGAACAATTATAGTCTAGGTAAGGAAATAGGTGTCATTTCCTGCAATGATACATCGCTGAAGGAATTGTTGGGGATTACAGTCATTTCGACCGATTTTAGGGCTATGGGCGAGACAGCATCCCGAATGATTCTCAATAATGAAAAAGGAATAGTTAAAAATCCCTTCCGTTTTATTGATAGAAACTCGATTTAAGTTTAAAAGTGAAATAAACGACGGCCTTTTTTCGACTTGATTTATTAATAACCAGTTTTAAGAGATGGTCTATGCCCTGAAATTTAATTAGAATCAAGCGTGGCACTAAATTTATCAAGTCGTTTATTAAGAATTTTCGAGCTGAACTCAAACACTCAAATCATTTTATTTCGTTTTCATTTATATGTTCTCTAATGAAATATAGATCTAAAGTACATATGTGACTTTCTGCCAATTTTTAGAATAATCTACATTTATACCAAGCTGAAAACTTGGAAAATCTTTGTCATTTTACCCATTTCCAACTTCCATTTAATTTCCTTTGGAAAATGTTAGAACCCCAATATTTTCAAGGGTCACAAACACCTTCTCTTAAAATGTAGACTTTTGGATAATAGAATAAGGCAACACTAAACTTCCTTCTTAAATGTTAGCAAGCTTAGCTATCATGCAGTACAGTACAGGATACTTATATAAATTCACCCTAATATATTTGGAATTATCATTTATTGAAATAATAGATATGATACCAAACAAATTAGTAACCAAATAATCAAATACTTATGAAATTAAGAAAAATTAAAACGGTGAAATCCCTAAATTGGGTGACCATGCTGTTATTTTTTTGCGCGGTAACGCAAGCTTGGGGACAGCAGACCATTACCGGAACAGTATCAGCGGAAGACGGGCCTCTGCCAGGGGCATCCGTTGTTGTAAAGGGAACCACAACTGGGGTAAGTACGGACTTTGATGGCAATTATTCGATTGAAGCGGGAGCCGATGACACCTTACTATTCTCATACATTGGCTATGCCGTTCAAGAAATCGTGGTCGGTAACCAAACTCAGATCAATGTAATTTTAGAAGCTGGCAACAAACTCGATGAAGTTGTGGTCATCGGTTATGGTACACAACGCAAATCGGACCTAACAGGTTCGGTGTCATCGGTAAAAGCTGAAAATATAGCCGATATACCCGTAGCAAGAGTTGATCAAGCATTACAAGGTAGAGCAGCCGGGGTTCAGGTAACCCAGACTAGTGGCGCACCTGGAGCTGGCACTTCCATAAGGGTAAGGGGTGGTAATTCGATAACCGGTAGCAACGAACCCTTATGGGTCATCGATGGTATTATAGTTGGTACTAATTTCAATTTGAACAATATCAATGCCACTGATATCGAGTCTATTGAAATATTGAAGGATGCATCATCCATTGCTATTTATGGATCTAGGGGTGCAAATGGTGTGGTATTGGTAACTACCAAAAGTGGCGCCCGTGTAGGAGGGGGAAAACCGGAGCTAAGCTTGGGTGTATATACCAGTACTCAAATGGTGCCACAAAGACCTGATTTTTTATCCCAGGCAGAACAAATAGACTACACTAATGAAGATGCAAGATTTAGAGGAGTTGCGGAACCTTTTCCTAACGACCCATCAACCTATGAGAATAACGATTTTTTTGATCTTTTATTAAACCCTGCACTTATTTATAACGCAGATTTATCTATTTCAGGAGCGTCGGAAAACGGAAATGTAACCTACTATAACTCGCTTAACTTTTTTGATCAGGACGGTCTTATAGAAAATTCGGGTATCGAGAAATATATTTTTAGATCTAACATAGATTTTAAATTAAGTGATAAAGTAAAGGCTGGATTTCGGATTAATTATTCCAGGCTAAAGCAAGATAACGGCGTGGTGGGCTATGGTGGGCTTTTAAATATTCTCCCTACACAACCCGTATTTAATGACGACGGTTCTCTGAGCGGTTTTAATGACATAACAGGGGGCCCATTTAACAACCCTGTGGCAACTGCAAGACTGGACACAGATGAAACCTTCACAAATAACCTGTTGGCAACTGCGTACGTTGAGTATAGTCCTATAAAAAATTTGATCATACGATCAACTTTTAATCCTGAAATTAACAATATTAAAAGAAACGAATTTACTTCAAGTCAAAGACCAGATCTCCCTTTCGTAGGTGAAAATGGTATTGCAAGGATATCTGGATCTTCATCTTTGGGATGGAACAACGAAAACACCATTCAATATTCAACCAAATTTGGGGAAAATCATAATTTAACAGTTCTTGGCGGTGCATCTTTCCAAAAAAATACTATTGAGACGTATGGCGCCCAAGCTTTTGGTATTACAACGGATGCTACCGGATTCAATAATATAGGGGTAGGTACAGATCCAGTGAGA
>Ga0075117_1002552_pt1 | contig 10366 bp, 8 predicted proteins | sample AntAceMetag02UKJ_FD_69789 | JGI IMG/M metagenome (GOLD analysis project Ga0075117, IMG submission 69789) | Saline lake microbial communities from Ace Lake, Antarctica - Antarctic Ace Lake Metagenome 02UKJ | ecosystem: Environmental > Aquatic > Non-marine Saline and Alkaline > Saline | place... | reverse complement strand
CCACTCGATCCTGCCGACATCGTCAGCGGTGCCGAGTTTGCGAACGAATATCTGGCTCCATTAGCAACCTCCGATTTGCTGCAGGGCAGGATACTTGAAAATCACGAGGTGCAGGCGGTGAGCCGTCTGACCTATGGGAAATCCGATCGTATTGGTCGGCCAAGTCGCAGTGAAGCGCGGTTTCGAATTTTGGTACACACGCCAGCCGGACAACGGGTCTTCGAAGCTGATATCCTACTGGATTGCACGGGCTTCGTCAGCGTGCATCGGCATTTGGGCGCGGGTGGGATTCCTTGTCTCGGCGAACACTTGCTGGCAAACGAAGCCTATCAAATTCCGGACGTTGCAGGGGAAGTCGCACAGCGTTTCGCGAATCGTAACACGCTGGTCGTCGGCAGCGGATACTCCGCCGCCACCACTGTTTGCGCTGTCGCGCAACTGGCGGATTCATCACCCCAAACAAAGGTCACATGGATCACGCGCGGACATCGTGAACTGCCGGTGGCCGAAGTGCCAGACGATCCACTTTGCGAACGCGTGCGTCTGACCAATGCCGCGAATGTTTGGGCCACAGCAAACAACAGTTGCGTGGATTGGATTCCCGGCGTCATCGATCGAATTTCGTTAACGCCAGACGGCTACGTTGTTGAATTCAGCCGATCGTCCGACGCTGCTTATGCAGCGGGTCAGGGCAGGGGGCCGCAAATGTTGGTCTTCGATGAGATTGTGGCGAACGTTGGATACCGTCCTGACATCAAGCCGTTCGAAGAATTGCAAATCCATCGCTGCTATGCAACGGAAGGCCCGATCAAACTGGCGGCTCATTTATTAGGCGAATCTTCAGACGACTGTTTGCAGCAAACGTCCGGTGGAGTAGCGTTGCTGATGAATCCAGAACCAAATTTCTACATTGTTGGTGCGGCAAGTTACGGACGAGACGCTCGGTTTCTGTTACAGACAGGGCTGAAGCAAGTGTCGGAACTGTTCGACACCCTGAATCCTGCCGCAGATGGAGTCACAGTATGAGCCACTCGGATGTCGCATCCGTACCAGAAATCGAACTCCGTTCACTAGATGAACTGTGGTTTCAGGTTGCGGGAACCGTTTGTAATCTGACCTGCAACCACTGCTTTATTAGTTGCAGTCCACAAAACCACAGCTTCCAATTTCTATCGTACGAACAAGTAGATGCAGCTTTGCAGGAATCCGTCGCTCACGGGGTTCGTGAGTACTACTTTACGGGTGGCGAACCGTTTCTGAACAAGGATCTGGTCCGCATGCTAAAACGGACTCTCGAATTCGGGCCCGCCACCGTGCTAACCAACGGGACTGTTCTGAAGCGAGAATGGTTGGAGGAATTGCGGGCCGCGGAAGCCGAAGCTGGTTTTAGCCTTGAGTTTCGCGTGTCCATCGACGGGCCGACAGCGGAAATCAATGATCCCGTGCGAGGCGCAGGAACTTTTGATCTCGCAATCACGGGCGTTGCCCTACTCTGCAAACTCGGCCTGCTGCCCATCATCACGATGACTCAGACCTGGGATGATTCTCAAAACCTTGAGATCCTCGCAGCGTTTCGTGATGTGCTGAAAACGCATGGCTGTGATCGACCACGACTGAAGATCCTGCCCCGTTTGAAAATTGGTGCAGAAGAGAAACGGACCGAAGGTTATCAACAGACCGAACGCATTACCGCAGCGATGATGCAGGACTTTGACCGCGATCAACTGCTGTGCCACCATAGTCGTGTGATCACCAATCGAGGTGTCTATGTCTGTCCGATTCTACTGGATGCGGATCATGCAAGACTGGGTGACACACTGAATGAATCGTTGGGATCATTTCCGTTAACAGAAGGTGCGTGCTACACGTGCTACCAGTTCGGAGCGATCTGCTCGAACTCAACTTTACGGCCTCAAGAATCCAAAACATAGAGGCCCGCCTCACTTCGCAGCACAAGCTATGAAACTCGCACTCTTCGGTGGACTCTACAGTAACTATCTCGCGCTAGAATCGGCCATCGCTGATGCACGGCAGCGAAATGTTGACGCTGCCTACTGTCTCGGCGACCTAGGCGCATTCGGGCCGTATCCGGATCGTGTTTTTCCAATCCTACATCAACACAATATCGCCTGCGTGCAAGGCAACTACGACGACAGCATTGGCAACGAACTGAATGACTGTCAATGTGGCTACACTGATCCCCAAGACAATCACTTCGCGCAGATCAGTTACGATTACACTCTGGCGAATACCAGCGATCAGAACAAAACGTGGTTGCGATCATTACCGAAAGAGATTCGGTTACAATGCGACGAGCTCAACGTGTTGTTATGCCACGGAAGCCCTCGCCGCACCAATGAGTTTCTGTGGGAATCGAATTCCAGCTCGGCATTTTTGAACCGCTTGGCGGATGAGCATCAAGCAGATGTTATCGTGGCGACGCATTCGGGCATTCACTGGCAGCGCGGGCTGAATCATGGTCGGCGGTTTGTCAACGTCGGTGTGCTCGGTCGGCCGGAAAATGATGGAAACACCAACGTGTGGTACGCGGTTATTTCGACCGGGAAAGATGCGAAACCTAGTGCCCTTCTCTGTTCTGTAAGAGGTTTAACAGTTCCGGTGTCTGTTGAATTTATTCCGGTTCACTATGATCATCAGCGACTGGCTGCGGAGATGCAGTCGGAGCGATTGCCGGATGAGTTTGTTCAGACGGTGCTGACAGGCTGGTGGACGACGTGCTTGGAAATCCTGCCATCGCTAGAACGTCGCGGCGGGAAGTATTAAGTTCAGTCAACAGAAGATGAGCGACCAAATTATGCGTGCTGTGGTGCAACGAGTTTCGAAAGCCGCTGTCACCGTCGAACAGGAAGTCGTGGGATCCATCGATCGAGGTTTCCTGATTCTGCTGGGCGTTGCTGAAGAAGATACTCAGGCCGACGTTATCTGGCTGGCGGCCAAGATCGCGGGTTTGCGAGTCTTCGAAGATGACGACGGAAAGATGAACCTTGACGTGAAACAAGTCGGTGGGGCTGTGCTGGTGGTGAGTCAATTCACGCTGCTGGGCGATTGTCGCAAAGGTCGCCGTCCAAGTTTCGTCGCGGCGGCTCGGCCGGAACTCGCGAACAGCCTGTACCAAAGTTTCGTGGCCGAAGTGCGAGATCTTGGGCTGTCTGTTAAAACGGGGAGGTTTCAGGCTCAGATGGATGTTCAGCTGGTCAACGATGGTCCCGTCACGTTGCTGCTGGATAGCCGGAAGTCGTTTTAGAACCCGTTTTGCTGGTGAAATTCGGGCTTCGCGCGGATCGCTCAAACCTCCTATACTTCGCTGGTTACAAAGGCCTTCGATTTGGCGACCTGGAAGTTGAGCAGTAGACATGATTTGGTACGATGGCGTTATTCTGGCACTGCTTCTATATTCCGCGTGGAATGGTGCGCAGAAGGGACTGATCACTCAGCTGGCTTGGATCGCAGCGTTGATCCTGTGCTTTAAGTTTGCTGACAAGCTGGCTCCAATGCTTGAGCCGCAGATCAATGTTGAGCAGCCATTGCGACACTGGATCGCCATGTTTGTGCTGTACGTCGGTTTCTCCTTGGGATCGTTCATGGTTGCCCGCATCATGAACAGCTGGCTTGAAAAAGCGAAGTTCAAAGACTTCGACAAACATCTGGGCGGCATTCTGGGGCTGGTGAAAGGTGCGGTGATCGCATTGGTGGCCACGTTCTTTGCTGTCACGCTGTCTCAATCACTAAAGGCAACCGTGCTGAAGTCGTACACGGGAATCGCCACCTGCGAATTTCTGGACCGCGTTGAACCGTTGACGCCGGAGTACTTTAGCGAATACTTGGCCCGGTATCGTGAAGAGTTGGCTCCGATTCACAGCGAGCATTTGGGAGATCTGACAACGTTGCCCGATCTGCTGGGCGGCAATCGATCCGAGAATGGCTTGGCAGATGGTTTACAGGGGCAGGGCACCGACGGATTCAGCCTGCCGGATTTTTTCGACGGACTGGGGACGAAGACTGAAACCGAGCGAACCGATGGTTCGGATTCCGCAGGAGTAGTGAACGCGCCGACTTTTGATCAGATGTTGAGGAAGCTGCCGTCTGAGCTGCGAGATTCGGTGAGTCGCGATCTTCAGAATCGCTGGAACACATCCACATCCGAACAGAAGCAGGATCTGGTGAGTAATCTGGAACGGTCGTTCGACTTCCAACTACCGACCGTGGTGCGGGATTTTCTGGCCACTTCCGCACCCCAAAATGGTTCGCAGGGCGGTAGTCCGGCGGCCAACACGTTTCAGGCTCAGCTGAGAGAAATTGGAGACATCTATGGCGACCGCGAGGTCATCATTCAGCGGACGATGGAACGCTTGGCGGGTGTGCCTGCGCAGGTGCGCGATTCGGTCGTCAACGACTGGTACGCGGACATCAAAATGCAGTCCTCAGATCCAGACACTTCAACAACGATCGACACCGTTTTGGACGAGCGGATTTTGCGTCAGGTAGACCGCGCCGGAGTGTGGCCTCGCCTGAGTCTTGAACTGCAGCAAAGGCTGAGCAAGTCACGTCGGTGATTCAGAGCCTGAGAGCGGCGTTCTAGAGGGTCATTGGGAGGGTCGAATTTCAGGCCCTTGAAAAACAGGCAGTTTTTGCCATTAACCTAACATAACGGACATTATCGGACGTTGGTGGTGGTTATTTTTCTGGCTGGACGGCTGGCTGTATTCCGATTGCGATGTCTTGAAACATGCCTGGCTTGGTGTTGACGGACGCCATCCGGTCGCTCGAAACCCGCTCTCGATCCGAGATGTTTGGACTGCTCGATTGGGCAGATTTCATGAGCCCCACTCCCCCGACTGAGGCGCGCTCCAGACGCCTCGCAGCGGGTGCCATCAGGCTGGCCGGGAACCCCGAAGAATTCCCTGCGGAGGCTCATCGTTCCGGATGATGTCGCGTGCCAAATTCGTCCGTGCAGGAAGCGAGGAATTCCGGCCCGCAGCCTTTCAGCCAGAAGCGATCATTCTTGCACTTGCTGACGAGGAGATAGGTCGGCTTTGCGAGGAGGATTAGGGCTCCACTCGCGATGATAAACGTCAAGGGCAAGAGGCTGCCTGTCGCCTTGTACAGCAATACTGCTCCGAGGGCTTGTAGGCTGACGCCGATGTAGCGATTCCGGCGTTGCTTTTGTTGTCTGCGAAGGTTGACCGCGAATGTCAGTCGGATTTGCTTGGCGCTGATCACTGGCCGGAATGAGGGTGCCCATTTGAAGGTTTGCACCAGCAACGGTTCATTCACGGGCTCATTTGTGAAGACACACCGATCAGGCAACGTGACTCCATCAGCAACAACCAGAAATCGACCTTCAACCCAAATCTGAGGTAACGGCCCATCGGGTTCTGAGAAGCTTTGCGTCTGCGGTGCCGCATAGGGGTTTTCGTCTTCAACCATTCACCATTCACCATTCAGCGGTCTCCTTTCTCCTTTCAGCGGTCTTGCCTGAGCCTAACCAGCCACGGCTCCTTCTTCGAAGACTCCGATTTTTCGAAAGCGATCGTAGCGGTGGTTCAGCAGTTCATCTTTGGACATCCCTTCCAAAGACTGCAACGCTTCGACAAGACAGCCTTTCAGCGTCATTGCCATTTGCCGGTGATTGCGGTGAGCGCCTCCCAAAGGCTCCGGCACGATCTCGTTGATAATCCCCAGCTCAACCAAATCCTTGCTGGTGAATCGCAATGCGCGAGCGGCTTTGTCGGCGTGCTTAGAATGCTTCCACAGAATTCCGGCACAGCCTTCCGGGCTGATCACGGAGTAATAAGCATTCTGTAGCACGGCCACGTGATCGCCAATGCCGATGCCTAGAGCTCCACCGGAACCGCCTTCGCCGATCACCACACACACGATGGGAACTTCCAAGGTCGACATGTCTCGCAAGTTGACAGCGATGTTGTAAGCTTGGCCGCGTTCTTCAGCGCCGATGCCTGGATAGGCACCCGGCGTGTCGATCAGACAGATGATCGGCAGTCCATAGCGTGACGCCATTTCCATTTTGGACATCGCCTTGCGATAGCCTTCGGGGTGAGCACAGCCATACAGGCATTCGTTGCGTTCTTTGAGGTTGCGGCCTTTCTGGTGTCCGACAAGCATGACTTTTCGGCCGTCGATTTTGGCAAACCCGGTGATCAGAGCGCGGTCGTCGCCAAACGATTTGTCGCCATGCAGTTCGACAAATTCGTCAAACACCAATTCGATGTAGTCGGGTGTTTGAGGCCGTTCGGGATGGCGTGAGACTTGGACAATTTCCCAAGGGTCCAGATTTTCATAGCGCTCACGAGTCATCTGCGTGACTTCCACGCGCATGCGCCGCACGCTTTCTTGGACCGCAGGTGTGGGGTTGGGTTGAGCTTCCAGCTTTGCCAGCTGATCCTCAAGTTCGTAGATCGGTTTTTCAAACGGAAGTTGATGACGGGCGGCCATAGAACGGCTCTTATCCAAATCAGAAGGAGTGGTTGTGGAATGCGTATTGTTGCTGAGCAACGCCACCTGTCAAAGGCTGCGTCTGCTGATTCGTCAGTTAAGAACTCAGCGGGTGAATGCTGAGAAAACACATGGCGAATGAGCTTTATTCGATCAAGAAGTCATCAAATGTTGCTTCCTGCGGTTCTTCGGTCTCTGGAGCTGGAGCTGGAGCGGGTGAAGGAACTGGCTGGTGCGGTGCTGGAGCTGGTGCGGGTGCGGGAGTCTGTTGTTGCGGTGTCGGTGGTTGCGGTGTCTGTTGTTGCGGTGTCTGTTGTTGCGGTGTCGGTGGTTGCGGTGTCGGTGGCTGTTGCTGCGGTGGCTGTTGCTGTGGTGGCTGTTGCTGTGGTGCTTGTTGCTGTGGTGGCTGTTGTTGCGGTGCTTGTTGCGGATACTGCGGCATTTGTTGCGGCATGCCGGGGTATTGTTGCTGAGGCATTGGCATGCCGGGATATTGCTGTTGCGGCATTGGCATCCCTGGATACTGCGGCATCGGCATTCCCGGATATTGTTGTTGCGGCATGCCCGGATACTGCATCGGCTGCTGAGGTGCAGGTGCTGGGGCGGGGCTGGCAGGTGCCGCAGCTGCGGGGGCGACGCTCTTCCCGCGTGCTTCGAGGTGCTTTTTTCGTTCGGCTTCTTCTCTCAGGAATAGCTGGCTCACTCTCTTTTCCTGCTTGGCACCCGTTGGCGCTGCCACGCCTTTGGACGTTCGGTCGGCATCTGCGCGACTGTTCAACCGCTGGTCAATCGATTCATCATGTACGATTTTCGCCGCCGCTTTTTTCTGTGCTAACAGCTCCAGCGGATCCACATCAAAACATCGCAAGCCACGCAGTGCCGATTCCAGCTCCTGCATCGACTGAAACCGTTTCGCTGGAGACTTTTCCAACATCTTCAGCACAACACGGTCCAGATCCTTGGTGACGTTCGGGTTGAAGACGGACGGCGGCACCGCGTTTTCGCCAAGATGTTTTTTCAGCAAAGCGTTCGGGCTATCGCCGGCGAACGGAGGCTGGCCAGTCAGGACTTCAAAGAACGTGACGCCCAGACTGTACATGTCGGTCTGTTCTGTCGGGGATTTTTTCAGAATGGTTTCCGGAGCAATATAGGTGCGTGTGCCTTGGATCGATTTCTGCTTCCCAGAAACCATCATGCCAAACTTGCTCTTAATCTTCGCCGATAGCGAAAAATCGATCACGCGCGCTTCACCCGCGCGGTTCACCAAAACATTGTCGGGCTTGATATCCCGATGCAGCCAGCCAGCTTCGTGCATGAATCGAAACGCGCTGCTGAGCGACTCGGCCAACTTAGGGAACGACGCCTGAACGGCCACCAGATTCGAAGTAATGTGCGTCTTCAGACTGGGTGACCGAAAGAAGTCCATCACAAAGAATGCGTGATCGCGATTGATCTCCAGCTCATGAAATCGCAGGAATGACGGATGAGTCATCAACTTGCCGATTTTGTACTCATGCTTCAGGACGTTTTTTTCGGCAGAGATCTTCCGCGCGTCATCAAGCATCAGCTTCATCGCTAGCTGGGCCGGGGAGCCGGGGACTTCCACTTCCCAGATTTGTGTGGTATTTCCACTGGCTACGCAGTTCTTCAACTGGTAACCACCAACGGTCAGTTCGCCCTCTGCCACGACGAGTCTCCTGCGGTGCGTCTCCTTCAGCCAAGTTGGATCGAACTTGGGCCAGATTCACACCGAAAACGAAAAAATGAAGCCATGTGCTCCGCGCTCAGTAGCGGGAGTCTCCTGCCGGTAGTATAGCGTAATAGGCAAATTCGATGCGAAGGCTAATCTCTGCTTGAGCGCAGCATCTGCTGAAATCGGCGAACCTGACCCAACCATATTGCGAAACATCTTGGAATGTGCGAATGTTCCGCTACTTCCGACGGCTCGTGAACGCCGTTTCGCCCCTATCACAAAAAGATTCGCGGAGCCCGAATGCGCCACATATTGTTTGCCTTCTGCACGGGAACGTTATTTCTCAACGGTGCAGTCACGCGGGCTCAAGATAATACGGTTCGTGAACTTCGCTACAGCGGAGTCTTAAGTCAGCCACGGATTGATGGCGAAGGGGTCGTGCTTCGCAGGTTTGAAGTCTTGCTGCTGGACAGTTCTGAAGGCACGTTTTTCAGCGTCCTTGACGATGACCGCGATGGGTCACCGTGGCCTGAGAGCTTTGGTCAGCTTGGCTCGTCGACTCAGGGAGGAATTTCCAATTCTCCCCGCACTCCACGTCTAGTCTACAAGTATGAAGGTAGCGCCTACACAATTCCGTTGCCACCACTGCGTTTAGCGCTGCCCGATGACGTTCGGGTGGGCAGTGCATGGCAAGCCAACAGTTGGACGTTCGAAATTGCGGAAGCCGCCAAAGATGGAAATCAATCCGTGTGGAAAATCGATGCCCGAGAACAACGCGGGCGACGTCAAGCACTGAAAATTGCCGCCGATACCGGCTTACTGCTGACTGCCAGCCAAGACGTGTTTATGGGCCAGGGTGAGCAGTTTGAATTGTTACTGGAGCAGGTTGCGGCAGCAACGGTTGCCGAATCGGCTCAGCAGCACACTCAGCAACTGAGGGCTCAATTGCTGGCGCTGCAAACCAAGCTGGCGCGACGCCCCGATAGTCAACAGGTAGAATTGTCGCCCCGCCAAATCGCTGATACCAAACTTCAGATGGAAGCTCTCACTGCACTTGCCAAAGGAACTCCGCTGCAGGAAACCGTGCTGAGAATCAGTCAGGACATCGCGCGTCAGGGGCGTCGCGTGGACGAGGCGATGAAGAGGCAACAGGAACTGACGGACAAAGCCTCTCCGGACTTCGCATTGCAGCTGATTCCCAAAGGCACGCTCGAATCGTCGGCGTTCAAAGGCAAGACCGTCGTGTTGCACTTCTGGAAGTACGCCGAAAAGCCATTGTCCGAGCCGTATGGTCAGGTCGGCTATTTGGAATTCCTGTTTAACAAACGCAAGCAGTTGAGCGTCGAAGTTGTCGGCGTTGCCGTGAATCCTGCTCTGCAGCAGCCTGACGAAGTTCGGTCAGCGGTTCGCAGCACACGTAAGCTGATGGAATTCATGAACATCACCTATCCGATTGGATATGACGACGGCAGTCTGCTGCAGGCGTTCGGTGATCCGCGAGACAGCGGGGGCGATTTGCCGCTTTGGGTTGTGGTGTCGCCAGCCGGAAAGGTGGTTCACTACCACGCCGGTTTTTATGAAATCGATCGCGTGGAAGGACTGAAACAGCTCGACGAAATCATTCTGCAGCAAACCAAAGCCGCCGCAGAATAAACGAGTCCCCTGCCCTTGCCCGATGATCGCCCGTCATTTCCTTTTGGGTGGCCGGGGCTGGACTGAACGAAGTGAAGGAAGCCCCGGGGTTTCACTCGTACCTCGCCCCAACCCCGGCCAACCCTTCTTGCCTTGACAATCATCGATGAACGCACTTTCGCTTGGCCGCTCCGTTTCGAAATTTGGCTACAGCACTCGGCAGATCAGCATCTTCAGATACTCGGTTTCCGGACACGTGGCTGAAATTGGATGATCTGCGGGCTGCCCATGCTGTTCCAGAATCTGAATAGGGCGGTTTGAGATCCGCGAAACTTCGCCGATCATTTCGCAAAACTCATCGCGAGACACCAAGCCCGAGCAACTGCACGTGACAAGGATTCCCCCCGGCTTCAGCACCCGCAGCGCGGCGGCGTTGATTCGCTGGTAACCCTTCAAGGCGCGGCTGACACCGCCGCGCGTGCGCGCCATCTTGGGGGGATCCAGAATGACGACATCGAACATGGTGCCCTGCTCTGCCATGGCTTCGAGTTCTTTGCGGACGTCGCG
>Ga0075117_1002549_pt1 | contig 10368 bp, 14 predicted proteins | sample AntAceMetag02UKJ_FD_69789 | JGI IMG/M metagenome (GOLD analysis project Ga0075117, IMG submission 69789) | Saline lake microbial communities from Ace Lake, Antarctica - Antarctic Ace Lake Metagenome 02UKJ | ecosystem: Environmental > Aquatic > Non-marine Saline and Alkaline > Saline | place... | reverse complement strand
CCGCCCATACCAATCCAGCACCCAAAGCTGTGAGTGTAGCAAATAACCCTATTTTACTTCCGTTATTCATACCGCTTTACGCTGTTCTTTTTGCTTGTACTGGTCGATGAAATCAATAATATCTTTGGTTCTTTTTACCTGACTTTTCCCAACTGTTTCAGGATGCAAGCGAAATACTTTAGTAGCTGCATAAACCGCTTCGATGGTGGGGTATCCTAAATCCATGTAGAGTTGTAATGCTGCTAAATCTGCAGGTCGTTCCTCACGTGTAGGAATGGTAAAATGCTGACGTTCGTGCAATAGAATAAACATGCGAACCGGAACTGTGAACTTCCTGAATAAATCTTGGGCCACTTGATGTCTTCCAGTAACTCGATGTGTTCGAGCTGGCGTTACCATTACTTCACCAAATTGTCCAGTTATCTGAGGTAAGTAGTGAAATAAGAACTGGTAATCTGGACTGTGGTAAAATCCAGTATTGATGTAGCCTGCTTTTTGACTGAAATCCTGAGCAAACTCGATAAAATCGTGCATGTGCTGTTCTGCCCAAAGTTCAGATTGTGGCATTTCTTCAACCTTGAATTTCTCTACCCGAAAGGCATCATCATTGGCACTGTATTTATCGTATAATTCCACCGATAAAGTGTCGGGAGAAATGGGCATAGGAATAAGTATCTCTCGGTAAGCTGTTCCTTTTTGAAAATCACCTGCACCAAAAGGAACACGTCTCCTGAAATAATGCGTATTGTATTTTGTAGCATCATAGGCTTTAATTCCCATATCCAATGGAGAGAATGCCCGTATGCCAATACGGATTCTAAAACGTTTTCTATTTGACGGTACTGGTATCACCATAATTTATTGAGCTGCAGTTGCTACACCTTTTATCGCTTGATTCTTTTTGTATTGGCTAAATCCCCATGCAGCAACAGCAATAACTGCTATGCCACCGATGATTATCACTTCTTTTGGAATGCCTTTCTTTTCTTTTGCTTCTTCTCCGGGATGTCCCATGCCGACTTCGTAATCTTCGGGTTGTTCACCTGGTTTAAAGAAATTCATCACATTCCCGACTGTGCCAAGTATTCCTTCTGCACCTCCTGCTTGCTGATAACCGCCACCAACTTTGCCCCAAAAGGCACTACGTTTTTCTTTTCGAGCTGCCTTTTCTGCTTCTGTTTTCTTGGGTCGATTGTTTTTCTTGCCAAAAAGTTTTTTAAAGAAGTAATCGTATTGGTCTTCATCAGTTCCTTGACCATGTATGTATTCTAATTCTCCTGCAATCATAATTTCGTTTTTATACAATCATCATTACCCGTAAAGTCGAGCCGTTTACAGTGAATGGAATAAGCGGATAACCTTTGCCTACAAATGGATATGCTTTCGCTTCCCCAGGAGGTAAGTCCACACCATTTATATTGGCGATTTGATTACCTACATTTTTGATAGAACCAAAAAGAAACCCTTGTGGTAAATCTCCATCAACTGCGTAATCTTGTTCTATTACTTGTGCTAGTAAACTCATAGTTCATTCTCCTATTTGTTATGCTGCCGAAGCTGCTACCACCGGAGCTTGCTTGGCCTTGTTCAAATAAACCAGTAGTCCAATTGCTCCCAACACACCAACCACTACAATCAATCCTTTTCCTGCACCCATCAATCCGGCTTGTTGTTTCAGGTTTTCTTTTTTCATTTCTTCCTGCTCCACTTTCTTCTTCAAGCCTTCCACTTTTTGCTCTTCTTGGAGTGTTTTAAGCTCGTTTTGCATAGCATTGTTAATGACTTTATGCCCCTTCAAATCCTTGTTGGTGATTGGGTTTTTTACTGAACCTTTTGTAGCAGTAGGATCTTTTTTAACTGGTGGTCTTACCGGAGCTTCAACTGGCGACTTCTTTTTAACCCGAATCAATGGTCGTCTAGGTGGCTTGCCTTTTTCAGCTCTTTTTGTAGCTCTTCGTTCCTTTCGTTTTTTCATCCATTTACCAATGAATTCATCGTACTCGTATTCATTGTTATCGGCATCTACAAAATTGGATTCGCCTTGCTCGTAATTAGAGCCGTGTATTCTCATTTGTATATCTGGATCTCCCATTAATGTTCTCATAATTTTCAATTTTAGAGTTAAACAATTTGTTATGCGGCAACTGGCACTTTCACACCTGCTTGTTGCTTATTTTTCATGCTGTTGTATATGAATCCTCCAACCAAAAGAACTCCGACAATCATCATCATGCTATTGCCTGCAAAACCTGCTTGTTGTGGTTTTGCTTGGGCAGGAGCAACTGCAGATGGTTGTTGAATAATAGTTGGAGCTTGTGACCGCATTACCTGTGGAGCTGCAGAACTTGGAGCTGCGATGTTTTTCATCACCGAAGTTTCTGCTCTCATGGATTCTGTTTCCGCTCTACGTTGGTCATTTTTCAATGACCTTTTTTCCATTTTTGTTTTATGGCGTTCGGCTTTTCGTTGCTTACACTTTCTGGATAAGCATAGAAAATTGTCGTATGCTTCGTCTGGTTGTCCTGATAGTCCGTAATTATTCATTGTTCTTATTTTTAAGTTGTTTCAGGAATGGCAACAGCTTTTTCTTTGTTCATTTTCCAAATAAACAAGCCACCCAAAAGGGCAACAACTGCTAGTATTCCAACTATTTTTATCACTTTGGCTTTGTTTGAATCTGATTGAATCTTAGATGCAGCTTGATCTTTTTGAGACTGGAATAGCATCATGCTTTGCATGGATTGTTGTCTCGCTTGATTTTTCAAGTTTTTCCGATTACTTAACGATCCTGCAAAACTGAAAATAGAGCCAATAGCACCTGCAATAGCAGAGACAGGGTCTGAACCAACGGTTACTTTGGTGTCTTTTGCAGCTCCTGCTAAATCGCCCGTATTAAAGGTGTCGTTCTCATCAGGAATAATCTGTTCAGCAAATATTTTAGCCAGATCGGTATTGAATTGCGTATCATTTTTGCTGATAGCATATATAACCGCTTCGGTTAATTGGGAACTACTAGGTTTGGCATCGACATTTACCCCGTACTTGTACAAAAGTGTTTTCAACTTGTTAGGCTGGTCCGCTACGACAATCCCTAACAACTTAAAAATGGCTTTGCCTTGGTTATCCAACTCCGTTGGGGCTTTGGGCTTTTCTTGTACAATCCTAACCATGTTGTTTGCTACTTTTAAAGGCTGTTCCTATTAATATTCCAGCAACCAGAATTACTCCTGCAATTGCCAATTCACTTTTAATCACATGCTTGTAAAAAGAACCTTCTTCCTTTTTTTCTTCCTTTTCAGGAGCATTCATCCGTTGCCTTAATTCATTCCAGACAATCTGAACTTCATCGGCCAGTTTCATGTCCTTTGGGCTTTTATTGGACTTACTGAGAACCTCTTGGTAATAGTTCTCTAATTCAGAAGTGTTCATCTCAACCAACTGATCCAAGAAGTCGCCTATATCCACTTTCCCTGTATAACTACTGTGTCCACACGAACCGCAATAATTATCTTCTGGGATGTAAGATGAGCTGCCACAAGCACCGCAAAAACTATCTTCTTTGGATTGATTCAATCTCAGGATGATATTCTTGTCCGGGTGAATCCCTAGCAGGTCTTTTACCACCTTTTTTCCTTTCTTTTTAACTAAGAGCTTTACGGTTTCAGATAAGCCCTCCACATCACGGGGAGGTTCATAACCGTAATTATGCACCAGTTGCTTGGCTTCTTTCGGATTACCGAAAACGATGTAGTCAATTTTGTTTGGTGTAAATCTTGACTGCCTGTTATTGTTTCTATTTCTCATTCGAAATTCATTTTTATTGGTGGAGCTACCCATTGTCGTTAACCAAAAACAGCCAAAGCGAGCATGATACCTCTACTTTGGCTGTTTATATCCTATGGCAAAGCCTCACTAAAAGGAAACTGCTTTGTGCATTTCTCTATCTTCTTCTTCGGATCAACCTTCGAGGTTTTCTTCCCCCAACAATTCTTCGGGCTGGTCTTCGCTTAACACGCTTCACAACACGTCTTTTTCTCGTTGGTTTTAAACCGAATGCTGTCGATTTCTTTTTCCTTAAAAGATCAATTTGAGGCAATCCAGTTGTTCTTGGAACAGTAGATAATTCAGCTACATTGCTACCTTTTAACAGGTTGCCCATGTTCGCTCTTGCCTTAATTGTAAAGGTGAAAACCAAAGTCACACCATCTTTTACCAAAACCCTCAACGAATCCTGACCGGTAACATTCATCTCGAAGTTATCATCGTCAATCAGCGTTTGCGTAAAGTTTTGTGGAGATGTAGCGTTTCTTGGTTGATACACCCTTTCGGTATTGCTACCAGAAGCCGTTCTTTTCACAACTTTCAGAACATTATCAAATTGCAATGGATTTGAAACCGATAGTTTCATTCCTCCCACCTTAAATGGGTTTGCTTTTGATTCCTCTCTTACTTCTTTGTGAGAAGATTCCTCAACAATAACCGTTACACCGGCTGGTTGAGCTACTTCCTCATTTGCACCGAAAATAACTGCCTGTGCATCTGCTCCCGAAGTATTTTTAACAACTACGGTTAACGTCCTGTCGTTGGGATCAATTCTCCCAATGGAAGACGTTTTGTAATTGTCGTAATCTTCGTCATCATCCACGTCAACGTATTCAACTTCTTCTTCCTCAAAGTCGTCTTCGTAGTATGAATCCTCATGGCCTTCAAAGCCTGAGTCGAAGTCATCTTCATCGTAATCACCATCAAAGTCATCATACCTGTCTTCGGCATCATCCTCGTAGGCTAATATATCGTCATCAAAATCTCTCATGATTTCTAATTTTTTATCGTTAATAAATAAGTTTCATTTTAGGTTAAATACCTATGGTTGCTAACTCTTGTCAGCACCTTCACTTTTGGACTTGCTTTCACCGTCCTTTTTCTTTGCCAACTTTTTTGCTTTGGCTTTATCCAATGCTGGCTTCACTACAAATGCCCCTAATGCTGCTCCGGCAACTAATATCCCTAGACCAACGGGTACACATATTTTCCAATCAATGTCTTTCATCTGCATAAATTTTAATTCGCAACGGTCAGTGGATCTGACATTTCATTGCTTTCGTTTTAATGATTTTTAAATGCTTTAAAACAGCTCTTTCAAATGGTCTTTAAACCAAATACAGGTGCTAAAGTCTGAGCTTTTTGAAGCTATTCCGAGGTGTGAGATTGTACCTCGGTACAAAGCTGAGGGAAGGTGTTATCGTGAATGGTGGATGAAAATCGAGACAAAAAAAGTTGAAATATATTTCTGCTAAAATCTGCCACTAATTATGGTTTAGTGGCAAAAATTAGATTTTCAAACATTTACCAATAAATCTGAAAACAGGCATTTGTTTGCTTGCAAACATTTACCAAATTATCGTATATTTGGCATTTGTTGGAATTAAATACACAATCATGTTAGAGTTCTATAAAACACAATTAGTCAAATATTTCGCTAATCAACCCTATATCACTAGGGAAGAACTGTATTCATTTTATGAAAAGTATGATCCAGAACTAAAAGAGACCACTTTTAGATGGCGTATTTACGACTTAAAGAAAAAAGGCATTATTAAGCAAGTGAAAAGAGGGGTGTATGCCATTTCATTCAAACCGAAGTACACTCCGTTAATATCAGATCAGCTTACCAAGCTCACCAAAATTGTCGCTAAAGAATATGATGATATAAATTACTGCATTTGGTCAACCGAATGGTTAAACGACTTTACTCAACATCAATTGGGAAAGTTTTTTACCATCCTGGAAGTAGAGAAAGATTTTCTTGAAAGTGTTTTTGAAAATTACAAAGAGCTAAACCAACTGCGTGTTTACCTGATGCCTGATGAATTGGCAATGGAAAGGTATATGGATGGCGAAAATACGGTAATAATAAAGCCTTTAGTGAGTAGATCACCTTGCTTAACAACTGGTCAGGAGGGCAAGCCAAAAGATAAGTTCAAAATTCCTTCTTTAGAAAAAATGCTGGTGGATGTTTTTTGTGATACCAAAACCTTTTTTGCTGTACAAGGGAAAGAAATGGAGCATATCTACGAAAATGCCATTAGCAGATACAATATCAATTTCACGAAATTATTTAGCTATGCCAAAAGACGAGGCCGAGAGGATGTGATTAAAGCATACATAACAGATAATTTCCCTGAATTAATTAACGATTTATTAGAATGATAGAGCCAAAATGTTTCACAAAAGAGTGGATTGATAATTTCAAGAAACAGAAAGAGTTCAAGCGGATTAACCCACCTGTTTTAGAAAAAATGATCCATGCTCTTTCGCTGCTTCAACATTTATCAGTAAATGGTTTGGAGTTTACTTTCAAAGGGGGTACTTGTCTGATTCTACTGTTGAAAAATGCTCAACGGTTCTCAGTAGATATTGATATTCTAACTACCCAAACAAGGGAAGAGATTGAAAAGGTGCTGGACAAGGTTATTGAGAAATCGGACTTTACACAATGGAAATTAGACGAAAAGAGAAGCTACAAGACTGGTGTGCCGAAGGCACATTACGAATTTACCTATGCTTCCGACTTGAACAAATCTGCGAACTATGTGCTGTTGGACATTCTTTTTGAGGAAAGCGATTATCCTGCCACCAAAGAGGTAATTGTTGATTCTGAATGGATTGAAATACGCAAAGAAGTAAAAGTTGTTGTCCCTACCGTTGAGTCCATTTTAGGTGATAAGCTTACCGCATTTGCTCCAAACACAACCGGAGTACCCTACAAGAAGAACAAGGAGCAGGAAATCATCAAGCAGTTGTTTGATGTAGGATGTCTATTTGATGAAGTAGAGCATATTGAATTGATTGCTGAAAGTTTTTCAAAAATTGTTGCCAAAGAAATCGTGTACCGATCATTAAGTGTTCAGGCGGATGATGTACTGGAAGACATCATTCAAAGCTCTATTCTTGTTGCAAAGCGTGAGAAAAACAAGGAAGAGCCACATAAATCCAATTTCAAAGAAATTCAGCAGGGAATAACCAAGTTTGACTCTTTCCTTATGAGAGGGAAGTTTAAAATTGATGAAGCCATAACTGTTGCTGGAAAAGCAGCATATATCGCTGCAAAATTGAAAGCAAAGGATTATTCTCCGATAGAATACTTTGAGGATAATAAATTAGACGGAATCCTTATTGAAGGTGATCTAGCGAGTTTTAACAAGTTTAAGAAATTGCCCGATAAGGCTGGATTCTTCTATTGGTATAAAACCTCGTTATTAATAAACAAATAAGTATGCCAGTCAATTTCAAACAAATACTTTCCAAATCGGATTTTAAAGTAGCTCAAAGTTGTGCTACCAAGCTTTATTATCTGAAAAACAAGTACCCGTCTGCCAATGACGGCAACGAATACATGGAGTATTTGGCGGAAGGTGGTTATGCTGTTGGTGAAATGGCGACTTTGTTTTATCCCGAAGGAAAACGAATTGATAATATCAAGGGCATAGAATCGGCAATCGAGCAAACAAAAAAATTACTGCAGGAAGATACCATCACACTTTTTGAAGCTGCAGTTTTCTCCAATAACAAAATTGCAGCTATTGATATTCTGGAAAAGCAGGGGAATACATTCAATATTATAGAGGTAAAATCCAAAGGGTACGATAGTGAAACACAATCGTTAAAAGGGTGGGAAGAACATTTAGATGATATTGCGTTTCAAAAACTGGTGTTATCTGAGCTTTTCCCGAAAGCAACCATCAATACATTTCTTTTTGTTCCTGACAAAGCTGCACGGACTACAATTGAGGGCTTGAACTCTTTGTTTGAGCTAAAAGAATTTGAAAGTCATAATGGCTTCAAGTTTTTCGACATACATTTTACCGGAGATCCTGAACAAATCCGTAAAGACCAGTTAATGACATTGGTTGATGTTTCGGAATATGTAATCGGAATAGGGCGTAGGATAAAACATAATGCTGAACTGTTTATCGGTAGCCTATTAGAAGAAAAGAAAATAGTCTCTCCGCTCGATAAGAATTGCTTTAAATGCGAATATAGTGTTGACCGTGAATCGGATTGTTCCGGTTACAAAGAATGTTGGACAAAGATTAAAGAAACAGAGCCACATATTAAATCCTTATACCACGTTGGAACGATTGGAGGAAAAAAAGAGCCGATTGTCAATTCGCTGATTGCCGACCGAAAAGTTTCATTATTTGATATGCCTCTTGATGAGTTAAAAGGCAAGCGTGGTGAACGACAATTGATACAAATTGAAAATACCCGGACCAATACGGAATGGGCTTCATCTGAACTAAAAGCTGAAATTGATTCGTGGGAATACCCTTTACATTTTATTGATTTTGAAACCTGTACCACCGCATTGCCATTTCACCGAAACATGCGACCTTATGAAATGAGTGCTTTTCAATGGAGCTGTCATACCATTAAAAGCCCAGGAGCTGAACCAATTCATACCGAATGGTTGAATTTAGATCCAGCATTTCCAAGTTTTGCTTTTGCCGAAAGCTTAATGCAGCAAATTGGTTATTCGGGGACTGTATTAATGTGGAGTCCACATGAAAACACAACACTTCGGAATATCTACAACCAAATGGAGGAATACAATCATCCAAGCCCAGCATTGACAAAATGGTTGGAATACATCGTGAAGTTTGATTCTAACGGAACAGGAGCATTGGTGGATATGAATAAAATGGCATTGGATTATTATTTCCATCCCGTGATGAAGGGAAGAACGTCTATTAAAGTCACTTTGCCAGCCGTTCTTGCTGCTAACAAATCAAAACGGACAATTAAGTGGTTAGAACTTTTTGAAACGGAATTAAGCATCCTATCAAAAGATGAAAATGGAGTTATCGAGAACCCATACAAGAATTTGCCTCCTGTTGAGCTATTGGAATCTGCAGAAGCAGTAAACGAAGGTACAGGAGCTATGAGGGCTTATGAAGATATGCTATTTGGCCTGAACAAAAACAATGAAGAGATTAAACAAGCCTATGCTCAAGCATTACTTCGTTATTGCAAGCTCGACACTTTGGCAATGGTTATTATTTGGGAGCATTGGAGACATCCACTCGTTTAATGAAGTACTGCTTTTATTTCTTCAAAAAGATTATCAAATTCTTCTTTTGGATTGTTTTCTTGCAAAGATTCCCCATATTTTTCACACAACGAATTAATATTGTTCGATAGTTGGAAGGTCTCTTCTTTTATCAATTCAGTATTTTCTAATTCCTCCAAAATCTTATCCATGAATTCAAAAAAAACATCAGTAGTTTTTTCGCCTTTACTAAAAATACGCTTAATAAAATCTGCTTTTTGCTCAATGGATTTTCGTTTTCCCTGAAATTTTTTGAGTATTATACGGTTGTTTTTAAGAAACAAATTAAGGTAAGCCTGTTTATACGACTCCTCACTATTTGCCTCTTCATTATCTAAATGTTTTTTAAATCTATTTTTAATTCCATTATCAAATTCGGCTAATACAAACGTATATGAGTCAGCATAAATATCATGAAGGAATTTGTTTCGAAAATTCATCTGAAGATCCAAATTAAGATGTTCATCTTTTGATAATACATCAATGTCGTAGAGCAGGTCTATTTTATTTTTAAAACTTAAACCTGCTTTTTTTCCAAATAATTTTGTTGAGTTCTTATCTGGTATTTTCAAATATGTGAGAAGTAGTGAATTAATAGAGTCTTCAACGATTAAACAGTATTCCAATACTTTAGTTCTAATTTCTAAATTCCCAACTATTTCCATGTCTTTTACCTTGTCCATTAATACTCAGCTATATCATTCATCATCCGATAACATTCCTATTATTGCTAATACAGCAGCTCCACCAAGAAGCCATGCCCAAGCATTTGAATCTTGACCTGTTTTCTTCTTCATAATATCCATTTTTCTATTCAATGCTTGAACAGCGGAATGAGGATTATTCCGACTAAAAGTTATGTATGGAAATTTAAAATTTGGATCAACAGGGACACTATCCTCAACTAATAGTATCGAGGGTATGTTTGCTACATTTGCTAGTCTCCATTCTTTTTGAACCCTTTGTGTTTCATAACCGTCACCAGTTATTATACCAATAAAAAGTTGAGACTTATTGATATTCACTTTTGTAAGTGAACTCATTTCAGTATTAAAGTCATTACTTTGTGTTATCTGAAAATTCTTCTTTCTCAGTTCACTTGACAACAATGTCAGAATAAACTGATCTTGGTCGTTTAATGAATATGATAAAAATGCTCTCATTACGCCTTTTGTTTAAGTGAACTAATATTTTGATTATACTTTGGGAAATAAACGGGATGCAGATCTTCTCTGACGTATAGTTTATTTAGAAACTGG
>Ga0075117_1002544_pt1 | contig 10383 bp, 12 predicted proteins | sample AntAceMetag02UKJ_FD_69789 | JGI IMG/M metagenome (GOLD analysis project Ga0075117, IMG submission 69789) | Saline lake microbial communities from Ace Lake, Antarctica - Antarctic Ace Lake Metagenome 02UKJ | ecosystem: Environmental > Aquatic > Non-marine Saline and Alkaline > Saline | place... | reverse complement strand
AACAAGCAACAAGCAACAAGCAACAAGCAACAAGCAACAAGCAGCAAGCAACAAGCAACAAGCAACAAGCAGCAAGCAACAAGGAACAAGCAACAAGGAACAAGCAGCAATAACAATTCTCTACCGAATATTGAAAAAGTTAAACAGGCGTACAAAAATTTATTTAAAAAGAATCCGTCAAACATGGGCATTCATAGGATGTTACATGACATTGTAAATCTTCTTCAGTTAAACAATAATTCCTGGAGAGTTCTCTTCAATTAATTAATTCCACCTTAAGGTCCGTTTCGGGCGTTTTTCTGTTTTTTCTAATACATAATTATATAAAATTTATGGCTTGTGGAAAATTACGTAAAGCTGTATGTAAAACCAGTCCTAATTGCGAGTGGGTAATATCGAAAGGTTGTAAATCCAAAGTTAGTAGAGTTCCTAACGCTCCAAGAGTTCCTAAAGCAACAAGTAAAAAAAAGGAGAACCAACAATCACCTTCTTCAAATTTGAAAAAGGAAATGGAAGAACTAACGAGAAAAATCAGTAAAAGTATATCTAGTACTTACCACAAATCAGGTGGAGCACGTGACATTCAAAGTACAGCTCCATTTCATAAAGTGACAAAGGAGGTGGACTATTTAACAGGTAAAGATGTTGAAATGATTATGCTTGGAAAAGGAAAGTCTATCCAGGTAGCTAGTAAGTCTATGTCTGTCGGTATTGAAATAATAAATATGAACAAGACATACATCACGGACGAGGATCTTTACATAGAGGCGCGTGTCGAGAAAAACGCACCTATACACAATGATTTTAGTTATTTTGTCAAGATTAACAAAAAAGCGGTTACTTTTTTGAAAAAACAATTGATTATATTTCAAGAAGAAGAAACGAACGTGTCTCTACCGAATCTTAAAAAAGTTAAGGTGGCGTACAAAAATCTGTTTAAAAAGAATCCTCCGTCAACCATGGGTATTCACAAGATGTTAATAGTCATTGTAGATTCTCTTCAATAAAAAAATTAAGAAATTCGACTTTTCAAGCTTTGCATCAACTTTGCGTCCGGTATAATACGCCCCGACTCAATCCCTTGTATGATGTCGGGCTTTACGTTCATGGTCGCCGCAAAATCTTTTTGGTTCATGCCTTTTGAAAGTCGCACATTCTTCAAATTCGTCACAAACAGTTTGGTCTTGGCGAGATCCCTCTTGACCGGTTCGTCATTCTCCAACCGCGCGACGTCCGCGGCTGCTTGTGTACGGTACCCGGTTGTTGTAGTTGTTGGGGGTTTGTTGAGTTGTTTGTTTTTTGATAGAATCACCGGGGTCCAATCTGTATGATTCATAATACTTGTTTTTTTTGTATTTATTTGCTTAAATTGAATTTTTTTTAGTCGACTTCCTCAACCTTTGGTCCGATCCGTTTCTGGCGAGCGAGGAGCAGCGCCCAGCCAAGTCAATTCGTCGCGTTCAATAAAGCGCACGTTCCACCGGTCAATTTGGCTCATCTTTGACTCATCTGGAGGTATATTGGCAAACACTATAACATGGGGATAATTAAATACCAATTGTACTCCATTATACTTACCTGAAAATATAAAACCATTTTTAATTTGTTCAATAGCGTCGTAGTTTATGTAGTCTTGTTGGCTTCGCGGACAATCTACTATGAATAACTTGTTTTTATCAGGAAACTTACTAATCATACGATACATATCATTTGACTTACCAGTAAGCATCAGAGCCCCGTGTTTTATCACAAGGTACTTGCACAGGCTCGTCTTCCCCACATTACCTTTGTCTTCCCAGAACCAATGAATCGTTCTCTCATCAGGTTTCTCCTGAATTATGTCCATTATCTCAGTCTGCCAACCCCTAGGTTCATCAATGGCAATCGGTGTGTCAATACCTTGTTCCCCGGTTGTTGTAGAATCTGGATTCATAACTTGTTTTTTTTTTCTATTTATTTACTTAAATTGAATTTTCTTTTTTTTAGTCGACTTCCTCAACCTTTGGTCCGTCGTTATGATCCGTTTCTGCCGTTTCTGTTTCTGTTCCACGAGCAGCCATTTCGGCCCGAAGCTCGTCAATACGCGCTTTCATGTCTTCCACTGTCGCCTCTTCACTTTCCAACATAGACTGTATCGCAGACACTTTTTCAGGGTCCGCGTCAGGTAGGTTCTTGTACGCATAAAAAGCAGCCTCGAGTTCGTTCTTGGTCTGTACGAGTTCCATGTGTTTGTCGTCGTCCGCTTTGAATTGTTTTGATTCTTCCACCATGCGCTCGATATCCTCCGTCGACAAACGCCCTTTGTCGTTCTTGATTTGAATGTTCGACTGTTTACCGGTACCTTTTTCGATCGCGGTCACTTTCAGGATCCCGTTCGCGTCGAGGTCGAAGGACACTTCAATCTGCGGAATCCCACGCGGGGCTGGGGGGATACCTTCCAGCATAAACTCACCCAGTAAGTGGTTATCGCGCGTAAACTGGCGTTCGCCTTCAAAAACCTTGATGGACACCCCTGGTTGGTTGTCCGCGTACGTTGAAAAAGTTTGGGTTCGCTTCACCGGCACAGTGGTGTTTCGCTCCACAATTTTTGTCATCACACCGCCCGCCGTTTCCAGACCCATACTCAAAGGCGTGACGTCCAACAACAACAGGTCGTTCAACCTCGAAGAAGACGACCCTTCTCCTTGACTGCCCGTGAGAATAGCCGCTTGAACCGCCGCGCCGTACGCCACACACTCGTCGGGGTTGATGGACTTACAAAGTTCTTTCCCGTTGAAATATTCACTAAGACGTTTTTGAATCTTTGGAATTCGGGTCGATCCACCGACCAACACAATCTCGTGTACGTCCCCTTTCGACATTTTCGCGTCCCGAAGGACTTGGTCCAACGGGGACACACAACGCTCGATGAGGTCACTCGCAATCTCTTCGAAACGCGCACGCGAAATCGTCGACGAGAAATCAACCCCGTCGTACAAACTGTCAATGTCCACGGTCGTCGTGGCTGACGCACTCAACGTTCGCTTGGCCCGTTCACTCGCGGTTCGTAGGCGACGCAACGCGCGTTTGTTGGACCGGAACGTTTCTTCGTCGATCGATTTGTTTTTGCGTAGAAACTCCTTGACGAAAAAGTCCGAGATGCGCGTGTCGAAATCTTCCCCGCCCAAATGCGTGTCTCCCGCCGTCGCTTTCACCTCAAACACACCATCGTCGATGGATACCAGCGATACGTCGTGTGTTCCTCCACCACAATCAAAAATCAGTACGTTCTTCTCGCCCGTTGAGGAATCGTTGATCTTGTCGAGACCGTACGCGATGGCCGCCGCGGTCGGTTCGTTGATGATTCGAAGAACGTTCAAACCCGCAATCGCACCCGCGTCTTTTGTAAACTGACGTTGACTGTCGTTGAAATACGCGGGTACGGTAATCACGGCGTCCTTGACCTCTTTTCCGAGGTACGTCTCGCTGATTCCTTTCATCTTGGCTAGAATCATGGACGAAATCTCTTCCGGATAAAATGTCTTTTCTTCGCCTTGGTAGGACACGTGAATGACAGGCTTGTCCGACTTGTTGTCCGAAGCCACCTTGTAACTGAAATTTCGAAGTTCTTTTTGAACGTTCTCGTCGGAAAACTTGCGACCAATGAGACGTTTGGCGTCGTACACCGTGTTGGACGCGTTGCTCGCCGCTTGGTTCTTGGCACCGTCACCGATCAAACGCTCCGTGTCCGTGAACGCCACATACGACGGGGTTGTGCGATTCCCTTGTTCGTTGGCGATGATTTCAACGCGATCGTTCTGCCAGACAGCAACGGCGCTGTAAGTAGTTCCGAGATCAATACCGATAGCCGACATTATTAAATTGTTAAATATTCATTTTTTTAAATGAGTTTTTTCAACTTTATTACGGAAACCACCAATCCCGCGAAAATCAAAGAATAATAAAGGGTATGGTAACACGGTAACTGTTTGATACCCGTCACGTGCAACAAGTCCACCAAATATCTGTCTTTATCTTCGATTTCACATTCGTTGTTGTACAAGGTCATTAGTATGCACGATTGTTGTTTGTTTTGGTTAAACATGTACTGTAATATAATGAACACGTGACTGACGATCAAGAACAAGTGGATGGATGTGTATTTGGAAGGAAACACGAACGACCCGACGTACGCCATTTGTGCAAAGAATTGGTGGAGAAGGTGAACGACGTTTGTGTGGGCGGGATGGTTGGGATTCGTACACGCGTACTTTTGTTTATCGAGCCAATAAAAAAATAGTCCGGGCACGATTATAAAAACAGAGTACAGTTGTATCAAGTTCATATGTTTAACTAAAGTTTTAAATAATCTTGTCCACAAGTCCGTACTCAATGCACCGTCGGTCGCTCAAGTAGATTTCTTTGGACATGATCTCTTCAAGAATTTCTTTCGGCATTGTACTGTTTTGTCTGTAAATCCGCTTGATACTTTTCATAAGATTCTTGGAATTTTTCATTTCGTCCTTGAGTTCGTCGTACGGACCCCAAAATTCGGTCCGGATTTGATGAATCAACACACACGAGTTGCGACGAATCCACCGCCCGCTTGTGGCTCCGAGAAGTAGGAACGTCGCCGCGCTCGCCACGATCCCGTCCGCGATACACACCACCGGAACGCGACAGTTCTTGATTACACTCATGGCGCTCAAGCCGGCAAACGCGTCTCCACCTTTGCTGTGTATGTACAAGTGTATCTTGGGCGAAGTTTCCAGTTGGTAGTCCATCGACAATTTCAAAAGATGTTTCTCCATCTTTGAGATTTGATGGCTCAAAAACAGTACAGATTCGACCGTAATATCCTCGTAGAAATAGATATTGTTTTTGTGGACTTCCACGTTCAGTTCTCCTCCCGCCGCCTCAGCAGTACTTTCGTCCTCGCTCGCGTCGTTGTTTTGGTACTTGCTGCTGCTGTTACTACCACGAGTCATTGTTGGTTTACCAAAGGTTGGCATCCTTGTTTTTCTGTCACACCTCCCTTGTTATATCCTGTATCACGTGCATTCTTTAAGTTATAATTCGAGTCTCTCTTTATTTTCTCTCTTATTACAAAAAATAAAGAAATGCAACTGTACCATTCACTCCTTTTGTTGCAAATCGGGTTCATCGCGTATCACAAGAAACTCAATTCGAAAATAGAACAATGGAAAGTAAACAAAGCTCTGTATTACTTTGTGGTTTCGCTTCCGTTGTTCTTGATCACTTACATGGACATGATGTACAACTCGTTCAGTCTCGGTCACATGGGTTTACCGAAACGGTACAACAAACAAGTCAACTACTTGTTAGTTCTGTTTGGTTCGTACGGTATGATACAGATCTTAGCCCAGGACTCCGGTCTGAAAACCGGTCAAATTCAACGCGATACCATTCAAAAAGGCGCACTGTTCGCTCTTATCGCGCTAGGAACCGCGTTTAGCGTGACGTCGAATCGATCACAGGCGCTCGTCGGCGTGCTGTACTACTTCCATTTGAAATACGTCATTTCGAACAATAAGACGTCTCCGGTTTGTTTCGAAGATGTATAAGTGCGGATGATGAGCCAGTCAGATGATGAGGCAGTCAGATAAAACCATTTAAAGAATAAAATATTTAATTTTTATATAATAAAAAGCAGTTTTACAAAAAAAAATTATTATTTTTTTAAATATTTAAAAAAATATTTTTATTGTTTTAGACAAGCGACTCAAAAATGCCTATTTGCCCTCGATGTGGAAAATGTCTTTCGAGCGAACAAGCGCTCACGTACCATCTGAATCGCAAGTACAAATGCGGCACATGGAACTGTGTTCGGTGTAAAACGAATTTCAACACCAAATTTAATCTTCAAATGCACGAACTGGAATGTATTGGCGATCGGTCGCACATGTTACTCCCGAGTACCGACACGTTGCTCGACGTGTACAACGCGCTTCCGTTTCTGTGTGTGCATTTGAACCCGGACACCAACCGGTCCGATATCGTGTCGCCTCATTCCGTGATGTTGTTCAATATACCGTCGACGTCTCTGCTGAAACTGTCCAAGGAGGACGTGCTGGATTGTATCCGGTCCACGCACGCGAACATAACGTACCACGACGTGAACGAACATTTGTTTTTCGTTTTAAAACATATTTAAAGGTTTGGTTCTTGTATAAAGGAATAAGGAAATGAACGAAGACGCGTTTAAGCAAATGGTTGTCCAATTCTGTGAGATTGACGACAAGGTTAAAGAACACAATAAACAAATAAAGGAGCTCAAAGTGGCACAAAAAGACCTGACGGACTCCATCATGCAGTACATGGACGACCGCTCGCTGGAAGTGTGTAAAGCGGGCGAGTACGGCGTGCTCACGCTCAAGACCGTCACGTCCAAAGCCCCACTCAATGTGGAGACCGTGCGTGAAAACCTGTCCAAGATCCTAGGGGACAAAGAAATGATGTGCAAGAACCCCGAGGACTTGGCAACGTCCGGCGCGGAGTACATCGTCAACACTCGTGAAGTGGAAGAGAAGAAGAGTCTTCGACGCAGTATGGTGAAAAAGAAGAAGGAGAAGTGAATTTAAAAAGAAAACGCATCTAAAAAACAAAATGGACGAGCTTACCGAAGAGCTTTTGCGACAGACGGACGAACTCAACGACGCGCGCGATTCCATGTTCCAATTACAAGAAGAGAACGAGTCCATGCGGAAAACAATCGAGACGATCCTTCGAATAAAATGCAAACGTGGGGAAGGCGCGTTTGCTTTGAACGTCGACTTACGTATGTGTGTAAAGAAGAATATTGTGTACGCACTTACGAAAATGCAACGGGACATTGCGACGACCAACAAACCGGTGGATGTGGTGGCGGACGCGATCGTGGACCTCTTGATTGGCGAAACCCAAGAGGATATTCCGTGCGCCGTACTGGACGCCAACACGATCGTGTACAAGACGGCGACCAATTTGTGGTACGCGTCCGGTGTTTCCGACTTTGCCATTGTTGTTCGCGACTCTATCGGAGTGAACCAGCTCGTCGAACATTTCAACGACAACTGGAGGGACGGTCAGTTCACACACGTGTACAACCTGTTTTTACACGAACCGAGCTTTATCGCTTGTTTGAAAAAGGCGCTCAAGAAGTACAATGATTTGTAGTTGAAAAAAAGAAACTCACTTAAGAACTGAATAACTTAAACTCACAATGACTCACACAGCCGTAAAACTCGTTACTGCCTTGATGGAAGATAAATTGCCTTCGCATGCGCAAACCCTCAAAGATTTTGGGTTTGAAGGCGCTGGATCTGAAATGTATATGTTATTGGGGGTGTACATCGGCTTAGTCAAACATCTTGGCGTAACGGCGAATACCCTTCATAAGTGGCAGTCGACCGGAACGCTTCTCGAGAATATCAAACTCGAATATAACAAACGTCCCGATGGACGTCGCGGAGAATACTATCCTTGGTTATTGAACAATCAACATCTGCTAACACATGAATAAAGGAACAAAAAAACTCTACTTAAAGAACTAGTAATAAAGTAAAACAATAAGTAGTCTCATGTTTCTCGCACTCTTTACCGATCCTGCGCGGAACATGGACGTTTACGACAGTAACACCACCCTGATTTTGTATACCGGCCAGGCAAAACGCAAGACGTTTGATAAAACGATGAGTTCCGAAAAAACAACTTTGTACGTGTTTGAACGATGTTTGAGATTCGGGTGGAAATTCCTCGGAAACGCGCGCGTGTGTTCGGAAACTCAACAGCCGCGCACGGACACTCACCCACCTGTGTGGCAACTCGCGCTGAAAAAACCGCTAATAGCTGAAGAAGAAGACTACACTTCTTTTAGTAGCACGCATTACAGATCCAAACAAGAGATTCTGGATCGTATGGGACTCGTCCCCAAGTACAAAAATTTAGCCCTTGGAATAGTCCCGCTTTACGAATAGTCCTTTAGAAACTTTAGATTCTAAAAAGATTTGATTGCTTTTTTAAGTTGTATATTAAACACAAAATTGAAACTCATAAATTCCCAAAGTTTCCCGTAAGTTCCGGGAGTCAAGTTTACCGCTTGGGATTCGCCGCCGTTCACAAACTGAATTTCCCATTTGTCTTGTGTTTGACTCGTCTGTTTCGTCGACTTTCGGTGCTTTTTGTGTACCAACGCAGCTTCTCGGTTGTTGTACCGAATCAACAAGTTTGGGTTCTGTTCGATGTCGTGGTTTGCCAATTCGCGTATCGTGTAGCTCGGATCGGTGAGAAGGTCCTTGTAGTCCACCAACGGAACGTCCTTTGTGTTCGTAACGTAATGAGGTCCGTCTTGAATTTTCGGAGCTCTACGACAGTCGGGGCGAAGAAGCCATCGGTTATGTTCCACAAACCGCCATCCGTGTTTTGTGTTCATTGCGTTATAATGTTTATAAGACAAAACGAGGGTTATGGAGTCTGCATTATTGGGGGTTTCCGGATCGGTATCCAACCGAAGGGTGAACCTATTATTACTTTTCCCCACAATCTGTGCGATGTATATGAACGGGACTTTTTCGTCACCCGATTTGACCATGTTGATGAATATATATGGCTTTTCAGTAAGCAAAACGTTTTCCGATAAAAGGGACTCTATCGAATTCGTTTCCCGTACTACTTCTTCTTGTTCTTGTTCTTCTTCCACTGCTTGTTGTTGTTGTTCCGTTCCTGGTTGAAGAGGTACTATTCTGGTTCGAACTGGATTGTGTAAATCCACAAACAACGGGTTTGGGTTGATTTTTTCCAATCGAACTTGGTCGCGGTTCGTTTGAAGGTCGAACAAGACCAAATTGTCCCTGTAGAAATGACGCACGTAACGGCCTCCGTTTATTGTTTTAATGTACACGGGTTGAGGGGTTTCTTCATCAGTTACTAGGTGGTACCGAACCGCCGCTAAAGTATCTTGTACGACGCGCTCGATACGAAACAAAGGTTTGTAAAACTTACTACGTCCCGACAAGTCGGCTGCGGTAAACAGGGACAACGGATACTTTTTCATATCGGGAATAGGACGGAACGTCCCTTCGAACGTCGCCTTGATTGGGTTTTGGAGCAGCTGATTTGGACCCACACGAACAAACGCGCCCATCATCTCGGTTCCGTCAATCACATGCGTCATCACGTGTACCAACGAACCGACTTTCATTGGGCGTTTCTTGGCCCGTTGGGTATTCTCCCGTTTCGACGCGACCCCTTTCAAAGTGTTCTTCACGTGACGCACGCGCTCGTTGTACACCACAGTCTGTCGGCTATAATAGTTCTCGAGGTCCGCGTCCGCGGGTTCTTCGAACAGCGTTTGAAACGCATTTGCTGCGTTATTGGGTTCGTTAGTATTGGTCACTGTAAAGTTTCGTTCCGTCTGTCGGCCTCTGTGCAACTGCATCGGAGTAAACCCCGTCACACCGTGTTTCGAATTGTTTATGGTGTACGCCACTTGATCAATCACGTCGTAGTACGTGTTGTTGTCGTTGTTAATCATGTAGTACTTGAGTAAACGTTTGATCTGTTTGTTTTTGTTCTCCACAAACCCTTGCGTTTGCGGACTGTACGCTTGACCCACAATCTGTTTCACTTTGAAATCCAAACACAGTTTGGACACGTACCCGTTAACAAACTCCCCGCCTTTATCACTGTGTAGTTTATCCGGAATGTCCCCCGACAAAAACAGTTTGTTTAAAATCATCGCAATACTGATCCCTTCCTTATTTTTCAGAGGGTAGATGTACACAAACTTTGTGAATATATCGATAATCACAAAAATGTACCCGTACCGTTTGTTCTGGTATATCCACGTGTTGTTCGGACCCGTCATGTTTATCAAGTCCATTTGCCAATGTTCGAACGGGTAACTGGGTCGGAACGACTTGATTACCGTCCGTATGTTTGGTTGGGTTTGAACACGCAACGCCAAAGTGGACGGGTCGCTTCTCAAAAACTGATGTACGAACCGTCGCGATATCCCGAGGTACCCTTCGCGGTGTAGACGGTCCACGAGCATGTGTGCGTTGGTTCCGACATTACGCATGTCCGTCATGAAACGACGCAAGACGCCTACTCGGTCGGACGCTTTTACCACTTTGAACGTGAAAAAACCTTCCCGAGGCGCCCCGTTGTCCACCAAAATCCGGTTGTTCACTTGGTTCCATGGTGTGGTTTGTACCGACAACACGATCTGGTCTTGTGGGTTCACGGAGTACCCTGTGCGTGCGCGTCGCCTAAACGTCTTTTTGATATGGTCGGGTAATAAAGCCGGGCCGGTAAAGACACCGTTTTTCAAAAAAAGAACCATGTCGGTGTAAAGCGTATCCGGCCACGCGTGGGCGTAAACGACGTTCCAGTTCATATTTTTTT
>Ga0075117_1002543_pt1 | contig 10384 bp, 8 predicted proteins | sample AntAceMetag02UKJ_FD_69789 | JGI IMG/M metagenome (GOLD analysis project Ga0075117, IMG submission 69789) | Saline lake microbial communities from Ace Lake, Antarctica - Antarctic Ace Lake Metagenome 02UKJ | ecosystem: Environmental > Aquatic > Non-marine Saline and Alkaline > Saline | place... | reverse complement strand
ATATTATACTCATTTTCATTTTTACGATTTTCTAATAAATCATTTACAATGTTAGGGTTAATACTTTTTGTTTTTAGAATAAAAAGAGGTCTTACAGGCCTATAAAATTTCATAAATATATTAATCATTAGATTCATCATATGATTTTCCACGTAAATAAATGTACCCAGTAGTTTATCTTCGAATAATTCATAATTTTCAATAAATATTTGTGAAATTTCTTTGTATTTTTCAGGTTGAATCATCAAATCTAAAAAGGTCACGTCATAATACATATAAAATTTTTTTATGGATGGGTCCTCGCCAATGGTCTGAAGTTTTTTTTTCAGGTTATCTTTAAACATTAACCATTTCAAGGGCGTTAATAATGTATTATTTACTACACATGATAACTCGTGACAGTTGGTTAGATTTGCAATGTCTATATCAGCCCAAGTTTCCATTAAATAACTTATGAATTATTATTTATATTATAATTGTGTAATAATGTATTTGAATTATTATTATACACTTCGCCACATAATTTAGATGATTCATATATTTCTTTCAATAGCCCACTTGGTGCGGTGGTTCCAAATTTAACTAAATTATTTGTTTTTAAATAATTCTTTATAGTATTTAGTTTAGTTTTTTTTAATTCAGACTTAGTATGCTCAACGTTTTTTCGTGTTTTATTACATTTTATTAATACATTTATACTATTGTTTTTTTTATTTTTTCCTAAATGAAATGTTTTTTTTATTTCGCGTGCTTGAATATATGGTTTTTTAGACGGCAAATCAAATTCGTCGAGCTTGTCTTCATCACATAAGATAATATGTGGAGTGGAACGAGCGTTTATTGTACTAACTGATTCCATTGAGGTTATAGGTGTAACAGGAAATGTGGTAGAATATGTATTCATTATAGGTACTGAAGGAGTTACTGAAGGCGTTACTGAAGGAGTTACTGAAGGCGTTACTGAAGGAGTTACTGAAGGCGTCAATGATGGCGATGAATTCATTTTATGTAATTCTCTATAAGTAGGTTTTGAACCATTTTTTAAATTGCTATAACTTGGAATTTTACTATCAAACTGGTCTTTATTCAATAAAATATTTTTTTGTGTCTTTTTATGTTGTTTAAGTTTTTCAAGTAATAATTTTCTTATATTGGTACTATTAATAGTAACTGGTTCACTCAAAGAACTATTAGTGTTTTTTTTTTTAGATTTACGCTCTTTTTTAGGTTTGACCATTAAATCATTTTGATTGATGGATATACTACGAATACTCATTATATCATTCTATGTAAAAAAAAATATATAATTATACTAACAAAATTGAATTAAATATAAATATATAATTATCTTAGCAATGTACAAAGAAAGTGATAGTTGGAATGTTATTGAATCTTATTTCAAACACATTCATCTACACCAACTGGTCAAACATCAAGTAGACTCTTATAATGATTTTATACAAAATCAAATGATGAAAACAATTGATATGTTTAATCCATTGGTGGTTAAATCACCGCATGATTATTTTCCAGAATACAAAACATATAGGTTAGAAGTAGAAATAGTATTTGAAAATTTGTCAATTTATCGTCCAGAAATTCATGAGAATAATGGTTCTACTAAATTAATGTTTCCAAGTGATGCTCGACTTAGAAACTTTACCTATTCTTCTAATATCACTCTTGATATGAAGATTAAATATATTATTCGTAATGGCGAACGTCTTGAAAATGAAGAATATAAATATATTCATTTGTCTAAAATACAATTTGGAAAAATCCCAATTATGTTAAATTCATGTATTTGTGTATTAAAACAATATCCAAATATTCATCCTGATAATATTGACGAATGTAAAATGGATCCAGGTGGATATTTCATTATTAATGGTTCTGAGAAAACCTGTTTGGGTCAAGAAAAACCGGCGGATAATAAGATATTTTGCTTTAAACAAAAACCTGGAAACAAATGGTTATGGACGGCCGAGTACAGATCTGTTCCGGATTGGAAATGTATATCACCTAAACAAATATATATGATGGTTCATTCTAAATTATCGTGTTATGGTCATGAGATTTTGGTACAATTACCACGATTAAAAAAACCAATACCATTATTTGTATTGTTTCGAGCTCTTGGTGTAGAAAGTGATAAACAAATATGTAGTTTAGTTGTATTGGATATTGAAAAAGAAACGTCTATTTTAGATTATTTGAAAGCATCTATTTATGAAGGAACCTCTTATAACAATTATGAAGATTCATTAGAATATATCATTTCCAATGTAATCTATACACCAATCAACATGGACAAAGATGAAGGACATAAAAAGAAAACCGAATTTGCTTTGGATGTATTGTCCAATGATTTATTTCCACATTGTAAAACAAAAGAAGAAAAGGTTTATTTATTGGGTTTTATGACAAACAAATTAATCAAGTGCTTTTGTGGAATGGAACAACAGACCAATCGAGACTCTTATGAAAATAAACGAGTCGAGTTAACTGGTACATTATTAAACAATTTATTTCGAAATTATTTCAATAAGGTCGTAAAAGATATTCAAAAACAAGTGATTCGTGAAATTAACAATGGTTCATGGAAATCAAGCGAAGATTATTCCAATATTATCACGTTGACCAATATTTATAAAATTGTGAAATCGACTACAATTGAAAATGGAATCAAGCGTGCTTTGTCTACAGGTGATTTTGGTATAAAAAGTATGAATACAAACAAAGTAGGAGTTGCTCAAGTATTAAATCGATTGACTTATTTATCCACGTTGAGTCATTTGCGCCGTGTCAATACACCTATTGATAAAAGTGGCAAATTGGTAGAACCCCGAAAATTACACGGGTCTACATGGGGATTTTTGTGTCCAGCCGAAACACCAGAAGGTCAGTCTGTTGGTGTTGTTAAAAATCTCAGCTATATGACAAACGTATCTACTTATTCAGATAGTACACCTATATATGAATATATTCAACCTTACTTATTCGCATTAGATAATTACAATACAACGGAGTTTTATGATAAAGTGAAAATATTTGTAAATGGACGATGGATTGGTGTAACAAACCAACCGAATGAATTGTTTCTAAGTTTGAAAGAGAAAAAATACAAGGGTATGATTCATATATATTGTTCTATTGTATTCAACTATAAATTAAAAGAAATATATGTATGCAACGAATGTGGGCGACTAGTACGTCCTTTGTTCAAAGTAAAGCAAAATAAAATATTACTAACCAAAGATATGACTGAACAAATCAAAGAAGATAAATTAGTGTGGCGTGACTTGATTCTTCCATTAAAAACAGAAGATTCTATCATTGAATATATTGACGCAGAGGAACAAAATACCTCTATGATTTGTATGAAACCAAACTTATTTCAAGATAACTATAGTTATACGCATTGTGAAATTCATCCTAGTACTATATTTGGCGTGTTGGCATCGTGTATACCTTTCCCTCAACACAATCAATCTCCTAGAAATACCTATCAATGTGCTATGGGTAAACAAGCAATAGGTATTTATGTGTCAAACTTTAACAAACGAATGGATAAAACCGCTTATGTATTGAATTATACTATGCGACCTTTAGTTGAAACGCGAGTAATGAATATGATGAAATTAAATGAGTTACCTTGTGGTAATCAAGTGATTGTAGCTATTATGACGCATAGTGGTTATAATCAAGAAGATAGTGTATTAATCAATAAAGGAAGTTTAGATCGAGGATTATTTCATGCAACTATTTATCATACCGAAAAAGACGAAGATAAAAAAATAAATGGTGAAGAAGAATTACGTATCAAACCAAATCCAAATCTTACACGTAATATGAAATTTGGTAATTATGATAAAATTAATAAAATGGGTGTTATGAACGAAAATGAAATCATCGAAGACAAAGATATCATTATTTCCAAGGTAGTGGTAATCAAAGACCATAAAAATGATAATACAAAATTAGTGAAATATGAAGACCAAAGTAAATCTTATCGCACCACGGAAGAATGTTATGTCGATAAAACATACATTGACCGTAATGGAGATGGTTATACATTTTGTAAAGTTCGTATTCGTGCTATGCGAAAACCAAACATAGGTGATAAATTTAGTAGTCGTCACGGACAAAAAGGTACCATTGGAAATATCATTGAAGAACAAGATATGCCTTTTACCAAAGAAGGGGTTCGTCCTGATATTATCATCAATCCACATGCGATTCCTTCGCGTATGACAATTGCCCAATTGAAAGAAACCATCGTTGGGAAATTATTATTAAAATTAGGATTATTTGGGGATGGAACCAGTTTTGGTGAAATGGATATGAACGAAGTATATAAAGAACTACAGAAACATAATTACGAATCCAAAGGAAACGAGGTATTATATGACGGAAAAACCGGTGAACAAATAAAAACATCTATCTTTATTGGTCCAGTCTATTATCAAAGACTGAAACATATGGTGAATGACAAGCAGCATAGTAGATGTATTGGACCTATGGTGAATTTGACTAGACAACCAGCAGAAGGCCGTAGTCGAGATGGCGGATTAAGGTTTGGTGAAATGGAGCGTGATTGTATGATATCCCATGGAGCATCTAAATTTACAAAGGAGCGTATTTATGATGTGTCAGATAAATATGCTGTAAATGTTTGTAAAAAATGTGGAATGATTGCTGTATACAATGATAAAGAACATATTCATATTTGTAATGTTTGTGAAAATCGTACCGACTTCTCTTATGTCAAAATTCCATATAGCTGTAAACTATTGTTTCAAGAGTTAATCACAATGAATATTGTTCCTAGAATTATGACCTAGGTAAACCATATTTTTTTATATTATATATATAATGAGTTATTTAGGCGGAACAATACACGGAAAACGTTCAGAAGTAGGATTTCAAAGCACTATGGTTGGTTCGGATGTAGCTATGCAAAGAAAAATTCTTCGAAAAGCATTCAAATCAAATAATATAAAAACAAATACAGGAGAAGATGTTGGAAAATCTACCATTGGACCTTTTAGAACTTCTCTTCATATGGGGGATGTTTTGTCTCGAAAATATCAATCGTGTGGTGGCGCCAATCAGGTGAATGAAACTTACGTCAATAGAACTAAATTGGGTGGCGGAATAAGTTCAAGATCTTGTGCTATAGAGACAAATGGTGTAACACCAAATCAGGTGTCTTTGGGAAGTGGTAATGGAAAAGTAGTGGCCGATTCTTCACTTTATACTCGATACAAAAATCTTGAAAGTGTAAACTTAAATTATAATGATTCTACCTTTGGTGGAAGTGATACTCATACAACTTATACCGCATTAAATAGAGTAAGAAAATAATATTTTATAACTATAATGACTCATAGATATAAAAAAAAACATAATAAAAAAACACGAAAAAAATATATAGGTGGTTCTATTTCGGAACCACATAAAGATGTACATGTACCTACCTTAACAATGGACCCAAAAGTATTGGAAAATGCAATGAATATAATGAATAACGCTTCACCATTTGGTATAGTAAAAACTATATTTCAAGAATTTAAAAAATGTGTAGAAATGTTAAATAATATATTATTAGAACAAGGATTATTTATAAGAAACGTCATTCATGTTGGTTTTGAAACAAGTATATATTATATTATAGGCGATGTATGCGAAGACTTATTTTCAGAATCAACGTGTAAAACCAAAATAAATTTTTTGAATCATAAACAAATCGAACCGCAAAAAGGCGGAGGTTCAAATTATTCGCCTGAAACGGAAGAAGAAATAAAAAGAGAACTATTTATATTGAATCAAAATATTATTTCAGAAAATCCTAGTAGATATGAGAATAAAGAAGATATCATTAAAGCACTAGATAAAGAGTTACATATATTAGATAAAAACCAATTGTATATGTTTTTGAAATGTTTAAAAGTATTACATTCTTTGTATGAAGAAAAGTATGATAAAGAACCTGAAATAAAACTTCCATCACAAAAGGATAATGACAATATGTGTTTAGATTTTTGGTCAAATAAAATACAATTAAACAAGGAAGACGAAAAATATTGTGAAAGAACTGGAAAACCCTTATTTTTTGTGAAAAATTATTCATCTAATGAAACTTGGAAAAAATGTACTGATTTACATTTAGGAAAAAATAAAATTACACATGAATTAAAAGATTTGTGTATGGTGAAATGTCCTAATTGTTTAATGAACGAAAATTACAATATTTTTGGTAAGTCTACAAATGAACCAAATTTTGCGTTATATTTAAAAAGTATAAAAGACGTAATGAACAATTATTATCATATTGAAGACACCCATAGTCACGATACTCTATACGCACCATTTAAAGAACCTATGAAAAAAAAAATAGAAGAAATGAGTGAAAACGAACAATTTGAAACATTCAAGATAAATGATGTGAAGGAAAAAAAGAAAATGCCAGAAGAAATAAGCGATATATTTTATAAAATATATAAAATAAACAAAAACTATTTTATTCAATATATTATTTTTCAAATATTAATACAACAAATGAATCCACAAATAAAAGATTTAATCCATTATTAGTAATAAGTAAATAAATAATAAACCTACAAAAAACAAATATATTTTTTCATAATGATCATAACCACCTGAAAATCCCTCTTTGTACATATTCATTTGGTCTTGTAAAATATATTTATCCTTATAATAAGAATAGGATATATCGTCTATATTATCGCAATAACTTATATCGGTAAACATGGATATAAGTTCTGAATTTGTTTTTTTATCTATATTAGGAAATAAAGAAGAGCTTTTGATTGGATTGTTTTCAGAATCCATTATTTTATTGTCACTTGAATCGTATAAGTAAATTCCATAGCCTTCTTTATAATGTATAAGTTCAATTATAAAAAGTAAGCACAATATAGTGATTAAAAAATTTATATCCAACATTATATATTACAATATTTTTTCAAATTACTAAAATAAGTTTTTAACGATTCATTATACGAATTATAGTCCTTTTGAAAAACATCGTTTTTGAGTGTATCCCCATTGTTTTTTACATCATAAATACTTGCAATAGGACCATCTTCGATGGTTACATCTTTACAGGTCATTGATTCATGATTATGTATTAATATACATAAAAGAACTATACATAAAAGTATTTCAAGAATCATATATATATATTTTCTATTTTTTATATATGTCGTTGATATATACTTTTCGTGTGACACCGCAAAATCATTATCCACCTAGTGAATATAATTATGTCTATGGCAAACCTCAACCTATAAAACATTGGCGAAAACAATACAAAACAAGCGATTGTAATGTAAAAACAGAAACATTCAAGGAGAATGTATGCGATGGTATAAAAGTAGATAATAATTGTATTACTCGTCAAGTAAAACATTTAGGAACCACCAATTTAAATAAAAAATATTATACATCTACAAAACAATATTTACAATCGAGACAAAAAACATATGAACAGCGTCAAACTTTAGGTGAACCAATCACAACAAAAGATTATACCTACAAATCTACTTATGATAATTCAGGATGTGTGATATATAAACCAAGTAATTTGGCGTTCAAAACTCAAGGAGGTGTCTCTGCGTCGTTGACCACTATGAAAAATAGAAACAATGAAATTACTAAAAACACCAATAGTTTTCGTTCGCCATATGGATTGAGTGGCGCCAATTTTGGTAAATATCACGGATATTCACCTTATTTTATAAAAAATAAAACCAATGTTTGTTATACAAATTGTTCCTCTACAGGTAAATGATGTTTTTTACACCATTTGATACATTTCAATAAATGTGACCTTTTTATATTATCCACATTTGTCTTTCTATTTTCATCTAACAAATAAGATAATACATGCTGAATATGTTCAATTTGCGTTTGACCTGTAATAGAATTAATTTCTTTTATTTTGTCTAAAAAAATAAGTGGTATGTCTATATTCAAAATACCTGTTATAGATTTATGTTGTACATCATAAGATTTCATTATTTTTTCTATGATTTGGTCTATATTTTGAACCATACGAAAACGAATACATATGATATATTTTTCAGAATTAGCTGGACGACTAGTAAGCGGTTTTATAATATAAATTTCTTCATATAAATAATTCAATAAATAAATCATTTCTACGGACAACGACGTAAATGTGTCAAATAATTTTAATACAAATGAACCGCCTTTTTTTTGAACACACATTGCGAAACAAATTTGTGAAAAAATCAAATTCAAAGAATGTTCCTCTTGTTTGTTGAAATCTATACTATAGTCAAATCCTCCATCACCTGTCACAAAATCAATACTATGTTTATATTTATTGTATACATATTCTAGATTTGTTTTATGATATAGATTTCCAGTATTATCACCACCATACTCTAATGAAATATGCTTGTGAATATCCAAATATATTTCATTTTTCTTCCATTTAGGAATGTCATTTTTTTCTTCCATTAAAGTCATTCCGTAATATACATCTTTTGGATTGTTTCTGTAATTCGATAATGCTTCTATAAATCCACCGGGTCCTTCGGCTAAATGAAAAGATCGCATTGTGTCAGGAAATGAAAAAGAATAATGGTTCAAAATTTCAATCATTTTAAAATAAGAACGAGATAATGGTTTATAACTGCATATAGGCATAGTATTGTTATCAAAAGACGTATTAATAAACTCATATGGATTTGAATATTTTTTGTATTTTTCCCATGATTTAGATTGTTTGTCTATTTCTTTCTTTATATCATGACTATATTGCCGCAAACTTTCGTTGATATATACCATAGATTGGTGGTAATTTAATTCTATATCACGTATTTGTATTATTCCAATAATGTCTGAAATAGAATAACTGGTCATAATAGTATTATTATAATGGTTTTATATTAAAATGTTATATCTTTTCAAAGGTTATCTTTGATTTTAAACGAACTGGTTTCGATGAGGTAATATATTGTTTAGGTAGTTCTTTCACATTTTTAGTATTCAAATCATATACCAAATCAGGATCTACATCGTTTATTTTTTCAAATACAAATGCTTTATTCAAAAAGGATATTTTTTTTTCTTCTTTGGATAATTTGGTTTTATTTTCCTTTTGTTTATAATAAGATTCAAATGAATTAAATTGTATCATTTTGAATCCATAATCACTCATACATTTTTCAAAATACTTGAAATGAACCAAATATTCATCATTTTCTTTATTAATAGAATCTTGCCATACACCAATTTTGTATCCAAACACTTGTGAATGGTCTAAAAACTGAGAATTATTCTTGTATTTTTTGTGGATAGTCCATAGGCGTGAACCATCTTTATGAAATAATTCACTTTTTTCATTCTCTTTCAAAAGGTCGTACACTTCTTCTCCATCATAACACGTACCAATTAAATGTCCTTTTAACTTGATGGTTTTACAACAATTCCACATAAAATTGTGTAACATTTCCTTTGTTTCAAACATATAATGTAGAGAAAATTGTATAGACCCTAAGTCAAATCCTTTTTTTACAATACCAAAATCAGGCATGTTTTGAAAACTACTTTTTTGGGTACCAAATACGTGGTCAATGACTTCTTTGCTGATTTTATTTCCTTGTGAAAAATCATCTTTCAACTTGATTCCGGTGTTTCCTTCTATAAATACATATTTTGTTTTTTCCTTTATTTTTTTAAGTTGTCGAAGATACCGAATACAGGCACCATCCTTTACATTGTTGATGTTATCTTTTGACAAATCAATACCTAATACAAAATAAGCATTATTTTCTAACCATTTATGTAAATCACCGCCTTTTCCTACAGCAAAATCAATAATATTACAGCGACTATTACAAAATTCATTGTATAATTTTTTTTTGATATATTTGTTATGAAAATCTCTTAAATTTGTAGTTTTAGATTTTACGCCATCTTTGTTGTAATATACGTCATCATTTTCAACTTCAAAATCTACTACTACTTCTGGATTGGTTAACATTTCACGCGTAACTGGATTATGAATACTATTCCAATTGCTATTTGCCGTATTTTTATTATTTCCGTAAGATTTATCAAAACGGATTCTTAATGGCACCCAAGCCAAACGTTTGTCGTTGGTCATATTATATTTAAATTCAACCACATTATTATCATAAATAATATCGTGTTCTGTGGTGCCTTCTTTTTCTTCTTCTACGTATATATGTCCGTTTTCTTCTAGCGGAATATACGCCATATAGGCATCTTTATCAAATGGATTGGTTGGTATAAATTTGACCGCTTCGTTGCTCGAAGGTGAATGTTGTGGTCCTTGTAATAATTCTTGTTGTGGGTTTATTACTTC
>Ga0075117_1002538_pt1 | contig 10406 bp, 4 predicted proteins | sample AntAceMetag02UKJ_FD_69789 | JGI IMG/M metagenome (GOLD analysis project Ga0075117, IMG submission 69789) | Saline lake microbial communities from Ace Lake, Antarctica - Antarctic Ace Lake Metagenome 02UKJ | ecosystem: Environmental > Aquatic > Non-marine Saline and Alkaline > Saline | place... | reverse complement strand
ATCAGCTGGGAACCGAATACGTCAACAGCGGCAACCGCCCTTTGCCGTCGCTGGAATTCCCTGGCTACGGGGCTGTGGTTAGCAAGGAAATGTCGGGCGATCCCGAACTCCCGAAGTTCGTCGCGATTCCTCGCAGCCAGCAAAGTGCCGGCTACCTCGGCGTCCGATATGCTCCGATGAACACCAGCGCCACACCATCCATCGGTTCGCCGTTCCGAGTTCGCGGCATGTCGCTTGGAAGCGGTCTGACCATTGACGACGTCGAAAAACGTAACAACCTGCTGGCCAAGCTGGATCGGACGTTCGGAGAATTCGAATCGGAAAACCAACTGCTGGATGGATTGGACCAGTTCGGCCAACAAGCTCACGCGATGATCACCAGTGCGAAGTCTCGCGAAGCGTTTGACATTTCGAAAGAGTCGAAAGAATTCGCGGAGCCGTTTGGCACCAGCGGCCTAGGAGCCAGCTGTTTGCTTAGCCTGCGACTTGTTGAGGCGGGTGTGCGTTTTGTGACAGTCACCAACGGCGGTTGGGATACGCACAACGAAAATTGGGACGCACTGCAAAACAAGCAGTTGCCTCCACTGGACGCGGCGCTCTCAGCATTGTTCGCTGGCCTAGAAGCCCGCGGTCTGCTGGAATCGACAGTGGTGTACGTCACTGGCGAATTCGGACGAACTCCAAAGATCAACCAACAACGTAACGGTCGTGACCACTACCCACGCAACATGTTTATGCTGATGGCTGGCGGCGGCGTTAAGGGCGGACAGGTTCTGGGCGAAAGTGACGCCAAGGGAACCTTGCCCAAGAACGAAGGCTTCAGCCCTGACGACGTGGCCGCATCGTTCTACCACGCCTTGGGCATCAACCACGAAAAAGAATACAACACGACCACTGGACGACCGGTCATGATTGTTCGCGAAGGTCACGTGATTCCAGCGCTGTTTGCCTAAATCGGCAATCGTGGCAGGTTGGCTTCTTGAGCATAGGATCCGCACGCGGCGAACTATGGTTTCGCTTCGGGCGGTTTCCAGTCGTGCAATTGTAATTCCACGCTCTCGTAGCCGCGGAATGAATTGATCTGTGGCGCAAAGCTGATGGCCAGCGGTCCTGCGACGGCCGCGATTTCCGCCGCCCATTCGCCACGGCCAAACGCGATGGCTCGCAATTTTGTGTTGTGCTGTTGCAATCGCAGTGCGAGGTGCTGAGCGCCTTCGCCCATTGTTTTTGGAGGCTCCGCGAGGTCCACTCGCACAGCAGCAAAACGTGGCTTGGGGTTCGACGCCCCGAATGGCCCGAGGTGTTCGAGTTCGGCCACGGCGCGGCGCGTGACTTCGGAAAGATGGACCTCGGCGTCAACATGCAGTGCGAGGTCGTCTTCGGTGGGATGAAAATTCAGCTTGGCCCAGTTGGCTAATGAAGTCCGCAGTTCGTCGATCTGTTTGGCATCCACGGTCAGGCCTGCGGCGAATTTATGGCCGCCGAATCGCATTATGAATTCTTGGCTGGCTTCTAGGCCAGCATACATATCGAAGCCGGCAAACGATCGAGCACTGCCGGTGCCGGTGCCATCGTCTTTGAGAGAGATCACGACGGTCGGCTTTTCGAACGTTTCCGCAATTCGGCTGGCTGCGATTCCGATCACGCCTTGATGCCAGTCATGATTGGCCAACACCAGCGTTGGGTGGTCGGCCCATTCTGGATGCTGTTCGATCATTTCCTTGGCTTCTTTGGTGATTCGACGTTCCACCGTTTTACGGTTTTTGTTCAGTTCATCCACGTACGCCGCCAGCGCATAGGCGCGTTCCGGGTTTTCTGTGGTTAGCATTTCCACTGCTAAGCGAGCCTGCCCCAGTCGGCCGGCAGCGTTGATTCTGGGACCGATGCCGAAGCCGATATCTTCGGCGGTCAACTGCGGCTTTTCGTCGAGGTTGCAAATCTTCAGCAGTGCCTTGAGTCCTAGGGATGGGTTTTCTCGCAGACTGTGCAGACCGTAACGCACGATGATTCTGTTTTCGTCCACCAGCGGCACCACATCGGCCACAGTGCCGATGGCTGCGAGACCAACGGCGGACTTTAGAAATTCACGCATCCGTGGGCTGGCACGTTGTCCGTCTCCCGCAAGCTGGCAGACGGCCCACGCCAGTTTGAAGGCCACGCCGACACCGCACAGGTCTCCAAATGGATACTCGGTGTTGGGCAGGCGAGGATGCACCAACACGGCGGCGTCGGGAAGTTCGTCACCGATGGTGTGGTGGTCGGTGATGATGAGTTCGAGGCCGATTTCTTTGGCGACTGCGGCTTCGTTGACGCTGGCGATTCCGCAGTCGACCGTGATCAATAAGCGTGAGGAATCTTCTTCGTGCAGTTGTCGGATGGCGGCTTCGTTGAGGCCGTAGCCTTCTTCCATGCGGCACGGGATGTAGTAGTCCACGTTGCCGCCTAGCAGTTTTAGGCAGTGCCACAGCAGGGAAGTGGAAGTCACGCCGTCGACGTCGTAGTCTCCATAAACGGTCACGCGCCGCTTGTCTTTGACCGCCTGCACGATTCGCTGCGACGCTTCGGGAACTCCCGGCAACAGCATCGGTTCGTGAAGATAACTCAGCTTCGGTTCCAGATGCCGCTTGGCGTCTTCGGCCGTTGTATAACCTCGCGCAATCAGAACCTGCGCCATCAACGGCGTCACTCGTAATTGTTGGCTGAGCTTTGAAATTGCAGCTTCGTCATGAGGGTGAAACGACCATTTCCGTGACACTGGGAACTCCGTGATTGCTGATAAAAACTGCGATTTGCGACATGCCCAAAAATCCGCATGACGGCCGCATTGTATCGGCATCAGCTGCGATGAACAGCGGGGAATGTCCGGCTGCGGGCGCGGGGTGCGCTCATGGTCTTCGGTCTTCGGGTGGCCGGGGCTGGACTGAGCTTGCGAAGGAAGCCCCCGGGGTTTCGCTCCCTCCTCGCTCCCTCCTCGCTCCAATCTCGCCCCCATCTCGCCGCCCCCCTTCCCGGTTTCACCCGCACCCGCGGGCTTGCAGAGCTTGTCATGCCTGATGTCGCATTTTTGCAGGGCCAACGCGATTTGGGTGGCAGCGTTTGCCGTTCAGGTCACTTGCGGAACCAAAACACTTCCAGAAACTTTCCCATCATTGCTGTGGATCGTCGTCGCCTAGAAATGACGTCGGTTCGCTGAGTAGACTACGGAGCAGGCCGGATCGACGGCGGTTTCCATTCACTGGCTGTTTTTGCAGCAAGCGCATTCACCACATCATGCCAGACAACTCACAGCAACCCCGGAACCCCCTGCACGGCGTCACGCTGGCAGCCATTGTGGAACATCTTGTCGAAACCTACGGCTGGCAAGACCTCGGCCAGCGGATTTCAATTCGCTGTTTTCAGACAGATCCCAGCGTGAAGTCGAGCCTGAAGTTTCTAAGAAAAACGCCGTGGGCGCGAGCGAAGGTAGAAAGCCTGTACTTGTACGCGCTGCGGCGAAAGCACAAAAAACGTGTGCCTCCAGTTGTTGAAGACACAGATTCGGAGACCGATCCAGCTCCGCAAATAGAGACGGAGGCCGAACCGGAAAATGTCTGGCTGCGAAATCGAAAGCCGTAATTTTTCTGGCTCAATCAGAATCAATGCCATCAGCGCCATTGGCGTCTGGCGGTGGGTGTGCTGACAGATGATTGCCGGTAAGGGTGGCCGGGGTTGGAGCGAGGTACGAGCGAAACTCCGGGGCTTCCTTCGCACGCTCAGTCCAGCCACAGCCACCCAACAATAAACTGCAGAGATCCATGATCGCACTCTCTGCCGGCAAATGGGAAGCGGAAGGCAAGGGATTCGAACCCTCATCACTTTTGCGAGTGAACCGCGTTAGCAGTGCGGCCCGGCCAACCGTATCCGGCTACCTTCCAAGTTGCGGCTCTGGCCGCGCTCGCATTCCGGTTCAACATCGCCGTTCTCCACAACAAGTTGCTGAACACAGGTTTCTTATCTGCCGGCTTAGACGCGCGTCCCCGAAGATGGTTCACGCTTTTTCTCCCAAAGAACGCTTGGTCCGCGTTCACAGTTACCAGACTCACAGCCTACGGCTGGCGTTTCTTTTTCTGAGGTTCGACATACGTCGCGCCGTTGTCCGGTGGCATCGATTGATGCCATGCAATCACCATCGCCGCCAGTTTGGCGACAACTTCTGTGTGTTGTGCCGCGATGTTGTGAGCTTCACCGATGTCGGTTGTGAGGTCATACAATTCTGGATCAGAACCGTCATATTCGCACAGCAGTTTCCACTGACCGCTTCGGATGGCAAGGTCCGGCAAATCGCTGTCGCCATAGAAAGCATCTCGATCGGGAGGACGTCGAAACATAATCGGCGCTTGTCGCGCCGGACCGCCTTTGCCCAGTAACGTGTCGGGCAACGATTCGCCATCGAATTGCACACCTGCAGGTGGAACTGTCCCCGTCAGCGTTAGCAGTGTGGGCACAAGGTCGATGGCTGAGAACACAGAATCGCGATCGACGTGGTTTGGCTTCGCCACCATTTTAGGAGCCCACACGATCAACGATGACCGGATGCCGCCTTCGTAAAGCTGCGTCTTGTAGCCTTTAAACGGACCGGCCGAACCAGCACCCTGTTCCGGGCCATTGTCCGAACAAATCAGCACCAGCGTGTTGTCCCGCAGCGATTTTGTGTTGCGAATGGTGTCGAACAGTTTGCCCAGCTGGCGATCCATTTCTTGCAGCACAGAATGATACAAGCCGCGTTTGCCGTCCGCCCATTTGTCGACCGGCGGCCAGAATGGTCCGTGAACGTCGTCCGGCCAGAGGTTCACATAGAACGGTTTGTTGTCAGCGGCCGCTTGTGTGATGAACGGAATCGCGGCGTCGACAAAGCCGCTGGTGATTTTTGAACGCTGCATCCATCGGAAGCCGTCTCCAAGTCGTTCTGCGTCTGCCCAGATGCGTCCGGGTTGCTGGTCGCCGGGCTTCATTGTCAGTGGCAACAGCTTCGGCCCCATGCCTTCGAAATTCGTCAGTGACTGATCGAAGCCGTAGGTCGTGATTGCCGGAGCGTCGTCGACATTTCGTTGTCCGCCCATGTGCCACTTGCCGAAATGTCCGGTGGCATATCCGGCTTGCTGCAGTGATCTGGCCAGCATCGGAGCGTTCGGGTCCAGCCACTGCGCGACGCCGCGTTGGATGTTGTGGTCGCGATTGTTGAGGTACGATGTGATCTTCCAGCGTTGAGGATATTGGCCCGTCGAAATCGCTGTCCGAGACGGAGAGCAGATGGGAGAATTGACATAGAACTGTTCGAATCGGACACCTTCTGCAGCCATCCGGTCGATGTTCGGAGTGCTGGCGTCTGTGTTGCCGAAACAAGAAAAGTCGCCCCACCCCATATCGTCAATAAACACCAGCACAACATTCGGACGACTGTCCGCCACCGCCTGTGCTGCGGTGACAGCGAGACAAATGAACATCAGCACGTTTTGGGTTCGGAACATATGGCAGGTCTCGTTACGAAAAGTAGCAGCAAGGCCGATTCAGGGTCCAATGCAGTGGCCGAGCCTGCGTAGGATAAGCTTCCCGTCCAAGTGTTGGAAAGTATCCCCCTAAGCACCCATGCACAAGTTTGATGGTTTTGTACGAAAAATGATCCATGGGTGCTTATTTCGTGCCTGATGTACCGTCGGCCCGGACGTTGCCTGCTGCCCAGAAATGCTTTGTGATGGCGTTGTGGGTTGTTTGGGCCACGAAATTCGTCGGTCAGCGTTGACTTTTGGAGCTCTCGGACTGCGAATCAGAATTATTTTGGGTACAATCCCCGCGCACGCCGTCCATTTCGAGGTCTCGGTCATTCACCAAGGCCCGGCCAGTCCCCCGCCAGCCGCCGATTGTTAGGCAGAACAGACATCTATGCCGAAAGCTATTCGCACGGACTCCGAAAACAATCGCACCACGGGAATCGCCGTTCCGGGACTGTATTCTGGGCTCCTAGGATCTGTTGCGCAGCACGTTCATGATGGAGACACGCTGAACGTTATGCCCAAGGGCAATATTGGTGTCCGGCTGCTGGGAATTGATACGCCCGAAGTGAGCTTTGTCTTTCCCGGTCCCAAGTTTCGATTCGTGGATCTGGACAAGCCGGAATGGAATGACTTTTTGACCACTCCATTCGACAGCCAATGGGGTGCCTATCATGGCGGTCCAGCCGGCGCGGTGCCAGATGATCTGCGGACGTGGATTCAGTCGAAAGTTGTGGGCCAGCCGGGCACTGTTCACGCCGAACATGCGGCCACGGCGACCGATGGTTTGCGTGCGATGATCACTCAGGACATGGAGATCATGGGGCAGACCGCAGAAACCTTCGGCTACTATTTGGCCTTCGGTTTCGAAGTCATGGACGGCTACGGACGTTTTTTGTGTACCGTGAATCGTGATCAGCCATCCGCCACAGTTCCGACGCCACGCCCGGCGACCTACAACATGCGCATGCTGCAACAGGGCTTGGCCTTTCCGTATTTTATCTGGCCGAACATGAATCCGTGGGACCGCCCCGATTCTGTCGCCAAGGCGGTGATCCCGCCAGGCAAAGCCCAAGAACTGGCGTCCACGGATCGTGAACTTCAGATGGCTCGCAGCGCCGTCCAGCAGGCTCGCACACAGCATCTGGGAGTTTTCGATCCCATGAACCCGCTGCTGCTCGAACCATTCGAACTGCGGTTTTTAAGTCGACGTGGTTTGCCTGATCGATACGTGATCAATCTGACTTCTGATTCTGACGAAATGGTTCATCCCCACAATTACTTTCACATCCCGAATCCAGAGGATCGGCTGTGGGTCTCTTCGATCTATGTGCCGCTGTTCGAAAAACACGGTTGGAAAGTTCCGGACGCCCCGGTTTAGCAATGTCGGCAGAAATCGTAGCACGGTGGTCCCCACCGTGACTTGGTGCGGTCGGCATTCACGGTGGAGACCACCGTGCTACGTTTAATTCACGGTGGAGACCACTGTGCTACAGAAAAAACGGCTACGTTATTCAACACACTCAGTGAACGATCGTTACCTTTAACAATCAGCTTTCGCATGTCTACCACACAACTCATTGATCAGCCTCAGACCACAACCTGCATTCCTCAGGATGCGTTTCGGAATCGCCATCTCGGCGTGACTCCGGCCGTCGCTTTGCAGATGGCGAACGCACTGGGCTTCGATTCCGTCGATGCTCTGGTGGCCGCCGCCGTGCCTGCCAATATTCAGCGGCAGCAACCGTTCGAACTGCCCGCCGCCAAAAGCGAAACGGCAGCATTGGCGTGGCTGAAGCAGATCATGGGCCGCAACCAAGTCAAACGTTCACTGATCGGAATGGGCTATCACGACTGCATCACGCCGACCGTGATTCTTCGCAACATTCTGGAAAATCCCGGTTGGTACACGGCCTACACTCCCTACCAGCCCGAAATTTCTCAAGGACGATTGGAAGCCTGCCTGAACTTCCAAACGCTGATCACGGAACTCAGCGGCATGGACGTTTCCAACGCATCGCTGCTGGACGAAGGCACGGCTGCTGCGGAAGCCATGAGCATGTGTGCGGCGGGACATCGCAACGCCAAAACGTTCTTCGTGTCTGCCGCCTGTCACCCTCAAACCATCAGCGTCCTGCAGACTCGCGCCGAACCGCTGGGCATCGAAATTATCGTCGGCGATCACAGCAGTTTTGAATTCCACGACGGCGTGTTCGGCGTGTTGGTGCAGTATCCGGACACCAATGGTCACATCGAAGACTACCGCGCGTTCGCCGAGCGTGCTCATGCAGCCAAGGCCAAAGTCGTGATGGCGTCTGACCTGCTGGCCCTGACAATGCTGCAGGCTCCAGGTCAACTCGGCGCAGACATCGCCATCGGCAACAGTCAACGGTTTGGAGTTCCACTGGGCTTCGGCGGACCACACGCGGCGTGGATCGCCTGCGTGGACGCCATGAAACGCAAGCTGCCCGGACGCCTCGTTGGTGTTTCGAAAGACGTACACGGCCGACCAGCCTATCGACTGGCGTTGCAGACTCGAGAGCAACACATTCGTCGTGACAAAGCGACCAGCAATATCTGTACGGCTCAAGTGCTGCTGGCGGTGGTGGCCTCCATGTACGCCGTGTACCACGGACCGAAGGGACTGCGAGAAATCGCGAATCGAATTCATCGGCAGACCAAAACCGTGGCGGAATCTCTGACTGCCATCGGCTGCCAACTGCGCAGCGAAAGTTATTTCGACTGCATCCGCGTATCGTGCAAAAACGCCAACGACATTATCGATCGCGCCGCAGCGGCGGGATTTAATCTTCGCCAATTTGCGGCCAGTGAAGACGGCGACATCGGCATCACACTGGACGAAAAAACGACGGACGCCGAAGTCGAAAGTCTGCTACAAGTGTTCGGCGCGACGGCCGTCGCCGTCGAAGCGACCGCCGTCGGTCACTCACTGCAGCGTCAGCCAGACTACATGCAGCAACCGGTGTTCAACACCTATCACACCGAAACCGAAATGATGCGTTACTTGCATCGTTTGGAATCGAAAGATCTGGCACTCAACACCAGCATGATTCCGCTGGGGTCGTGTACCATGAAGCTGAACGCCGCTTCAGAGATGGCGCCGATCAGCTGGCCGGAAGTCAACGCCATTCATCCATTCGCGCCCAAGGATCAGTGGCTGGGCTATCTGGAAATGATTCAACAGCTGGAATCATGGCTGGCCACATGCACCGGATTCCATTCGGTTTCGCTGCAACCCAATGCCGGATCGCAAGGCGAATACGCTGGGCTGTTGGCCATTCGTGAGTTCCACAAATCCAATGGCGACAGCAATCGTAACGTGTGCTTGATCCCATCGTCCGCTCACGGAACCAACCCCGCCAGCGCCGTGATGGTGGGGATGAAAGTCGTGGCTGTCGATTGCGACGATGACGGCAACATCGACGTGCTGAGCCTCAAAGCCAAGGCTGCGGAGCATGCAGATTCGCTGGCCGCATTGATGGTGACCTACCCATCCACGCACGGTGTTTTCGAAGAAAGCATCAAGGATATCTGCGACATCGTGCATGATCTCGGCGGTCAGGTGTACATGGATGGAGCCAACCTGAACGCTCAATTGGGGCTGTGTTCTCCCGGCGAAATCGGCGCGGATGTGTGTCACTTAAACCTTCACAAAACGTTCTGCATTCCTCACGGTGGAGGCGGCCCGGGCGTGGGCCCGATCGGTGTCGCAGAACATCTGGCCCCGTTTTTGCCAGGACACCCGATTCATCTGCACAGCAACATTGGCCCGGTCAGTGCGGCCCCGTATGGCAGTGCCAGCATTCTGACGATTTCGTGGATGTACATTGCCATGATGGGAGCCGACGGCCTGACAGACGCCACAAAGATCGCCATCCTGAACGCCAACTATATCGCTCACCGACTGCAGGATTATTATCCGGTGCTGTACCGCGGATCCAGCCACTTGGTGGCTCATGAATGCATTCTGGACCTGCGTCCCTTCAAAGAATCTGCGAGTGTGGAAGTCGAAGACGTTGCCAAGCGGTTGATGGACTACGGCTTCCACGCGCCCACGATGTCGTGGCCGGTCAGTGGCACGCTGATGGTGGAACCAACCGAAAGCGAATCACTGGCGGAACTGGATCGGTTCTGCGACGCGATGATTGCCATTCATGGCGAAATCATGGACATTCGCGACGGGCGATCTGACCGACACGACAACGCTTTGAAGAACGCTCCACACACCGCAGACATTCTGTTGTCCGACGATTGGGATCATCCGTACTCACGACAGCAAGCCGCTTATCCGGCCGCGTGGTTGCGAGACTTCAAATACTGGCCACCTGTCAGCCGTGTCGACAACGTTTATGGAGACCGCCACCTGATCTGCACCTGCCCAGACATGGCGTCCTTGGCGGAATAAGCCCTGCTAAAAACCACCGCGCAACGAATTCCCCAACGTCCCCACATCCATCGCACAGCGCCGTCACATTCGCAACAGGCATCAAAGTTGACATGCAGACCGAACTGCTAAAACCGCTAGACGACATTCCGGATGTGATTCAGCTGATCGCCGGAATCACAAACGAAAATGCCGCAGACGTCCATCGACGCCTGATGGCTGAAGCCAAGGAAATCGGCACCAACGTCCTGAAAAGCCTCGGCGAACAGAGGATTTCAAGATACGTCGCTTCCGACCAGTTGGACGAATTCTATCGAGACTCCGATGCGTTTTTGTACGAAACGACGGTTTGGAATACCTGCCGTGTGAAGCAGGAAATGCGAGACTTCATTGGCTCGCGGTTGAAGCACATGCAAAAAGACAACAGCAAGATTTTTTGCTTCGGCGACGGACTGGGCTTCGACAGTGCTTGG
>Ga0075117_1002535_pt1 | contig 10415 bp, 8 predicted proteins | sample AntAceMetag02UKJ_FD_69789 | JGI IMG/M metagenome (GOLD analysis project Ga0075117, IMG submission 69789) | Saline lake microbial communities from Ace Lake, Antarctica - Antarctic Ace Lake Metagenome 02UKJ | ecosystem: Environmental > Aquatic > Non-marine Saline and Alkaline > Saline | place... | reverse complement strand
AAGAAGTTGCTTGTCGGTCAAAGTGAATTGTTTTCCTAAAGATCCGAAACAAAAACTTAGGATCCAAATCTATAACCCTTTTTTTAAGAAAATTTCTAACCTAACGGGTGAACTGTTACATTTGCCGTTAAACCTGCGTTAAAGCGTTGTGCTTCTGCCTTATACAACGCTGCATCTGGCCTAGGCACACGATTACCTGTATCGGGATCTGTAGTAAACTGTCCAGGAAATTCAAAGGTAGAATCGTCTCTTTGATAATTCGCACCGGCATTTCCCGTAAGCGTTGGTAAAAAACCAGAGTTGAGCAGATCACTATTGTTCTCCGCGATTTCAACTTGATTTTTGGCCACTTGAATACCAAAATTGTTCTCCAATACCTTGATAACGGCTTCCTGCTTAGATAGCAGTTCTTCTTGTGACATAAGTGCCGTTAAAGGCATTAAAACAAGTATGGCAATTAGTTTTGATCTTATCATTCTACTGTAGTTCCTTCTAATTTCTTTTCGGTTTCGCTACCATTGTTCGCATGCACTGGTAATTCTTTAACATTAGTATGGGATATACCCAATTGTTTGCCTTCTAAGTGCATCCCTTCCTTTTTTTCCTTAATGGCGCGCTCCACTTCTTCTTTGGTAATCTTATAACCCAATCCAAAAGTACCGCTCTTGGCTTTTAGAATATTACCAAAAGAAAGGAACAAGGGTAAAAGCAACAAGGTAAGTACCGTTGCGATACCTATGCCATAAGCAATGGAAATTGCCATTGGTTTTAGAAATTGTGCCTGCCTACTTGTCTCCAACATCAAGGGTGCTAAACCTGCAATCGTAGTAATTGAGGTAAGAAATATAGCTCTAAACCTAGATCGGCCAGCTTCTAAAATAGCAGCGTCAAAAGTCATACCTTCACTAAGATTGGTATTGAATCTTCCTATCAATACCAGACCATCGTTAACCATAATTCCTATTAGCGCTATAATTCCCAAAAGGGACAATACGTTGATGGGAAAATCATGAATCCAGTGCCCCCATGCCACCGCTGTTAAGCTAAAAGGAACCATTATCAACAGTAAGAGTGGTTGACTGAAACTTCTAAACGTAAAAGCGATGGTGATATATATAAGAAGCAAGACCGATAATCCAACAACTTCTAAAGAACCTGTAAGCTTGCCTACCTCCCTGTTCTGTCCTTCAAATGAGGGAGAAACGGTAGGGTATTTTGATAATATTTCTGGTAAAATTACATTCTGAATTTCCGCCATAATATCAGTAGGACTATCTTTTGGATTCTTTAAATCTGCAGATATCTGAATCTCTCGCCTTCCTTCCAATCTATTGATGGCAACATCGCCACGTTCTATACTGTACTCTGCAATTTCCTTTAAAGGAACACGACTGCCACTTGGCGTAACGATACGCATTTCATCCAAATCCGTAATAGAAGAGCGATTTTCCCTATCATAACGCACCCAAACACGAATCTCATCCTGGGAGCGTTGAAAGCGCTGCGCCTGAGTTCCAAAAAATCCTGCTCTTACCTGGTTCATCACATTTCTAAGATCCAATCCTAATAAGTAGGCATTATCTCTAAGCTCCAAACGTATTTCCTTAATACCGGCAGGGTCGTTATCTGCAATATCCTTTAATGCTGCATTGTTTTCCAAGGCCGTTTTAAGTTCCTTTTTTGCAGACTTTAACTCCGTTATATTATTTCCTAATAACGAAACAGAAACGGGAGAACCACCAAAGTTACCACCAGAACCATATATAAGACTCTCCGCGCCTACTACCGGGCCCATCAACTCTTGAAGTCTTCCAGTTACCAGATCAGCGGCAATCTCATCGGGTCTTTCTTCACCGGGCAACAGATTAATCGTTAACGTGGCCGTAGCCGATCCTGGACCCGCTCTCCGTATCATGTTTTCAAACAATACTTTATCCGTGCCTTTAAAATATTTTTCGGTAAGTTCCTGGTTTACGATTTCCGCTTTTTCTTCTATGAGACTAATGATCGAATCAGTAACCCTCTCATTTGTACCATTTGGCATTTGTAACTCAACCTGTACTCGATCACTGGCAATTCTTGGAAAAAATGCCGTTCGAATTATCCCTCCTCCAACAGACCCCAAGGTTAAAATCAGGGCGGCTGTAAAAAAACTGAAGGTCAAAATTTTATTTTTAAGCGCAAATAAGATTGCGGGAGTGTAAAGTTTATCACGCATCCAGCTCATAAATCTATCACCGGATTCATTAAAGATTCTTAGTTTAGCGAAGGCCTTTCCCATACCCTTTTTAGGCTTTTTATCGGCAGGTTGAAGCGCTTTGGAATGGGCTAGGTGAGCCGGCAATATAATCAATGCCTCTATCAAGGAAACTGCCAAGGTGAGAATCACGATTACGGATACCTCACCAAAAAACTCCCCTATCCTACTGTCTAAAAACAGAAAAATAGAAAACGCCAAAATAGTCGTTATAATCGCCGAGATTATTGGAGGTAAAACTTCCATAGTACCATCGACCGCCGCCTGCACTGGACTTTTACCTTTTTCGTAATGTTGGTAAATATTTTCCGCTATTACAATACCATCATCTACCAATATCCCAATAACGATAATCATTCCAAAAAGAGATAAAACGTTAATGGTAACATCAAAATATCCAGCAAAGACAAACATTCCTAAAAAGGCTACAGGTAGTCCAAAAGCAACCCAAAACGCCAATCTGGTATTTAGGAAAAGTGATAGAAAAATAAGCACCAGGATCATACCCATTATAGCATTCTCAGTAAGCAAGGCCGTGCGCTGTACCAACGTAGTAGACAAGTCAGATACCACATCTAACTGTACATTATTGTATTTTTCGTTAAACTCCTCTACATAGACTTTTACCTTCTCTGCCGAAGTAACCAAATCTTCTGTATTGGTGCTGGTTATCGTTGTATTTACAGAAAGGTTGCCGTTAAAGTAAGAAGCATCGGGAGACTCGGCAAAACGATCGCGTACTACAGCGACATCCTTTAATCTAATGGTACTACCAGAAACATCTGCCCTAACGATTAAGTTGGAAAGCTCATCCCCATAGTAAGACCTGTTATTCGCACGAATCAGATATTCCTCCGCATCGGTCTTTATGGTACCCCCAGTAACTAGAATATTAGCATTCCCAACTGCTTCGGCAACCTCTGTAAAAGAAATGCCATAGGCCAAAAGGTCATTCTCGTTAACAGCTATTTCTATTTCTTCCTGCGGATATCCAGTAATGGCTATTTGTGAGATACCGTCTATTGCTCTTAAATCATTTTCTATTTGACGCCCTACGCTTTTTAAAGTAGCCAAAGGTATTTCCTCACCACTGATAGCAAAGCTAATAGTTTGCCTAACGGACTCCAGTTTAGAAACAATAAGCGGTTCCATACCTGTGGGAAATGTTGGAACTCTGTCCACGGCGTTCTTAACCTCTAAGAGCATGAAATCTATATCCCTACCCTTTTCTATCTCTACGTTAATACTACCACTATTTTCTCTTGCCGTAGAGGTTACGCGATCTACGCCTTCCAAACCCTTGAGGTTGTCCTCTATTTTTAAAACAATACCTTCTTCTACCTCTTGTGGCGATGCTCCTGGGTACGCTATACTTATCGAAATATTCTTAGAATCTGTTAGCGGAAAAAAGGATGATTTTAGGGATAAGGCTCCTACAATACCAAATAGCGCAAAGGCAATAATAATAACGTTTACGGCAACATGGTAGCGGATAAAGTATTCAATCAATTTTCGCATTATTCCTGTGTATTTTCCATTTGGTCGCTGTAAATTTTAACTGCCATTCCCGTATATGCACCACTAAGTGGTTTGGACATGATCGTAATACCGTTAGGTACCTCTTTTAGTACCACACTTTTATTGGAAAAATAAACAGGCAATACATCAATAACATCTAGAATAGAATCACGTACTATAAATATCTTATTCCCCTCTAACAAAAGGTTCCGGTCTACCTGTATAGCATTTTCCTCCTTTTTGGCGTCCAAATTAGCTTCCAAATACATGCCTTCTTTGAGGTTTTTGTCTGCAACTTCTATAAAGGCCTTTATAGTCTGGGTAGCTTGGTCTACCCTACCATTAATACGAGTTACTTTTCCCTTATATACCTTGGAATCATCCAAAGTGGTCAAATCTACATTTTCCCCCACTTTTAATAAGTCTGAATAGGTTTTACTTACGGCCACTTCTAATTCGTAAACTCCAGGATTAATAAACTCGCCCAACTTTTGACCCGCCCGAACTAAGGAACCTTCGGTTACGGAAGCTTCTGTTAAAATTCCGGAAAAAGGCGCAGTGATTCTATACTTGGATAGACGCTGCTCCAAATTCTTTACGTTATAGTAACTGGTAAGGATGCCACGGCCAGAAATAAAGAAACGTTCTTTTTCCGTTGTCATCTCGGGTAGCGCGGGCGTACTTTTAGCCATATCAAAGGTGCTTAGGTAGGCCTGCCATTTCGGGTATAGCTCTGGATAATCTAATCGTAAATCAGGCATTATTGACGTTAGCTCATTATACAGATTACTTTTAGCCGACTGTACACTTGCCGCATATTCAGACGCATCTATACTAATAATAGTCTCGCCTCTATTGTAGGCCTGTCCTTCCTTAAAAAGCGTACTTCCGCGCTTAAAAACGCCTTGTACCTCAGAAAACAACTCTACCCTTTGTTTTGCATTAAGGTTGCCATTGGCAGAAACTACAATAGGAATTATTCCGTTTTGTACCACTTCTGTAAAGACGGTTTTAACGACTTTACCGGCTTTAGGCCTAAAACTCTTTTTACTGTCCACAATTCCTTTTGCCATAAAAAATGACCCTACAATAAGGAGGATACCTAGGACGGATGAAATAATGTTTCTCATGCTTGGATAATTATTTGGATACTAGTTTTGTTTGAAAATTATTTTGAATTCTTTTTAAGTTCGATATCATCTGTACCTTCTCCTTTTCACTGATACCGTATTCCATAGTATCAATAATTTCTTGAATTACAGGTTTTACTCTATTAAAAATAGCAACCCCATCAGATGTAATAAAAACCTGATTATTTCGCTTATCCTCTTCGCTTTGAGAACGAGAAATATAATTTTTATTTTCCATTTTGGACAGCAAGCGCGCCAGAGAAGACTTATCTCTATACGTTAGCGATGCCAATTCATTTTGATTAACACCATCTTGGTCACGAAGTGTCATAAGAACAATCATCTGCTCTTTTGTAAGGTCTATTCCCACCCTATCAAAAGCCTCTTGCACATGATAATCTACCAGCTTAACCGTTCTCCCCAACCAAGGACCTATAGAGGTTTCAAAATCGACCTCAAAGTTTGTTTTTGACACGGTGCGAAGCTAATAAAAATGGTATTTGTTGCAGGTGCAACCAATGTTAAAGTAATCACAAAAACAAGCCTATTTTCAACACTTAATTAAAAACAAAAGAGCTCCGTTAGGAGCTCTTTATTTACATGTAATTATTCCATAATATTATATCTCATTCGTCTACATCTTCAAACTTAGTATTGGCAATTCTTGTTCGCGATAGAGTATTAGCACCGAACTTAATGTTTAAAAATTCATCATCACTGTCGAATGTTGCCAAGGCCTCCGAATTTAAGTTGAGTAAGGCCCTTATCGAACCAAAATTATTCCCCTGTAGTTGAACTAATTTCAATTGGGATAACCCTGCAGTACTTTCCGGAAGATTACCTTCAAACCTATTGTAAGAAAGAACTAATTCTTCTAAATTCTCTAAATTACCTATATCGTCTGTAATAGTGCCACTCAATTTATTTCCAAACAGCTCTAAGCTTTTTAGCTCCGTTAGTGCTGCAATACCCTTTGGCAATTCACCATCAAAATAATTACTGGATAAATTCAATATCTTTAATTGACCTGCCTCTCCTATTCCTTCGGGAATAGTACCTTCCAACAAATTATTAAAAAGGGTAAGCTCTCTTAGATTCTTAGCCTTTTTAAAACTTCTTGGTAGCACTCCAGACAAGCTATTCATTTCTAATTTCAACTTTTCCAAATAGTGTAATTGCACCAATGAAATTGGAATTGGACCGGTTAATTTATTAAAGGCTAGATTTAAGACCCTTAAATGGCTAAGGTTCCCCATTGAGCTTGGAATAGTTCCCACAAGCCCATTGTGATGCAGGTTGATTTCAACAACATGGTTGTTTTCAACAACGACTCCGTGCCAAGTAGCTACTTTTTTATTAAAATCCCATGTATGAGTCCATTCAGATCCGTTAGTGGCTTCATAAAACTCCTTTAGTATCTGCTTTTCCTGCTTTGTTATTTTAGCATTCAAAACAACAGAAGCAAAAAGCACCAAAGTGATTGTCGTAAGTTTTAGAATTTTATTCATAGTCAATACTGTTTAATATGGATAAGATGTGTACTGCCCCACTTGCAAATCGCTTTACTATTTTCATAACAGTCAAGTATTTACCAAACTATAACGTATAAATGCCTTCTTTATGATAATTTACCGCTCTTTTTAATACAAAAAAAAGGAGATGCGTATAACATCTCCTTTTTAACCAAACTAACTAAAAAATGTAAACTAAACTTAATCCTCAATATCTTCAAACTTAGTATCTGCCATTCTAGACTTACTTAAGTTAATATCCTTAAACTGTATATTTCTATCTTCTCTATCATAATCAAACACCAAGAACTCTTTCTCATTTAACATTTCTAAATTTTTAAACGAGGAGAATTTATTATTCTGAATTTGAAATACCTCTAAACTTGCCAACTGACCAAACTCTACAGGTATTTCTCCATCCAAATTATTATTGGCTAAAACCAACTCTTTTAGGTTTATAAGGTTACCCATAGCGACCGGAATAGCTCCTTGCAAGGTATTTTCAAATAGTCCCAAAGTTTCCAATTTATCTAAGGAACCAAGGGAACTTGGTATAGTTCCCTTCAGCGTGTTACTGGAAAGATTTAACACTTTCAAATTTTTAATAGCGCCTATACTTTCTGGGATACTTCCTGATAAAAAATTATTAAAGACAGAAATCTCTTCTAGACTTACCATTGCTCCAATATTCGAGGGGATTTCTCCTTTAATCCTATTCATTTCTAATTTTAGCACCCTTAACCTAGTAAGCTGCACCAAGGTTTTAGGCAGCTCTCCTGTTATAGAATTGAATGCTAGATTTAAGCTTTTTAAATAAGCCAAATCTCCAATTTCCTCCGGGATTACTCCCATTAAATTATTTCGAAACAATTGTATGCCAACCACCTTATTGTTTACAACTTGTACTCCGTGCCAGGTAGAAACCTCAGCCTTTAAATCCCATTTTTTTATCCAATGATTTCCATTCGTGCTATGGTATAATTCTACCAAGGCATTTTTCTCTTTTTTAGAGACCTCTGCTTTAGCTATATTAGCTACCAATACTATTAAAAATAAAAAGGAGTATAGTTTTTTCATGCGTTATAAGTTTATAATATCAACCTTATTTTTAATAAAGGTTAGGAATTATCCTACAAATTAACACTTATAACGTTTAAACATCAAACTTTATCGTTCAACGGAGCGGCTTTGTTGTGAAATGCCATTTTTACGTTGTGAAAGGGCCTTAAACTGTGGTAAAAAAAATTAAGCTATGGTATCTATCTCCGTAGAAAGCCGTTCCCAATTTTCCATAAGTTGCTCGAGGGTGTCTTTCTTAGCTTGATAGCCATCAAAGAAATTGGGCTTTGCAATAGTACCATCATAATCCATTAGTAAATCATGGTCTATTGTTTTTATCTCCTTTTCCAAGGTCGAAATTTTACGTTCTACGGTACTCAATTGGTTTTTAAGGCTTTTTACTTTCTTTTGATCTTGAAAGGAGGTGTTTTTCTTTTCAACTTTTTTTTCCTCACGTTTTTCCTGCTTCTTTTCTATGGCCCTAAAATCCTCAGCTTTTCGTTGCTGCAAATAAAAATCCACATCACCAAGATATTCCTTTATTACATGATTCTTAAATTCATAAACCTTATTCGTTAAACCTTGTAAAAAATCCCTGTCATGAGAAACAAGAATAAGGGTTCCTTCAAAATTCTCACAAGCCTGTTTTAATACATTTTTTGACTTAATATCCAAGTGATTGGTAGGTTCATCCATAACCAATACATTAAAAGGCTGCAACAACATCTTGGCCAGTGCCAATCGGTTACGCTCGCCTCCTGAAAGGACTTTCACATACTTTTCTACCTCTTCTCCACGAAACAAAAAAGAACCCAAAATATCTCGCACCTTACTTCTGTTGGTTTCATTTGCAGCATCTATCATGGTGTCTAAAACGGTTTTACTACCATCTAGGTATTCCGCTTGGTTCTGAGCAAAATATCCTATTTGAACGTTGTGTCCCAATTTCAAATGACCTTCATGCTCCAACTCTCCCACAATAATCTTGGCCAAGGTAGATTTTCCTTGTCCGTTCTGGCCCACAAACGCGGTTTTGCTATCTCGTTCTATAAGCAGGTTTATATTGTTCAAGACTTCCTTTTTGCCGTAGTGCTTGGAAAGCTCCTCTATTTCAACAACCACTTTACCTGGTGTAACGGAAATAGGAAACCTAAGGTTCATTACGCTATTATCGTCCTCGTCGACTTCTATGCGCTCTATCTTATCTAATTTCTTGATAAGAGATTGAGCCATGGATGCTTTGGTAGATTTCGCCCTAAATTTTTCTATTAAACGCTCTGCTTGTTGAATCTCCTTTTCCTGATTTTTTTGAGCACTTAGCTGCTGCTGCTTTATTTCATTACGCAATACTAGGTATTGTGTATAGGGTTTATTGTAATCATAAATACGCCCAAGCGAAATCTCAATGGTACGGTTGGTAACATTATCCAAAAACATTTTATCGTGCGAAACGATTACTACCGCTCCTGTATAACCGTTTAAGAATTGTTCAAACCAGATAATAGACTCAATATCCAAGTGGTTTGTAGGCTCATCCAAAAGCAATACATCATTACTTTGCAACAATAATTTGGCCAGCTCTATTCGCATACGCCAACCCCCAGAAAAGGTTTCCGTTTTTTTATCAAAATCTTCACGATTGAACCCTAATCCCTGCAGAATCTTTTCGGTCTCACCTTGGTAATTATAACCCCCTAGTATTTCGTAATGGTGACTTATATCGCTCAAATCAATAATTAATTGATTATAGCCTTCACTTTCATAATCTGTTCGCTCTGCCAGTTGATGATTTATCTCATCTATCTTCCCTTCCAATTTCTTGATTTCTTCAAAGGCCTGATAGGCCTCGTCCAACACACTTCTACCTTGCACAAAATCTATATCTTGTCGTAAAAAACCAATTTTTATATCCTTTTCTACGGCAATGGTACCCTTGTCCAAAGGCATATCTTTAGAAAGTAGTTTTAACAAAGTAGATTTACCTGCACCGTTCTTCCCTACCAATCCTACTCTATTCCCTGCGTTTAACCGAAAGGATATTTCCTCAAATAAAAATTCCCCACCAAACGAAACGGAGAGGTTATGTATGTTAAGCATTTAGTTTTTTCTTTTACGCGTTTTACTTGGGCATGAGCCCTAATAGCACAGTTATATTTAAAAGCAATTCTTTACCACCAATAAATTCAAATTAACAATTTACCAATCGATTTTTATAATTGCCCTAACTATAAATTGAGTTGTAAATCTGTACCTTTGTACAAAGTTTTGCAAATGTTAAAAAAAGGAAACAAACTCTACAGTATTTTAACAGGAACTTGTCCTAGATGTCATGAAGAAAGTATGTATTTGGATAAAAACCCTTATCATTTGGGTAAAATCTATAAAATGCAGGAGCGTTGCAGCAGTTGCGACCTTAAATATAAAATAGAACCCTCGTTCTTTTATGGGGCTATGTATGTGAGTTATGGTTTGGGGATAGCATTTGCCGTCGCAACTTTTGTAATTGCAAAATTAATCATCGGTACTACTTTATTAAATACGTTTATAGCCATCATAGGAACTTTGATTGTCTTTATGCCAATTATCATGCGTTTATCTAGAAATATATGGATTAATATGTTTGTTAAGTATAATCCTAATTTCCTAAAGCAGACTACTTAAGCCTTCCTATAATCCTTAACATATCTTTTGATATCAATTTCTGAATCTAATGCCGTCCCTTTTTCTATGGCCGAAAAAAGCTGGTCTGCAGCCCAAGGTCCTATCATAATACCGTGGGAACCAAAACCGTTAAGCACTAATAGTTTGTCATATTCCGGATGCTGACCTACCAAAGGTTTTCTATCTTTTACCGTTGGCCGTATACCCGCCTGATGACCCACTACTTCATATGGGCAATCCAATAAAGCATCTAATTTTTTAAGCAACTCTATTTTCGTA
>Ga0075117_1002531_pt1 | contig 10422 bp, 8 predicted proteins | sample AntAceMetag02UKJ_FD_69789 | JGI IMG/M metagenome (GOLD analysis project Ga0075117, IMG submission 69789) | Saline lake microbial communities from Ace Lake, Antarctica - Antarctic Ace Lake Metagenome 02UKJ | ecosystem: Environmental > Aquatic > Non-marine Saline and Alkaline > Saline | place... | reverse complement strand
AGAGTTTCCTGCGCTGCGACGTAGTCGGGGTCGAGTTCCGCTTTACTGAACGGTCCATCAACAGTGACGGCAGAAAACGAATCGTCGACGATAAACTGTGCCACAACCGGATTGCACAGCAGATGTCGTTCTGCGCTGCCCAGTAGCTTTTGTGAATCGAGTTGCCCCGTCACAAACCGCAAATACAAATCGCTTTCGCGAATGTCTTCGACTTCTTCGCCGCAGACATCGCACAAATATCCCTGATCACACTTGGCCATAAAGCAGACTCGACAAGTTTTCTAAGTTTGAATATTTCAGTGACCACTATTTCCAATCGGCTCCAACGACGGCTGTGAACAACCGTGGAACATCAACAATGCCAAGACGGCAAGCAGCGGCACCGGGATCGAAACATCTGTCATCGTAACTCCAACGCCTCAGTTGAATAACCAGCAACATCGCCTGCAGCGACGCATTGCAGTGAAATGGAAACGGCTGCGGCCACGTTTCGTCCACTGACTTTATCATTTTTTCAAGTGCAGCAAAACAGTGCGTCGAGCTGCTTAATGTCGCAGTCAATCCGTTCGCCAAGCGGCTGACTTTGTACATTTTTCAATCCGGATGCGGATCCGTTCGATGGGTGAAAGCGGCATCGGCTGTGCCGCAGTGTGGTCGGTGCCGGCTGTCGTCAGGTTGATGGCTGCTGTCGCCAGATTGGTGACAGATACACGGCGGCCAAATGGCCCGGATGCAGAATCCGCACGACCCGTTGAATCGGAACTGCCGTGTTTTGCCGATTCATCCGGTGATCCGCGGAATTTCTTACTCGCGACCGCCGACTGGCACGCCGTCTGCTTTTGACAGACGTGACGTGACTGACTTCACCTTGACCGTGAACCATCGCTCACACAATTCCCCAGCTTGCGGTGAGCACTTTGGAAGTCGTTCTCTGCGGCGTCAGTCAGTTACATGAAGCCAATTTTCGCTCAGAAAAAGCCCAGCCAACTGAACCTGCCCCACACACTGCATGTCCACTTTTTGAACAACACTGAAAGGATGTCAACCATGTCATTCAATACTCAAACACTCGAACAACAACTTCTGGAAACCGCTGCTGGCCAAGCCGTTTACGATTCGCTGATTCAAGCCAACGTCAATCTGTCGACTGTATCCGTCGAGTCCGTCAAGCAAATGCTGGTGGCCGAATGCCTGTTCCGCAAGAACATTGGTTCGCAATCACTGGCACTTTGCTAAGCCAGCGACTGGTCGATGGTGCGAATCGAATCGCAAGACTCAGCAACCTTGTGCCGATCACGAACTTTCGGACGGTACTACGATCGCCCGATTCGATACGGATGCGGGTCGATGTGCGGCTTTTGATCTGTGATCAATTCTGAGATCAGTTTTCCGGTGGCGGTGCCCATCGACAATCCGAGCATGTTGTGGCCCGCCGCCACCCACACGTTTTTGAAACGCGGTGTGCGACCGATGTACGGTAAGCCGTCCCATGTCATGGGTCGCCAGCCAAACCATTGTTCGGCCACAGGTTCCGCCAGCGGGTCCACCAAATATTCGGTCGCTCCATCGCGCAAGTATTGCAGACGTTGCGGATTCATTTCGGAATTGTAACCGCTAAGTTCCATGGTGCTGCCGATCCGATAGCCAGAATCCCACGGCGTGATTCCCACGTGGACTTCTTGTAACAGCATCGGATAGCGCGGGCAGATTTTCGGTCGCGGCATCGTGATCGAATAGCCCTTGCCCGGCTGAATCGGAATCCGGCAATCCAGCTGAGTGTTCAACATGGGAGTCAACGGGCCGGTGGCGACCACGAATTCGTCGGCCGCGATTTCGCCAGACGCCGTCACCACAGCAGACACGCCATCCGACCGGCGGACGAATTTGGTGACGGTTTGGTCCTCAAGAATCGTGACGCCCGTTTCTTGCAGACGCCGTTGCAATTCTGACATCAAGCGATCCGGTCGCAGATGTGCGTCGTTCAGATAATGCCAGGCTCCGGCCAAGCCGGTTTTTAGAGCTGGTTCCATCTTGGCCAAGGCTGCGCCATCTATGGCTTCGGCGGGCACGTTGAAGTCGGTTCTTAGCAGCCGGTCGGTTTCTGCGAACTGTTCGAAGTGCTGTTTGTCGCGGAAGACAAACAGCAGCCCGTCGGTTTTCCATTCGACCGACAGTTGTTCGCCTTCGATGATTTCTTGGTACAGCTGGCGTGAAGATTGCAAAATGGCCGTTCGAGCCGATCCCGCCTGCAGCATGTCGCGGCGGTTGCAGCGTGAGCCGAATTTCAATAACCACGCCCACAGCGAAAGCGACAGTCCCGGACGAATTCTGAGTGCCCCCTTGTTGCTAAACAAGGCTTTCAGGCCGATCCCCAGCTGCCCCGGTTTGGGCAGTGGCAGCACGTGACTGGGCGAAACATAACCGCAGTTCGCGTGCGAACAACCAGCACCGAACTTGCCTTTGTCGACAATCGTGACCTGACGTCCAGCCTGCTGTAAATAGTACGCGGAAAAGGCGCCAATTACGCCGCCGCCAATAACAAGAGTGTGCTTGGGTTGAGTCATGGCAGAATTCCCGCAACAAAAGGATCGGTGTCGTCTAGTAAAAGTTCCGCTTCGCCGGTGATCCAGGCTGACCCTGTGATCGTCGGAACGATCATAGGCCCATCTGCTGTTTCCGCCACCATGTCGCTTGTCATGGCCAATTGGTAACAACCTTCGAAGACACTGCCCACAATACTTTGCTGCCGCCAAGTTTGGCCCGCCGCCAGTTTGCCGTCCGCCGCCAAACAGGCCAGCTTGGCGCTGGTGCCGGTTCCGCAGGGCGAACGATCGTAGGCTCCACCTGGACACAACACAAAGTTTTGGCTGTCCGCAATTTGCGAATTGGTCGGCTTAGCAAACAGTTCGATGTGATCAATCACGCCACCATCGGCACCCGCGATCCCGTCGCGTTCCAGAGCCGCTCGGATTCTGCGGCAGAAGTCAGTCAGCTGCCCAACGCGATTCAGAGCGAACGGCTGACCGTGATCGGCAACCAGAAAGAACCAGTTACCGCCCCAAGCGATGTCGCCCGTGATTGTTCCGTGTCCATCAATCTGCACTTTCACTGCTGTGCGATATCGAAACGACACCACGTTGGTCACCGCCACGCGATGCTGGTCCAGCAGTTCGGCCGTAACGATACCGACCGGCGTTTCGATCCGGTGCGAACCAAGCTGCAGCTGTCCCAGATGCGCCAGCGTGACCACCAGGCCGATGGTTCCATGGCCGCACATATGCAGGTAGCCGGTGTTATTGAAGAAAATAATGCCTGCGGCACATGTGGCATCTGTGGGAACACACAGCAGTCCGCCGACCAACACATCAGACCCGCGAGGCTCCAGAATAACGGCTGATCGGACACTGTCGAAATCCGCTTCGAAGCGATTCAACCGTTCGCGCAAAGAACCGTCGCCCAGTTCCGGACCACCGTCGACGATGATCCGCGTGGGTTCGCCTCCCGTGTGAGAGTCGATGATTTTGATCCGCCGCATGAAAGGCCTTTGAGTGATTCGCTGGTGAAGCGACATTCTGCGCCTGAAGTAAACGGGCGTCGAGTGTCGTTGCGGGATTTCCCATGTTTGAACGAACTGCCGCGCTCCAGCTGTAGCGCGGTGGTCTCCACCGAGATTGTCATACCGCAATTCACGCCGCATTTTTCAGCAGACTTGCAACACTGGAAACGGAGCTGCGAATTGTGGATACTGATCCAGCAGCAAAATCTCACCTTACCTGACTCTTATCTGGAGCCTTCGATCGTGTCCAATCTTTCCCGTCGTGAATTCATGGCTTCGGCCGCAGTTGCAAGTGCGGCCATGACCTTTCCTTCTGCCGCCAAAGCCACCATGGCTGCCGACGACGTCAACCTCGGATTCATTTCCTGCGGCGGGCGAGCGGGCGATCATATGAAACTGTTCGGGGGAGTCGCCGGCGTGAACCATGCCGCGTTGTGCGATCCGGACGAAGGAGCACTCGGTCGAGCTCAAAAGCGATTCCCCAAAGCCACCGGACACGCCGACCTCCGTAAACTGCTGGACGACAAAAGCATTGATGCCGTGGTTGTCGCCACCACAAACCATTGGCACTGTCTGGCTTCGATTTGGGCCATGGAAGCGGGCAAGGACGTGTACGTCGAAAAACCATTGTCGCACAGTCAATGGGAAGGTCGTCAAACAGTCAACGCCGCTCGCAAGTACAATAAAATCTGCCAAGTCGGAACGCAGCAACGCAGCGACCCGATGCAGGCGGAAATCAAACAGTTCCTGCACGAAGAGAAAGCTCTGGGAGAAATCCAGACAGCGCGCGTCAATCGCTACGGCGTGCGGGGCCAAATCGGAAAGCGCGACACGCCTTTGGAAATCGGCAGCAACATCGACTACGACCTGTGGCTGGGGCCAGCTCAGGATCAGCCGATCTTTCGCGACAAACTGCAGTACGACTGGCACTGGGACTTCAATACCGGTTCGGGAGAAATGGGCAACTGGGGCGTGCATGTTCTGGACGACCTGCGGAACGTTGTGTTTCAGGATACCGTTCGCCTACCGAAGCGCGTGTTCGGGGCGGGTGGTCGAGTCGCATGGAATGATGCGGGCAACACGCCCAACGTTCACTTTGTGTACTTCGATACCGGCTCAATCCCGGTCGTCATCGGCCTGACCAACATGACCGCTGGCCCGAACGAAAAGAAATCGCCGCAACATCCCGGCCCCGGCAGTGGTTACATCGCCTATTGCGAAGGCGGTCGCTACGAAGGCCAGCGTGGCGGTGGTGCGGCTTACGACAACGATGGTCAGCTGATCAAAAAGTTTAAGGGCAATGGCGGCAATGGCCTGCATCACCAAAACTTTATCGATGCGGTTCGCAGTCGCAATGTTTCGAGTCTGAATACGGAAATCGAAGTCGGCCACTTGTCGACAGGTTGGTGCAATCTGGCCAACATCGCATTTCAGTCTGGTCAGCCGTTTACGAAAGCGGCGGCGGCAACCGTCACGGGCGACAGCGGCATCTGGATGAATTTGGTGAACGACATGGAGCAACACGTCGGAGCTCACGGAATCAAACTGGAAAGCAACGACATTCGACTCAGCCCCATGCTGACAGTCGACGTCGACAAAGAAGTCTTCGTCGGCCAGCACGCGGAATTGGCGAACCCCTTCCTGAAACGCGAATACCGCGAAGGATACGTTGTCCCGCAAGTCGACGTCTAACCGACCGTCGGAACAGTCCTTGAGACGTGGATCTCGCCAAAGATTCTGTCCATCACCCGTCCATTTGTGAGCGGCACGGCGCTAACCGCCGGCTTTGCCAGCGTTTTTCAGTAGGTTGCCGGCGGCTAGCGCCGTGCCGCTCAATCAATCATCGGTGGAGACATGTTTTTGCACTCCTTGTGCGGCTGCTCTGTGCTGAGCAAGTTAGTCGGAGCGGGTTGACGCGGCATCACAACTGGTACAACTGGCGCAACGATCTTCTGTGCTTCGGCGCGAGTTGAATGCCAGAAACCAGCCTTTGGCCGGATTTTCGATCGGCAGAACGCTGAAGTCGGAATAAGCCGAGCGATATCGAAACACGCCGTGCAGAGAAGCACTTCTTTCGAAATTTGGTCAATGAAGACGGCGGCCGTTTTCCGATAGCCCAGCAGGATCTTCTGGCCCAAGGCGGGGCGAACACTGTCTTTAACATAGCATCTTACATGTCCCGCATCGCTGGTTCGAACTCCACAACTCTCTCAGCCGACAGAACTGTTCGGATCGATACCGATCACCATCTGGTTGAACTGATGCAGTCCGCCGTCGATCGGCTGCATGGCAATCGCGTCGATGTCCAGCTGTGCGATGAGTACGTTTTGCTGCGAGGCTCAGTCAACAGCTGGTCCGCCAAACAGTCCGCTCAGGAAAGCATTCGCAGAATGTCCGCCTCACGCACCATTCAAAACGACCTAGCCGTGATCGGATCTTAAGTCACAGGTTGCCGTTCAAGTCATGGCAGCATAATGAGGGCAAAATGACTTGCGCTGTCATCATGCGTCCATCCTCGTCTTGCGTTCGGTTCCCTCACCTCGTTCCCAAACTCCAGTTTGGGAACGAGGGGAAACCGGATCACCCCCAACATTCCATGGCTACGAAGTGTTCCGGCGCTGACTAATCCCCAGCCAAAATCACACCCGCATATCCGACCACGCGTTCTGTGTCTCCCCCCGCATCGGCGCTGGTTGCGTAGCCGATTCGGCGGATGTTGAGCGGGATCTGCATGGCGTGCAGCGTTTCCATCACAATCACGGCCGGAATCACACCGCACATGCTGATGTTATTGGAAGACACAATGTGGAACAGTTCTTCAGGATCTCCGGTTTCCATCGCGGCCAAAGCCATTTCGTCCAGACGTCGGTTTTCAACGTCCGTCGCAAAGTGATGCATGTCGCTGGAAATGATTAACAGCGGTGCCTCAGGCAGGTCTCGAATCACAGCCGCCAGTTCCGCCGCAAACGACTGGCATTGAGCGAACGTCGCGCCGCCCATGGCGATGCTGACCACGTTAACTTTTGGCGCGATGCGTGCCAGCAGCGTTAAGATGATCTCTGTGCTGTGCTCCTGAGCGTGAGCGGCGGCGTCGAGTTCTAAGCCGTTGATTTGTGCGGCCAGTTTTTCCGCCAAAGGCACGTCTGCGGCGACTGAGCAACCGGGCAGTTGCCATGTTTGGTGTGGAGCCACCGCCCAGTCGACGCCGTCGCGCGTGTGTTTTGGTCCGAGGATGATGACGGTGTTGGGAATGTGAATTCGGTTCAGAACGTCAGCCGCAATTCGCCCCGAAAGCCGCAGCCCGGCATGAGGCACCATGACCGCAGAAGCGGCGATGATGTCGTCGGGAGCCGTACACGCGGCGTAACAGTCGTTCACGACCTGTAAGAATTGTGCCGCATCTGCCGGGTAAAATGTGCCAGCCACGGCTGGGGGTCGAACGGGTGTTCCAGCCTGCGGCACAGGCACGTTGGAATCGCTGATGTCAGTTGCGGAGGACCGCACTGCAAAGCTGTAGACACTGGCGGTGTCGGCGCGATTTCCAATGCGTGCTGCGGCATTGGTGATCAGTTCGTTAACCGCTTTGTCGCCGCAAAAAGACCACGCACGCCGCTGGCCTTCGACAACCATGATGGCTCGATCTGCCGTGGACAAGTCCACCACGCTCGACTGGCCGACGATGCCGTGCATGGCCGGATCTGCAAACACGACGCAGTCGACATTCATCTGCGACAGGGATTGCTGATTCGCCTGAACAGACTGCAACCAAACGACCGCCGCTTGAGTCAACTGCAGCAGTGTGGTTTGCAGTGCGAGACCCGCGCGTACTTGGAAATTCGAAAATGTCACGCCCAGTGTATCGCCGGGCAGCAGTAGTCGAACGACGATTCCATTCACGCTGCGATCCGGACATTCCGGCCCCAGACAGCTGGGGATAGCTCCCTGAATCTGAGCCATAATGTTGGCTTTGGCAAACCGACACAGCGCGTCCACTTCGGACTGCGTCATGTCGAAGGCGGCGCGATCTTCGCCGGGCAACAACACACTGTCATCGAATTTGTCTTCGATCGTGTGCCCTTCGAATCGCAGCAGTTGCGTGTCTGCTTCCATCCACGAAGTGACGGGCAATCCTGCCTTGCGACACACCTGATTCAGAAACTCACGAGAATCCCAACCCGCGTCAACCGCAACGCTTGGCAGCAACAGCCCCGTTTGATCGCCACTCACAATCTTCAGTCCGTGCGTCCCCACTTCCACGGCAGCCACACGTTCTTCGCCCTGCTGTATCAGCGGTTCGAAGTCAGACAGCAGTGTGATGTCCAGCGTGAGTTGCGAAAATTCGGTCGGTGAGATCGGTGGGAAGCGATGATCTTCCGTTGCCGTTCGTTCTGCCGCATGCCGCACAGCCTGCAGCAGCGACATGGGGTTTCCGACTGTTCCGCAACAGGCGCGCAGCCGTCCGTTGGTGTTCAGCGTCACAAACGCCCCCATCACCGTGGCCGCACCGGTTCCGTCCGCGCTGAAGGCACTAACGGCGTCCAGAATTTGCGAGTTTACGGTTCGCTGATGAATGGCCGCCGCCACAACTTCAGATGCCAATCGATGAATTGCAGATTTCTGCTCCGCAGTCAACACGGGCTTGGCGGCCGTTACAATTTGATCAGGCATCGTGGAATTCGTTCAGGGAGTAATGATGGCCATGCTGCTGTGCCTTTTGCAAATCGAACGCCAGCAGTCTATCGGCGAACTGTGCCGGAATCCATCAAGCTGCTTAGCCGACCGGATGGTGCTGCAGCAGCTTGCGATCTGAACGATTCATTCGCCTGTTTTGTAAGCAGACCAGCAGCGCGGCTGCGCATGCGGGCTGAGCGATGTTGATTCCGTGAGCCAAGTGCAACTTTTACAAAACGAATTTTACCAGCTTTTTGATGCCTCAACAGGCCTCAAACCACGACCGCACACAGATTGTCCGCAACTTTGGCGCGCTGCTTGCTTTTGCAGCCTGCGACGAGTTCACAGTGAGTGTGCAGTGAACGTTTATTTGAGTGTGATTCGAAATGAATTGAATCCTGGAGGACAGGCGAAATGAGAATGTTGACGAGTCAAAATGGCCTTCGCTGGCTGATGCCACTGGTGATGGCATTGATGCTGGGCGGAACCGTGACCTCTTTTGCAGACGAAGCAGCACCTGCTGCAGACGCCGTGGCTGAGGAAACCGAAGCGGTCGAAGTGACTGAAGCAGCCGCACCTGAATACTACGAAAAAAAAGAAACCGACTATGTAATCAACACGCTGATCATGTTCATTTGTGCGGTTCTGGTGCTGTTCATGCAAGCGGGCTTCGCCATGGTCGAAGTCGGCTTCAACGCTTCTAAGAATGCCGTCAACATTATCTTCAAGAACGTGATGGACCTGTCGATCGGGGTCATGCTGTTCATGCTGGTGGGATATGGATTGATGTATCCGGGTGATGCCGGTGCTGGTAAGTGGTTTGCTTGGGGCGGTGTCTGGGGCGAACGTGACGGCGTTGAGGAAATTGCGGAACTGGGCGATTACAGTAACGCGGCTGACTTCCTGTTTCAGGTTGCTTTCGCTGCGACCGCCGCCACCATCGTGTCTGGTGCTGTTGCCGGTCGAATGAAATTTACGGGCTATCTGTGCTACAGCGTAATTCTGACCGGATTAGTTTACCCGATCAGCGGGATGTGGAAGTGGGGCGGCGGTGCTCTAGCGGAATGGGGATTCGCCGACTTCGCGGGATCCGTCGTGGTGCATGCGGTGGGCGGATTTGCCGGACTCGCCGGAGCCATCGTGCTTGGGCCACGCATCGGCCGATTTTCGAAAGAAGGCAAGTCTCAACCAATGCTGGGCCACAACATGCCACTGGCAGCTCTGGGAGTCTTCATTCTGTGGGTGGGCTGGTACGGGTTTAATCCCGGAAGTCAGCTGACTTATTCAGGAGCCGCCAACGCGGAAGTCACAACGTACATCGCAGTCACCACCACACTGTCAGCGGCTGTCGGTGCCTTCACCGCGATGCTGCTGTCTTGGGGGATGTTCAAGAAGCCAGATCTGTCGATGTGTCTGAACGGTGCTTTGGCCGGACTGGTTGGCATTACCGCCAACTGCGATCAGGTTTCACTGGGCAGTGCGGCCATCATCGGTGCGGTGTCTGGATGTTTGGTTTTCGCCGGCATCCTGCTGCTGGACAAGCTGCGAATTGATGACCCGGTTGGTGCGTTCCCTGTTCACGGCATCTGCGGTGTGTGGGGCGGAATTGCCACAGGGATCTTTGGCACATCAATCCCTGAAGGAGCCACTCGAATGGGCTACATCAGCATTCAGGTGCAATCCACTTTGGTCATCTGCGCTTGGGCATTCACCACGATGTTCATTCTGTTCCAGATCCTGAAAGCCATCGGTCTGCTACGAGTTTCCGCAGAGGAAGAAATTGAAGGATTGGACATGTGCGAACATGGCATGCCCGCCTACCCAGCCGGGTCAGGTGTCACGGGTGCGATGTCCGCCACGATCAATCCCTAGCGTCTCGCCTGTTCCCGCTCACATGGGTGCGTAGCCCGAGCGGGAAGCTCCTGCCGTGAGTCTGCGAAAGCAGTTATCGGCGGAAAGGTGGGGAGGTTTACCTCCCCACCTTTTTTTATGCGCGCTGAACCGTCGCATCGATTTTGTTCTCAGCCACACAGCTCCGTTTAACCCGACCCAACAAGCAAAACCGTTTAACCCGACTCAACGAGGAGGACATCTGCACAAAGTGCAGGTGTCTCGAAGCCATCTCTTGGAATCAGGTTCTACGATTCTTGCCAAATTTCGAATTGTCGCACATCGCTGGTGGCGTCAAGGTGGTA
>Ga0075117_1002528_pt1 | contig 10428 bp, 6 predicted proteins | sample AntAceMetag02UKJ_FD_69789 | JGI IMG/M metagenome (GOLD analysis project Ga0075117, IMG submission 69789) | Saline lake microbial communities from Ace Lake, Antarctica - Antarctic Ace Lake Metagenome 02UKJ | ecosystem: Environmental > Aquatic > Non-marine Saline and Alkaline > Saline | place... | reverse complement strand
TCACAAATGCGAGTACTTGTTCGAATAAATCGTTCGGTGAAGTTCGAGCAATTGCATTTGCTTCAGCAAAACCACAGGCAACGAGAATCTGTGCGTCATGGCCGCGTAAACCCGGGATGCAGCAAACCAGTTTCGCTTGTTTTTTCCACTCACGAATGGTTTGTTTATTTATGTGACGCCGTTTTAACTTTCCAGAGACGAACTCCGGATTACATTCTAGAAAATCATCGACAGTAAAGATTCCAATTTTTTCCAGACGGTGTGCCGTTTTGGCACCAATAGAAGGAGCTGATTCTATGGGCATCAAACGGCTTAAATAAAACGGAGGGATTTTTGAACTGAGATGGATCGAAGAATCATGTGAATTGTCTCTGCGAAACTCTCGTGTTTCGTGTGCATCTTCGATAGCGGAGTTTTGCTCAGTTTCGTGTTGAGCTTGAGTTGCAACGGGAGACGGAATGGGTGTATGTGTATTCTTATCCTGTAGCAGGATGGGAGAGTCGCCATGTTCTTTAAACAACTGAGACAGATGCAGGTGGCAGGTAAAGAACAGGATTTGTTGTCCTTTTTCTGCAACGGCATTTAAAGTTTTAATCGCAGCGATTGTTCGGTCTTGATCAAAATTAACAAGCACGTCATCCAGGATCATGGGGAGTTCAACGCCGTTTTTGCGAAATCGTTCTACCATTGCCAGGCGGATTGCCAGAAAGAGTTGCTCACGCGTACCACTGCTGAGTTCATTCACCGTGAGTGTGTTTCCCTGCTGATCGTCAATTTTAGGGAACTGTTCACCCAGAGGAGTCCAGATGTTTTTGTATTTTCCATTAGTGAGTTGGCGAAGATAATCAGAGGCAATCGCTAACGTCTCTGGTTGACAGGTGCGTTCATATTTCGAACGTAATTGATTCAAACCCGTATCTGAAAGTTGATTTGCAAACCATGTTGTACTGGATTGTTTAATCTGATCGAGAATCTGTTCTCGTTCGAAACGTAACTGAGCCGAGCTACGATCAGATTTGGCGTTCTGGTAATCTTGTTTTAACCGTCCCATATTTTCGGCGGTTGTTACCAGATCTTGCTCAATATCCTCTAGTTCCAGATTGAGCATTTCAAGACGCTCGGTATTTTCATCCAGATTAAAATTCAGTAGGTCTTCTTCGACGATTGCCATTTCCTGTTCGGTTCGGCTGATTTGTTCCAATTCGATCTGGGCATCTTTCAGCAGATTTACAAGACGAGTTCGTTCTTCCAGCGACATTGATCGTTGGATGAATTCTTCACGATTTGCCGCAACACCCTGGATCAACAGGCTCGAACGTTTCTGTTTCAGTTCCTGGATCTTTAACTGGATGTCATCTGATTTGAGGCAAAGTTGTTTTTCCTCTTTACGCAGTCGGGAGCGTTCTCGCTGATGGCCAGAGAGTTTTTCGAGTTCACGTTCCCATTCTGCGATCACAGCGAATGGCTTCTCAAAATTGTGTTTTTCGTGGTCCATGCGCAGTCCCAGGTCACGTACTCGTTCATAGAACAGGTTGACAATTTCCCCTAGCGGTTTAATGCGGCGTTTTTCCTGATCGAGTTGATTCGCGTATAAATTCGAATTGGATATCCGGTGCCACATTTCAAATGCTTCATTTGTTTTTAACGTTTCTGTTAAACCTAACAGTTTTAAGCATTCGCACCAGTCGTGCCGTTTGCTGCTGAAATGACGTTGGATTTCCTGAGATCGATTTCGCAATTTGACGAGTAATTGACGCGTTTTCTGCGACCCCTCTTGTGCCGTTTTCAATTGCTCCAGTTGACTGATCTTGAGGGCCAGTTCATGTAGCAGGTCGGTGCGCAAGATGTTTTCGTCGTTGAAATTTAAAGCGGGAATATTATCCTTGTATTTATGGCTGGTTAACGAGTGTCCTTCGGAAACTATTTTGAGCGAGAAGTATTCATCTTCCAACAGGCTTTCAATTTCCTGTCGTGTTTCTCGCAAGTGAACGTCTAATGCCCAGCTTTCATCCTGTAATTCTTCTGCTTGGTCATCGACGTCCGTTTCAAAATGTTTTTTAATCGCCCAGGTGAGACTGCCTAAAAACAGGCCTGTCAGACAGTAAATTAAACCAATTAGAGATACCTGTGATACACCACGCCAGGCACCGGCAACGATTAAGAGTAAGCCAGCCAAGGCAAAGCCAAACAATGTCTTTTTCGCCCAACTGGGGATACGCGTGTGCGTTCGTAGTCGCGATAACTGTTCTTTAACAGCTTCCTGCCGGATTTGAATTTCAGATTCCCGCACGCGCAACTGGCTTAGACGTTCCAAGTGTTTCATACGTTCGCGGGCTCTTTTTAGTTCTTCCTCAATCGAGTTGCCGTTCAGCAGTTGGCTTGATTGTTCTTGCAGTTGGACGAGTGTCTGCTGATATTTTCGGGAAACTCTTTTATAACGCAGGTGAGCCTTTTTACGTTTCGCGAAGGCAAGTTGATACGTTCGGGCTGCACTAATGAGTCGTTGATTATTATCGGGTGTGGTCTGGATTTGGTTAATTTGACTGAGAGTCAAATTCTGATTGAGATGATTGTTTAATGCGAGTTCCAGATCACATACTTTAGATTCGCCTTGCTGATACTGTTGTTCCAGATTCGCAATCCAAGCTTTCTGCTCCGCCAGACTTTGTATATTAGGCGCGTAGTTGAGCAATTCGTTGGCCGACTCGTATCGCGCAATTTCTTTCCCGATCTTTTGAATATCTGCTTTCAGTTCGAACAGCTTTCCTTCAGCCTGTTTTAGATCCAGGTCATACTCATTCAGTAAGGCCACACCATTTTCTGGAAAATCATGAACGAGTGGCAATTGTTTTAATTTTCCTCGCAGGGTTTGTACTTCCTGCCAGGGCTTCCAGACTCGATCCAGAAAACGATGTCCTCGAATTTGATACTGTAAGCCTTCTTTGCGTTTTTTGAGACTGTCTGATTCGGAACTTAAGTTTTGTAAATCGCCAGACAAATTGAAAAAACGCTGTGTTTGTTTTTTCATATCACCGAGATTGGAATTTACATTATCAAGCCGCTTGTATAACTCGACCAACTTTCCGGTTTTGAGGTCGTGACTTAGCAACTTTTGTTGTGATTGACTTAGTCGATCCGAAACATCAAGTATGGCCTGTCCTTCCGGGCCTAAAGAAAGGCCATAAATATGTTGAGCCACTTGATCGCCGTGCAGAGTTCCCAGTTCTTGCAATTCATTTAAGCCGATGGCAAATACATTCTGGTAAATATTTTCATTTACACCGGCGTGCAGAGATGTGAGCAGGTCCTGGTTCGAAGTACCTCGCGATTCTCCCTGGAATGAAAAATGGCCATTTGCTTTGGCGCTGGTCTGTCTACGGATTTCGTAATGTTGACCTTTGTGTTGAATATCTAATAAGGCTGACCAGGGAACGTCATCTGAAACACGCGAAGCGGTTCGGGTGTTCTCTGGATGAAAACCGTAGAGTACGCCACGAACCATGCGCATTAAAGTTGATTTACCAGTTTCATTAGGACCATAAAAGATGTTGATTCCCGCATTCAATGCAGCAAGATTCAAGTCTTTCCAGTTTCCAAATTGATCGACGTGGATTCTGGTGATTTTCATGTGTGCACTTCCTCGGCCGACGAGATGCTGAGCCAACTATGTCCGTTTTGGATGGCTGTGTTGAAGATGTGTTGCTCATCTATTTGGGCTGTTAACGCACTGAGACGTTGATGCCAGGGCTGATCTAGTTGAGCTGTTTGTGTGACTAACTCGTTCAGTGGTGTTTTTGTTTGTGCTCGAAATTCTTCAAGTTGTTGTTGATACAATTGAATTAATTCAGATTGTTCTTTGCTGGAATGAGTGTCAAATGCTTGAAGATAATATGATTGTTCAAGCAATACCGGTAGACGATCTTTGATTTCTTTTGCTAGTTCGGAACTCAAGCTACTCTTATTCTTGTAGCTTCTCAGTGAGTCAAAAAACTTACCGGACCCTTTGATATTCCAACGTATCATCCATAGCTTTTCATGGTTTGCAGGAGTACGAGATAGCAAGGCTTCTGCCATGAGTTGCTTGAATTGAGTTTGTGATGTTTCCGAATTCAATTTCAATTCGATCACTATCCAGCGAACTGCAGCGACATTCAGCGAACGTTGGTCCAATTGTTCTTCGGGATTGATTGTGACTAATGTGACCCCATTGCTTTTGCATTCATCAAAATTGAGTCCCTGGGCTGCACCAGGATGATGGGCAATTCCCGGTTGCATTTCGAATGTGTGTTGCTGAGTTCCTTTACAGAGCGCTATATAATCCACTGGTACTTCGTTCGTTTCATCCGATTGCCAGTCGGGTGGGAGGTGTTCCTCCGACGTAGAAAGTGGAGCTGTTTTCTTTATCTCTGATGACGGGGTTACCGGATCTGTGGTAGTATCAGTTGTGATGCAGCCGATTGAAAATACACGTTGATTATCTTGATTAAAGAGCTGATTGCGTTTCTTCAATTTTAAAGGCTGGTGCATTTTGTAATGAGCGGCATTGAGAATTTGAATCGTCGCCACTGTTTCAGCATCAAAGATGATATCGAGTCTGTCATAATCCTGCGGCGAGAGAAACGTAACATTGCCGGGCCAGTTGGATTGTAAATCCCAGGCACTCAACGGATCGTGTTTTCCGGGGATCACGAAGATTTGAATATTTTTAGACGCTAGTTGCTGGAACCCATCGATGAGAGCAATTCTGGCGCGGATACTATAGTCTTCATCAATGAACGTGTTGCCCGTCAGCAGCAGGAAATCAATTTCATGCTTCAGGCATGCTTTGATAATTTCTTCAAAGGTCGTCAAAGTGCAGTCTTCGAGACTCGTTTGAGATTCTCTGGATACTGCACCTACTCCCTGAGGTTGATGGTCGAGGCGCAAGTTACTTGCGTGAATAAAACGGGTAGGTACAAATGGCATGGCAGACTCCTTTCCGCCGCACGACCTGTATGTGTGAAAACTCGTATGAAGACACGGGATGCAGGTATGCTGTTAAGAAATAGATTTTCGAATGGAAGTGTACTTCACTATGCAGTTTATGAGAAGTCGATTCCACGGAAAAAGTGGTTGTAGAGTATCAGGAATATAGAGTTTCTGCTGGGCTGAATTGCTAAAAGCAGGGGAAAGTTGAGCGGGAGATATGGTGGATTAGTTTCCCAGCCAGGAAGGGATATCCGGGTCGTTGTAAGTATCCAGCAAGGCGTGTGAGACTGTGGAGACTAACTCTTGTCGTTTGAAGGGCTTAGAAAGAACTTCATAAGCATTAGCCGCGCTGGCATCCTGACGTAATTCATCGGTTGCATCTGCTGTAATGAGAATACATGGCAGAATGGCATTAATTTGCTTCATGATGCGGACTGCTTCCAAACCTGTTAGAACGTCCATGTGCATGTCAAGCAATACTAGATCGACTTGAAATTGCGCTACAAGTTCAACAGCTTCTTCTCCCGATTCGGCTTCAAAAAGTTCGAAATAAGGATCGAAAAGCTCTCTGAGAATGTGACGAAAGCCAGCATCATCATCTGCAATCAGTAATTGATAAGGGGTCTGAGACCTGGCATTGACCATGATTTCTTTCACCAATTAATTCAGAAGCAAACCACATCCGCGGAAATTTTAAATAAGCCTGGCCCAAAATTCAAATTGTGCAAATAACGATTGAGTAAGATCAATTTTAGCAAATCAGATACCATTACCATATATTAATAGGAGACACTTTGTAAGTGGTTACTTACAAAGTGGTTAAACCGCAATCCTGAGGGGAATCCATTGGCAGGTTGCACCGACACGGTAATGTTTCCATACAAAATAAGACACTTTTTCTGTCAAATAGGCAGTAGTCTATTTTCAGACGGGGTCACTATGCAGGATATTTTGTGAGCGTGGAAAGTTGATCAGCGGCGAGATGATTGCCCGGTACATGCTCTGAATCTGGTTTGTTTGTTATACGACTCGGCACATGGCTTTGTTGTTGCCGGGATGATTGCAAAGGCATTTGTGAGAAGAAATCAATCAAGGCTTCATCATATTTTTGAAGTTGTGTAAACCTGCCTGCATTGTGAATCGTATTTGGAAGAGAGCAGGCAGTAATTCGGGAACTTCGGATATTTTTGGTAATCAATTTTGTCATCGTTGGAACCACACTTTGATCATTTTCACCAACGATAAATAACAGGTCTCTGTTCTTCAGAGATCGGAGAAATGGTTTGAGATTCACATAAGCACAACCCTGTTTGTCTTGAGAATACCAGAGCATCAGTTGAAATGCCCGGATTACTTCCCAGGTCGGAACCAATTGGATAAACATACGAGGCAGGAAACGTTCTCCCCAGCGAATTGCGTGATTCAGGAATAGCTCTTCATTCAGGAAGGCCCCTTCACAGGCAACAAATTGAATCTTCGAAGATTGTGCTGCGACAACTAATGCGGCACTTGCACCGCGGCTCATACCATATAAGCCGAGCGGTAGCTGACTAATATGGGGCTGTTTTCCAATACACTCGATAGCAGCGTTGATATCACTGATCTCATGATTTGATAACCAGTGGACTGAATGATATTGCGGATCAACGTCACTTTCGCCGTGATTTCGGAAGTCAAATGAGAATACAGCGAAACCGGCCTTGAGTAAACCACGACACTGGTAGAGTGCAATCTCTCCGGTTGATTTGAAGGGGTGACAAAAGAGGATCAGGCCTTGAGGGGCACTCTCTTTCGGTTTGGCTATGATTCCATGCAGAGTCAATCCCCCGGCAGCGGGAAACAATACTTTCTTAACTTGTATCGAATCATCCTCTTCTGGAAGTTGGTTGAGCGTCTCGAGCAAATTGAATCGATCTGGCATGGGGGTAAATAGCACTGGATAAGCTGCACGGATGATGCAATATTGTATGACCAGCTCGATCAAAACCGCGATCAAAATACACCAAAGCAACCAACTCACAGCGGCCTCCACGGGTGTGAAATCACTGGCCTGGCAATTTGACAAGCACTTTTGGTTAAAAGCGATGATTCCCTCTGAGTAGATGACTTCTGCTGAAGACTTTCAATATCATCAAGAGGGTCGAGCCGCGACAATCCTTTTCACAGTGCAATGAGCACAGCAACCTTAGTTCAGAATAGTGTTTTTTGGTCCGTCTTATTTATGCATTTACGCGATTGATAAAAAGAAGCTTTAGTCTTTAAATTCTGAGAAGATCAGTGAAATATTCTGACCACCAAAGCCAAAACTATTTGAAAGCGCAGTGGCGACTTTTGTTTGACGTGCTTCATTGGGAATGTAGTCCAGGTCACAATTGGGATCAGGCGTTTCATAGTTGATTGTGGGGGGGACTACATTATCTCGAATCGACATCAGGCAAGTGATGGCTTCAACGCTTCCCGCAGCGGCAATCAAGTGACCCATCATGCTTTTGATACTGGAGACGGGTACTTTATAAGCGGTTTCGCCCAGGGCGCCCTTAATGGCTCTGGTTTCAACTTTGTCATTGACTGCGGTACTTGTTCCGTGTGCATTGATGTAATGAATATCTTCGGGATTTGCATTCGCGTGGCTCATTGCCATTTTAATACATTTGATGGCGCCGCGCCCTTCCGGGTGAATATCGGTAACTCGATATGCGTCGGCACTGGAACCGTAGCCAACCAGTTCGCCATAAATATGAGCGCCACGTTTTTGGGCTCGTTCCAGATCTTCCAGAATCATCATGCCGGCTCCTTCGCCGAGCACAAATCCATCTCGATTACGGTCGAAGGGCCGTGATGCGCTAGCGGGATCGTCGTTGCGTGTTGAAAGCGCGGTGAGCAGGCTGAAGCCGGTGACACCAAAAGGATGAATCATACTATGTGCACCACCCGACAGCATGATGTCCACGTCGCCACGACGAATTAGTTCCGAGGCTTCGCCGATTGCCTGGCTGGAGGCGGCACAAGCAGTTAGACAGTTGAGATTTGGCCCTTGAGCGTTAAACAGGCTGGCCAAGTGGCCGGCCGGCATATTGGGTTCCTGCTCAAGTTCGAAAAGTGGATTGAGCTGTTGCAGACCGACTTTAGTAAACTTTTCCAGATCAACTTTACCATCACTTTGCGCTTGTGCGATGATCTTCATGAACTTATAAAAATCTTGTTGACCTTCTCCCGCTCCCAGATAAACCCCGAATGTCGCGGGATCAAAATCGTTATCCAGGATACCAGAATCTTTGACCGCTTGAGTTGCTGCGCCGATGGCGTAACGAATGTTGCGTCCCGAATGTTCAAAACGGTCCACGTTATCTACATAGTCTTCCAAGTGGAAGTCATGCACTTCTGCAGCAAAACGGGTGGGGAAATTCGAGGCGTCAAAATGAGTGATATCGGAAATTCCGCATTTGGACTCCTGGAGCGCTTTCCAAGTGTCTTCCACAGTTTTCCCCAAGGGGGTAATGGCGCCAATTCCAGTAATGACAACACGGCGGTTCATAGCTTCAAATTCTCGTTTTAAATTGAATTATGTTGCAGCAGACAAATCACGATGTTGTTTGACCCAGCCAGAAGTGATTTGCTGCCAGATAATCTATCCAAATTTCATATGGTAGAATTATTATTGTAGTCCATTTTGAATCAAGGCATCTATAGCAAGGTACCAAAAATAGGTGACTCACGCCTGATCTTCACCAGTTCCTGCTTTGCCAACATCGAGTATGCCCAGCAAATTCATGGAAAACACAAAGTTTTTCTGATCAATGGCGCCAAATTCAGAATCACTCTGGTCGAGGTGGACAAAGATGATGCTTCCTTCGGCAACCAGCCGATCTCCTACCATCGCTGTGACATCAACAGCACCTCCTTCCTCCCCGACATTGGTGATTTTTGCCGAGTAAATCAGTTGATCGCCGGGGCTAGCCCAGCTGTGGAAGGTCATCTGTGGAACTTTGGCCAGAATCACAATATGTTCAAAATCATTGATTTCGCCGAGCAGAATTCCACCGGTTTGTGCCATGCCTTCTATCATTAGGGACCCGGGCATCACCGGGAAGCCGGGAAAGTGATCGTGCAGATGTTCTTCCGCAAGCGTGACATTTTTCACGCTTTTTGCAGAAGTACCACGTTCGAATTCAATAAAGCGATCTATCCAGAACCATCGCATTTTGATGAACCTTTAAGTTGCTAGCTCTCAGCACAAAGTGAATTCAGCGAATCAATGATTGGCTGCTGTTTGGAAATCAATGAAATTCTAACAAATAGGCACAGCCCGCAACCGCGAGCTGTGCTTGTATGCCAGCTTGCCTCGACTTTTTGGTGAGGCGTAATCTTTCATTTTGATTAGGAAAGACGTGCTTCAAGGAAGTTGACCAGCATGTCGACGGTAAACAGATCCTGCATTTTTTCTACTTTGGGATCTTCAACAAATGCATCCAGATTTGCGTGTGGCATTTTTACACGTAACTCTGCAATGCCAGTTTCAGTGAAGACACCGTCTTTGACAAAACCCGAATCTGAGGAAGCAATATTTTCCGGGAACAGTTCACCACGGGGGATTTTGATGTCGAACGCTTTTTCCAGACGGAATGCGATGTCGAGAAAGTCGATTGATTCTGCTCCGAGGTCTCCCATGAGAGTGGCCTCTGGCACGACTTCGTCGTCATCTAGTCCCAGGGCATCGACAAGTGTTTCACGCACAGAATCGAAGATTTCATCTCTAGTTGGCATTTGAATTTACTCCTTGGTTCGACCTGATGGTCGATTGGTCTCGCCGACCCAGCCTGATTTAAAACTATTCGGCGAGAAGATATAGTTTTGACGGTTTTCGTTATTGATAAGATGAATTGACCCAATTCGAGTAATATCAATAACACAAAATATTTCCTCCGAAAACGGCAACAAGCTGTTTCGGATTGACCTAAATTAAATTCCACCCAAAGTTAATCCGCCATCGACGGCCAGGGTTTGACCAGTAACGTAAGACGCTTCATCACATGCGAAAAACAGGACCGCGTTGGCAATGTCTTCCGGCAGTCCCAGGCGTCTGGCGGGAATATGTTTCTTGATTTGATCGCCGGCCGCATTCCGTACGTCGACAGTCATGTCTGTTTCAATAAAACCAGGAGCAACTGCATTGACGGTGACTCCTCGTTTTGCAAGTTCTGTCGCCAGACAACGGGTAAATCCAATGATTCCCCCCTTACTGGCGGCATAATTGGTTTGCCCGGAATTACCAAAGTGAGCAGCCACACTCGACATATTAATAATGCGTCCATATCGTTTTGACATCATGGGACGGGTTACAGCCTGACAGAAATTAAAAACACTGCTCAGGTTTGTATCAATCACTGCTTGCCAGTCTTCAACTGACATGGTTGCCAAAAGCCCATCTTTAATGATGCCTGCATTGTTGACCAGAATATC
>Ga0075117_1002526_pt1 | contig 10435 bp, 5 predicted proteins | sample AntAceMetag02UKJ_FD_69789 | JGI IMG/M metagenome (GOLD analysis project Ga0075117, IMG submission 69789) | Saline lake microbial communities from Ace Lake, Antarctica - Antarctic Ace Lake Metagenome 02UKJ | ecosystem: Environmental > Aquatic > Non-marine Saline and Alkaline > Saline | place... | reverse complement strand
TACTGATTATGTAAAAAGGAATGACGTGAGTGTAAAGTGGCTTAGAGACGGTGAGCAACTAGAAACAGAAACTGGTAAAAGTGTTTTCACCAATGAGGCGGGCACTTATCGCTATCTTTTAAAGCAAGGGCAATGTGAAGTACTCTCGGAACCCATAAAGCTAAAAACGGGGGACATGGATGGATTTGTCTTAACTACGCCACTGGGTAAAAGCAGCTGTGAGGGCAAGACTCTGGTTGGGCTTATTAATCCAAAAAACAGAGACCTTACAAATGGTAGCTTTAATTTTGAACTCATCAAGGATGGCATATCGGTTGAAAAAATCTCTTCATTGTTCACCACTCTAAATATGAGCCAATCAGGAAGTTACTCTATAAAGGGAAACTTTGGAAATGAATCCTGCATCATTTCATCAGACACTATTGAGGTTAACTTTTCTAAAAAAATAGCCCCCTTTTCTATATATACAGATGTTTCTGAAATACAAACGTGTTATGACAGCACTCAGATTGGCAATAGCTTAAGGTTCCCAGAAATCAATAGGCCAGGAAATACTTTTAGCTGGTCGTTAAACGGAAATGTTATATCAAACAATAAAAGTCTAATCGTCAAAGAAAGTGGCAATTACCAATTGAGCGTTGAATTAGACAGCAGTTGCAGCTACATTTCTGACCCGCTGTCTATTAATTTCAATCGTTTTGAAGGCAAAATTGAAAGTACTAACCCTACCATTTGTCCTAATGCCTCAAGCCTTTTGACTTTTGACTTGAATAAAAACATCCGAACTCAAAATGTCTTTGGTAACACTTTATCTAACAAGGAAATAAATTTCCAATGGAGTTCAAATGCTACTTTGCTAGGAAATACTTCTTCTCAGTCTGTAGACCAAGAAGGCTCTTATGGTCTTAGAGCCACTTATGGCTCATGTGTCCTTCAAACGCCTACTATTCAAATAGGGGCATTGCGAATTAATAGAGAAATATCTCCCCTTAAAGACACCTTAGGTATCTGCCCCAACGGCGGTGGAGTAGAACTGACGGCCGGCATAGCAGATACGTATCAGTGGATAAGTGATAAGAACCCCATTGGAAGTAGTAATTTCCAGTTTTTTGTTCATAATATAGGTGTGTACAAGGTATGGTTAGAAAGAGATGGCTGCGGTATTTTTTCCAAGAGCAAAACGATCATAGAAGAAATAGAGCCCCCCACGGCTACCCTAACTGGTGGTGGAGATATTTCAATAGGCGAAAAATCAACTATTAAAGTAAGCTTTACCGGATCGGCCCCATGGACTATAAATACTACTTCGGGCGAAACTTTCACTTCTGACACATCCCCGTTTCTTTGGGAAGTAGCCCCCCTAGAAAGTACAAGTTATGCAGTAACTTCTTTGACTAATCCTTGCGGATTCGGTGAGACTTTTGGCGAAGCCAACTTTACAGTTTTTGTTTTAGGAAACGAGCAGCGTATTATTGACCAAGTGCTCGTTTATCCAAACCCAACAAGTGATATTCTAAAAGTTGAATTAAAAGATAATAAGCCTCACGCATATACCTACCAGCTAACAGAACTGGCTGGTAAAATGCTTTTACAGGGTAAGCTATTAAATAGAGAGACAGAAATAGCGATAAATCTCTTAAATTCAGGTACTTATATATTGAGGATAAACTCTCCAGATAAGAGTGTAACAAGGAAAATAGTCAAGACGAATTAGTCACCAATAGTGGCTAGTTCTACATCCTCAGAATAAGCCAAAACACTACGACCAAAACCAGCACAGCTCTTTATTAAACTAGAGCATACAAAATGAGGGCCTCAGCAGATCTTGAAACATACTTTTGAATAACAATTCCCATCATTGCTTTTGTAAGTTTGTCTATCCAAATTAAAAGTAAAGAATTATCTCCAAATAATTCCCAGACCTAAACCCAAATTCTGACACATTGAAAATAGCATTTAAGATATTCCTTGGTCTAATAGGCCTCCTATTAGGTCTGATTATATCTCTAGTAACCATTATAGACAGAACACCTTACCAAAAAATGCCTTATTATAAGGAATGGAAATCTACCATTAATAACATGGAGATTAACTCGCTAAAATCGGAAGATAGCCTTAAGGTTGGTTGGGCTAAAATCAATATTACGCCGTTTAAGCCAATTCCACTGGCTGGCTATGGAAAGAGAAAAGGTAAGCACTATGAGGCCGTTCATGATTCTGTTTTTGTTAGAGCCATTTTTATAGAAAACAATGGAATTAAGTCAGCCATAGTTTCAGCCGATTTATTAATAATACCCCCCACGGTATCTGATCTTGTAAAAGAGCGAGTTTCGGAAACTGGACTTCGTTTTGACCAAGTTTATCTGGGAGCCACCCATAGCCATAATAGTTTAGGGGGATGGTATAACACCCTAGTAGGTCAACTTTTTGCGGGTGAGTATAATCCCAAAATAGAGGGAATAATTGCCGATGGCATCATTCAAAGTATAAAGAATGCTTCCAAAAAAACGAAAGCTGCCACAGTGACTTTTGAAAAAGATGAAGACCGAAAAGATATTAAAAATAGAGTTATAAAAGGTGGGAAAATAGAACCCTTCATCAGGACATTGACTTTCCAAACTCCTTCTGAAAAAGCACTTTTAACAACCTATGCGGCTCATTCTACCATTCTTAATGCCGCCACACTGCAACTGTCCAGAGACTACCCCGGTGTATTAGTGGATTCTTTAGAGAACTATGATGTGGCTTTTGCGATGTATATGGCTGGAGCAGTCGGCAGTATGGCTCCTATAGAATTTGGAACAAACGACTTTGACGAGTTAAATAATCAAGCTATGGGCGTTTTAAAAGAGATTCGTTCTGAAAATGAAATGGAGCAGCAAATCTCTAAGCCCTCTATTTACTCCATGCAGCTTCCGTTACCCTTAAGAAAAGCTTCACCCAGAATATTAAAAAATTGGGCTTTGAGACCATGGGTATTTAAATGGCTTTTTGGAGAATCTCCTGCATTTGTAAAAGTCTTAAGTATTGGGAATACCTTAATGATAGGCCTACCATGTGATTTTTCTGGGGAACTGATGGAAGACTTAGATCGCTATGCTCAGGAAAAAGGATTAAATCTCATTATTACCAGTTTTAATGGCACTTACGCTGGCTACATTACTGCCGACAAACACTTTGATTTCGAAAACTACGAAACCTTCACCATGAACTGGTTTGGCCCCTATAATGGAGCTTACTTCTCTGAAGTAGTCAGAGATATTATTGATAAGGTTAGTCCCTAACAAAAACAAAATCTAATGTGAATACTTCATTAGAAACTAACGCCCTAAGCGTATCCACCAAGCTGATAGTCCATTTTTATAGGGAAATAATTCTCTGTATTTTTACCTATAAAGTAATTTATGTCATGTGAATTTATTTTAAAAAGAGTAGGTTCTTCATGCACCACTGTTACTACAAGGTTCCCATTTTTATCTATTTTTTTATAGCCAATTGTTCTATAAAAACAGTATTTGTGTTCTCTAACGTGAAGCCTTTTTCAGTAAAGTAACGTCCTTGGCTTATATGCCATTTCTCTTAGGTTTTTTGGCCTTCCTTATCATTTATTCTTGACCAACCAATCACCAGACAAACATTTAAAAGCGTTTGATCCCTTTTTTGACATGACCAAAGCACCCCTATATATGAAAGGAAGATGATATTTTTTAAAAATTAAGCCAGTGCGGTAAAATTGAAAGGTATTTTGAGCACAACTTTGGTTCCGGCTGGCTCATCTCCTTTATACAAGTCTACTATTTCCAAAACATGCTCTGCATCTTGTCCTTTAAAATAGTTTTGAAGCCTCTGCTTAGTCAAATCAATGCCCACAGAACGATTTTTCAAAGTTTTCTTATCCTTAATTTCTTTTGACATTATACGACCAATACCATTATCTTCGACAGATATTTCAATTCGATTATCTGCAATTCTAGAGACTTTAAGCTCAATTCTCTTTAAACCTTCTTTTGCCGAAAGCCCGTGCCAAATCGCGTTTTCAATAAAAGGCTGTAGAATCATAGAAGGTAATTTTATATCTTTTATCGGCACGTCCTCTTCAATTTCTAGACTAAACCGAATCTTATTTGAGAATCTGATATTCTCAATATTCATATAAAGCTCCATAGTATCTAATTCCTCTTTGAGCGTAATGTCTTTTTCTTTAGAGGTAGCCAGGATAGTTCTTATCAATTTCGAGAATTTATTGAGATAATAAACAGCCTTATCTTTCTCATTATTTATGATATATAACTTTATGGAGTTCAGAGAGTTGAAAATGAAATGTGGATTCATCTGCGACCGCATCATTCTCTGTTCCAAGGCCAAATACTCTTTCTCTTTTCCTAGAATATTTTGACGATACAGTATGTAAAAAAGTCCAGAAAGAAACAATACTCCAATGGCACCAGCCCAGAAAGCTTTACGATTATCTGCCAATCTTAAATTGGCTATTTCGTTCTCTTTCTCTAAAATACTTATTTTATTCTTTTTGGTCTCTGAGTCATATTTCACAATCAAATCTGCCATGTATTGCTGATTACTCTCGTTTAAATATTTGGCCTGATTTTCATTGTAGAGCTTATTAAAATCGAGAGCCTCCTTGTAGCTTCCTTTTTTTTTATTTATGTCAGCCAGTAATCTGTAGGCTTCTGAGATGAAAAGTTCCATTTTCCGTTCTTGAGAGGTCTTTAATGACTCTAGGATATATTTTTCACTTTGCTCCAAATCCCCTTCTTCGCTCAATGCCCATCCATAATTCAGTTTAGCCATGGCCAGATAATAATGATCCCCAATAGACTCCGCCTTTTCTATAGTTGGCTCTATCATTTGACGAGCTTCCCTAAACCTTTTTTGCTTTAAATAAACCTGACCTATGCTGTTCTGACAGATGATTCTCCCCAAATTAGAGTTTATCTGATTATTGTAATGTAATGAAGTCCTATAATTGCTTAGAGCCATCTGCAGGTCCTTACGTTCCTCGTAAATACTGCCAATATTTTGGTAATTGATGGCTAGACCCAGCTTATTATTCGTTTCTTCTTCAATAGCAATGGAAGCCAAAAATTCAGGCAAAGCCAACTCAGGTCGTCTAAGTGAAATGTAAATATTGCCTATGCTGTTTCTAGCTACAGCCACATTTCTTAGACCTGTGAGCGTACGTTTCCCACTACTTTCTGCAAGTTCTAAGGCTTTTTTGTGGTACTCCAGGGCCTCCCGGATCTCTTCCTTTCTCCTATGAACGACTCCTAGCATATTCATAGCTATTACTTCGAAATCCACATTCTTACAATCCTTTGCATTTTTCAGTGCTTCAGATAATGCTTCAAGAGCTTGTGGATATTCAGAGATATTTCTAGCATTAATTCCTATTTGTACATAAGCGTAGGCCATCCCCTCTTTGTAGTCAACACCCTTCTTGCAGGCTTTAATAAATTTTGTCAATTCATCTGAATTCCTGCGAATGGGCCTCAAAAGGCTATCAATAGATGCATAATTTGTATCTCTCAGAGATACAATCTGAACATAGTCAAGAACTTCCTGTGACCAAGCCTGAGATGTTTCAGCGATAAAGCAGAGTACTATTGTAAGTGTTTTCAGTATGTTTGAAAAAGCATATTCCACTAAAACTTGTTTAAAAATTCAGACTTTCTATTTCTTGAAACAGGTATATCCTTGCCCCCTTCCATAGTTACATAAGAGTCTGTTTTCATATATTCTCTAACTTTGGAAAGGTTAATGATAAAGGAATTATGAACACGAAAGAAAACTTCATCGTTGAGTTTTTCACTTAGCTTTTTTAAGGTCTGAGTAATGAAGAGCTTTTCACCGTTCTCTAAGTAAATGGAGGTATAGTTACCATCTCCCTCACAGTAAACTACTTCCCCAGGCTTGAGGAATACTATTTTACCATTAATACTAATACCTATTCGTTTATTACCATTAGGAGAGTTAGACATTACTGTCATTAAGGTTTCTTCAAATTTATCCTTAATTGAGTTTTCATTTTGAAAAGCCTTAACCTTTTCACATGCCTTCATCAAGTCATCTGAATCAATGGGTTTAAGTAGGTAATCTAAGGCTCTTTCTTTGATAGCATTTATGCCGTATTGGTCATATGCCGTTGTAATAATGACCGCAAAGTTTCTTTCAGGTATCTGATCTAAGAAGCGAAAACCGTCCATCTGAGGCATTTCAATATCCAAAAAGATACAATCGATATCCTGTTCTTTTTCGAAAAATAAAAGCCCCTTTCTAGGATCGGTAAAAGTTGCTGAAACTTCCATTTCCGGACAGAAATTTTCGAGCTCCCACTTTAGGCTCTCAATAGCCTTGGGCTCATCATCTATAATGGCTATTTTAATCATTCTTTAATGCTTCATGCACAATTTAGTAGAATGCTTCCGAAACTTCCATTTAAATGTACGGTTGGTTGTCTTTTGTAAATGGTTGGTAGTTTTTGGCCGATTTGTCAGCCAAAAGAAAATCTACAAACCTGCCTTTTTAATAATCTCCTCTACTACAGATGGATCTAATAATGTAGAGGTATCTCCCAAACTAGAAACATCTCCCTCAGCTACTTTTCTCAATATTCTACGCATTATTTTACCAGACCGAGTCTTAGGCAAGCCTGAAACGAAGAGTATTTGATCTGGTTTCGCGATAGGCCCTATAAACTTTGTTACCGTTTTCAAAATGGCTTTCTTCTCCGCTTCGACATCTTCTGGCTCCTTGTCAGGAATGATATAGGCATAAATGCCCTGTCCTTTTATATCGTGTGGGTAACCCACCACCGCGGATTCTACCACACTAGGGTGCATGTCTAAGGCATCCTCTACTTCGGCGGTGCCTATTCTATGTCCAGATACATTAATAACATCATCTACCCTACCGGTAATTCTATAATAGCCATCCTTATCTCTAATACAACCATCTCCTGTAAAATAATTGCCCTTATAAGTAGAAAAATAGACTTTTTTACATCTTTCATGATCTCCCCAAGTGGTGCGAATTATTGAGGGCCAAGGAAATTTGATGCAAAGGTTTCCTTGGACTCCATTTCCTACAATTTCATTACCCTTATCATCTACTAACATTGGTTGAATGCCTGGCAGAGGTAAAGTTGCAAATGTTGGTTTGGTTCTAGTGATATCAGCCAGAGGTGAAATCATAATACCTCCGGTCTCCGTTTGCCACCAAGTATCAACAATAGTACAATTCCCTTTTCCTATTTTTTCGTCATACCAGTGCCAAGCCTCCTCATTGATCGGCTCTCCTACAGAACCTAAAACTCTCAGAGAACTTAAATCTTTATCGGCCACAAAACTATCTCCTTTTGCCATTAGGGCCCTTATGGCAGTAGGTGCAGTATAAAAGATATTGACTTTATGTCGTTCAACAATGTCCCAAAAACGTCCAGCATCTGGATATGTAGGTACACCTTCAAACATTAATGTGGTGGCTCCTGCCGCCAAAGGACCGTAGACGATGTACGAGTGCCCTGTGATCCACCCAATATCTGCCGTGCAGAAATAAACATCTCCAGGGTTGTATTGAAAAACATTTGTAAAAGTATATGTGGTATAAACCATGTAACCTCCACATGTATGAACCACACCCTTAGGGAGCCCCGTAGATCCTGATGTATATAAAATAAATAATGGATCTTCAGAATCCATTATTTCTGCCTTACAAACCGACGAAGACTTTGCCATTTCCGTGTCCCAATCCTTATCTCGTCCTGTCTTTACGGTAATCGCAGCTCCTGTTCTTTTCTTAGTTATAACTAATTTTACTGTAGTACAGCTTTCTAGAGCCTCATCCACAGTAGCTTTCATAGCAATTTCTTTGTTCCCTCTAAAAGCCCCATCTGAGGTTAAAACTGCTTTACAGTCAGCATCATTTATCCTATCTGAGATGGCTTTAGCGGAGAAACCACCAAAAATTACCGAGTGAATGGCTCCAATTCTGGCACATGCCAAAGTGGAAATAGCAAGCTCTGGAATCATGGGCATATAAAGACAAACCCTATCTCCTTTACCAATACCGTTGTTTTTGAGCACATTCGCCAGTTTACAGACCTCTGCGTGTAACTGACTAAAAGTTAACCTTATAACGTCATCTCCTGGCTCATTTGGTTCCCATATTATGGCAACATCATCACCCTTTTCTGGTAGATGTCTATCTAGACAATTTTCGGTAATATTGAGCTTTCCGCCGACAAACCATTTAATTTCGGGTTCATCAAAGTTCCAATCCAATACGCTATCCCACGGCTTTTGCCATTTGAATTCACTAGCAATGTCTCCCCAAAAAGCCTCTGGATTGTCTACACTTTTCTTATAGGCGGAATGGTACTCTTCGATGTTTCTAATTCTCATAATTTTGGGCTGAATTTTCAAATTAATTTAGGCAGTGTAAATATAAGAAAACTACCTACTGCCTTACAAGGTGCAAGGTATCAAGAATTGGACTTTCCATGATTTTAATCTATTTATAAAGAACTATGGAGCCTGTGGCCGAATCGTGCATAGCTCTTTTTTTATCGTCAGAAGTAACGGTTAGGAGTGATATCCAACCCAACAATGCTTTCATCAAAACCCTTAAAATAGCAGCAATAACATTTAGATTCTTATCAGAATCAGACTCTCTTTTAACTTTGAGGCCCACTATTTTATGTCCTACAGTACCTCCAAAGAAGGTCACCAAAATCTGGATCGTATAAAACAAAAATAACTACGAAAGGAACAATCCTAAAAAAGTCTGGAACATTATCAAACTTTGACAATACTTCAGCAACAATAGACATTAATAGCAAATAAAATAATGGTGTACACAAATATTGCTTTAACACGGTCAATAAGCCTAGGGTAATTAATTATGCTCTCCATTAAATTTCTCTTTCGATGATAAAACACAGGATAAATGAAATAGTCTAGAAGACTAAACTTGGCAAAAATTAATTGACCCGCCCGCTTTTAAAGCAATTGAGAAGCTCTCCGCTGACAGTCATCTCTATGTGATAAGCAGTCCAAAAAAAAACCTGAACTTCCACCACATTAATCACAAAAATTTCTTTGTCCAAACTAAATAGCTACTCACATAAACCCTAGGATACCTACCCTTGCCAAGAGGTTTTATGTTATATTTCTTTACATCAATAATAGAAGCGTCCAGAAGTTCAGGACTATTTGATGTATAGATTAAGGCATCTGAAGTCGGTCTAAAGCTAGATATGCAGTTTGGATACCAATGTTTATTACTGAAATAATCCCTAACATTCAAGGATAAACTCCTTCTAGAACCTTCTTCTGTGAAACCATCAGTGTAGATTTCCAAAGCATGCTGCTCAAGAGTCATTTTTTGAGAAGAACCTGAAAATGAGAATAAAAAAAAGAGAAATAAAAAGCAAAACCTCGTACTAGTAAATCACCCCTTCTTCCATTGGCAGTAGCCTAGAATCTTCCAAAGCAGCTATTCTATGGCCCGTACCTGCTAAATATCCTTCATCGAGAATCATGGCTAAAAACGTATCAACACATTGATACTTGACTAGTAAAACGGCATCCCAACTCTCTAACTCTGGACCTATTAAAAACCTACTACTCTTACCCATGAAAAGAACCTCGCCTCCAACTTTTTGAAGGTATTTAGAAGTGTTTTGCATATATTTTTTGTAGGCCTCTTTACCGGTGAGGGGTCTCTCAGGATTTAAGTCTGATGCTAAACTATAATCTGCCATATCTCAATATTTTAAAAGATTTAGCATAGTAACGGGTCCCTTAATTTGACTAGTCATCAAAGATTTAATAACTTACGAACGAGGTTTTAAATGGTTGGACATGCAATAAATTATTTGAATTAGGCACATTATAAATACCGTCGACGGAACCATATAAATGACTGATTATTAGTATATTTATACTATAATTATTTGATTTAATTAATGGAAAAACGATTCAAAAGTCTCAGTTTGTTTGAATTTCAGCAAAGATATAGAAACGATGATGATTGTATGGAACATTTATCATTATTGAAGTGGCCGAATGGCTATGTCTGTGAAAGGTGCCAGAATGAAAAGTATTGTAAAGGCAAATTGAAGCAAACAAAGCAATGTACTACTTGTGGCTATCAAGCTACACCAACGAGCGGGACACTTTTTCATAAGGTTAAATTTCCTTTGTTGAAAGCGTTCTACATTGTCTATTTCATGAGTACCAATAAGAAAGGGATTTCTTCTACGGAATTAAGCAGGAAATTGGAGTTGCGTCAAAAAACATGTTGGTCTTTTAGGACTAAAGTTAGCAAGGCCATGGAGAGTAGCAAGAAGCACCCAATGGATGGTCTTGTTGAGGTAGATGAGTTTGTAGTAGGTCAACAAGAAGAAGGTGTGGTTGGG
>Ga0075117_1002525_pt1 | contig 10446 bp, 10 predicted proteins | sample AntAceMetag02UKJ_FD_69789 | JGI IMG/M metagenome (GOLD analysis project Ga0075117, IMG submission 69789) | Saline lake microbial communities from Ace Lake, Antarctica - Antarctic Ace Lake Metagenome 02UKJ | ecosystem: Environmental > Aquatic > Non-marine Saline and Alkaline > Saline | place... | reverse complement strand
CACGGTAGCTATGGCAGGAGGGACTGAGAAAGGTGTCCTTGAAGGTTAGTTTCTCGATTCCAGGTTCGCGGTTTGAATCAAAATCGAAAGAATAAAATTCAATCCATCTAAAATTTCCAATCATTTCTAAAAGCAAACTCCCTCTCCTCTTTTGCTGGGCTTGTCTAAGTTTCAGAGAGGGTTGGGGAGCGGACTTTTAGTTACTACCTTTAAAAGATGAACATACTATTATTAGGCGCCACAGGAAGAACCGGAAAACATGCGTTGGCATACGCCTTGGAAAAAGGTCATCAAGTTTCTATTTTAGTGCGAAATCCAGAACGCATAGCACCTCAGCCCAATTTATTGATTTTTGAAGGAGACCCCGCCAATCGTATCGATCTGCAAAGAGCGATGGAAGGTTGCCGAGCCGTTATCAGCGTACTGAATATTTCCAGAACCTCCGACTTTCCTTGGGCTGCCCTGAGAACACCTAAAACCTTTCTTTCGAATGCTATGCATAAGGTTATCGGCCTTGCCAAACAAAACAATATCAAAAGGCTTGTTTTTTGCTCGGCTTGGGGCGTGGAGGATTCAAGAAAAGAAATTCCCTTCTGGTTTCGATGGACGATAGACTACAGCAATATAAAATACGCCTACCTAGACCATGGGCGTCAAGAGGAACTCGTTACACAATCTGGTTTAGATTATACCATAGTACGACCCGTAGGTTTGACCGACTTCAACAAAAAGCTATCCATAACCCAAAGCGAGCACAACCTACCAAAACCTAACCTGCTTATTTCTAGAAAAGCGGTGGCGCTATTTATGGTGGACTGTTTGTTTACTACCGAAGCGCAGGGGAAAACGATTACGATTTCAAATACCTAACCAACGGGTACTAAAATTTCATTATTTTTAAGTATATGAAAAAGTGGGTTAAAATTTTACTTTTTAGTTTGTTGGGTATCAGTATGGTACTTAGTGGCCTATATTTCTATTCGTGGTATGCTTATAACAAAAAATATCTTCCATCACAAGACAGATACACGGAACGTACCGCTTATATAGATGCTAACACCTCACTACTATCCGAAGGTTTCCAAACCTGCAGCGACTATATATTTGATTATTACAACCCTGAACGACCCACGTATAATACGGGAAAAAACGGACTCCGAACCTTTATCCTTGAGAATTACAAAAACAATGGGTATACCGATTCTGGATATCTAAATATCCGTTTTGTAATAAATTGTGAAGGAGAAACGGGCAGGTATGTTATGCATGAAAATGATTTGAACCTAGTGCCAAAAAAATTCGACCCCAAATTGAGGGAACAACTTTTTAAGCTCACGTCGTCATTAGATAAATGGAATCCTAATGTTATAAGTGGCAATAAGGTGGATTCCTACATGTACCTATCATACAGAATCGAAAATGGAGAAATTACAGAAATTATTCCTTAGTCTAGTGCTATTTTCCCTGTTGTTTTCCTGTAAAACAAAAGAAGAAAAAATAGGGGCAGCGATGGAATTTGGCAAACGCGCCAATTACCAAGGCAACCCTACCTGCATGAACGCATTCGCCCATATACTTGAGATAGACTCCATTAATGCTGAGGCCTACAGAGAACTATCCATTCCCTATTTAAAAAGGGGCATTCCCCATGAATGGGAAAAATGGATGAAGGGAGCTATAAAATATGATGCTATTAAATGGCAGCCTTATCGCGGTTATAATTACCTCTGGTTCTACCGAGATTACAAAAGGGCCATCGCAGACTTTAACGCTTCCGACACCTTAACGCCATATTTGGATCATCCCCAAGGCCACAGCGTGGATTTTTGGCGCGGTATCGCCTATTTAGGTCTTAAGGATTATGACAATTCCATCGCCTATTGGGACAAACACATTAGTAAAGAAACCGAGGATACGGGAGAGGACTGGGTAGAATTGGAGGCTTTTCTTTATCGGGGTATTGCTTATTATGAATGGGACAACAACGAGAAAGCGATGGAGAATTTTGACAAGGCCATCCATTATTTTAAACAGACGGCAGATAGTAAGTATTACAAGGCCTTGATTTTAAAAGACCAAGGGGAAATCGAAGCCGCTTTAGCCTTGACGGAAGAGGCAATCCTAGATTTCAATGCCGGTTTTTATAACAATCGCGATTATGTAGAAACCTTACGCCAGATTTATATGGAAGATTTAGAAAATCTAAAAGATTCTTTGACGAAATAGTGCGCGAAACCGAGCCATGAACCCTAATTTTTATACTTTTAATCTAGCAAAAACGGTTCATGCACACCCAACAACAAAAACTATTTACCAAATTCATAAAATGGCGGTATAAAAATATCTCCAACAAGACCTTTACCCATATTATGGCGGTGGTGGTGGGTCTGCTTTCGGGTTTGGCCGCCGTAACGTTAAAGAACTTTACCTACTTCATAGAATCTTCCGTGGAAGACGGCATTATCATTTCTAGCAACCAGCTTTATTTTATACTTCCCATTATTGGATTGACACTTGTTTATATCTACGTGAAATTCATTCATAAAGAAAAACTTGAGCATGCCATTTCCTCTATCTTGTTCGCCCTCTCCAAAAAAAAGGGAGTCATAGAAATGAAAAAAATATATACACCGCTCATAACCGCACCCTTAACGGTAGGTTTTGGTGGTTCCGTGGGACTTTTAGGGCCTGCAGTAGCCTCTGGTGCCGCTATTAGTTCTAACCTGGGGAGACTGCTACACATCAATGCCAAAACACGTAATTTATTAATTGCCTGTGCATCGGCTGGGGCTATATCCTCTATTTTTCAGGCACCGGTCGCGGCCATTATTTTTGCCGTGGAAGTGTTCAGTATGGATTTTACCATGATTTCTATGCTGCCTTTGCTCTTGGCCTCTATTTCCGGGGTGCTTACGTCCTATTTCTTTTTAGGGAACGAAGTGCTTTTTAATTTTCTGTTGACCGATACTTTTGAAGTGAACGATACTCTTTTCTACGTTATTTTAGGTATTGGTACCGCAATAGCATCGGTCTATTTTACGAAAATGTACTTCGGTATACTAAAATTGTTCGAACCTTTAAAGAGTCCGAAATACCGACTCTTGGTCGGCGGACTGGCCATTGGCATCATGCTTTATTTTATTCCGCCGCTCTATGGGGAAGGTTTTGGATTCATCAATAACCTGTTAAAAGGAGACCATATCACAGCCTTGGGCAGTACTCCTTTTGATGCCTATATGGATAATATCTGGGTGGTTATTGCCCTACTTTTTGGACTTACTATTTTCAAGGCCGTAGCCATGACCACGACCTTTGCGGCCGGTGGTGCCGGTGGGATTTTTATTCCTACCATGGTTATGGGAAGCGCCTTGGGGAATGTGGTGGCCAAGGTCATTAATAATTTGGGCATTGGGTTTGAGGTATCCGAAAGTAATTTTACCCTCATCGGCATGGCAGGTCTCATTGCAGGGGTGCTTCACGCACCGCTGACGGCCATCTTTCTTATCGCCGAAATTACGGGCGGTTATGAACTTTTTGTTCCCTTGATGATTACGGCGGCCATCTCCTACCTTATTACCAAAAACACCTTAGATCATACCATATACACCCGAGAACTAGCGGAACAAGGTGCGTTGTTAACACACGATAAGGACAAAAACGTACTGACGGTAATGCAATTGGACGACGTTATTGAGCGCGATTTTAAGACCATAACACCCAATATGACCCTTGGGGAAATGTTGCACCAGTCGGTCTCCAAATCTACCCGAAACCTGTATCCCGTAGTAAGCGAAGAGGTTTTGGTGGGCATTGTGCTCTTGGATGATATACGTGAGTTTATGTTCGATACGGCACTTTACGACACTACCACCGTGGCTACCTTTATGCACCAGCCGCCAGATGTTATTTTTTATGGTAAGGACAGCATGGAACAGGTAATGGCAAAATTCCAGAAAAGTGGCGCCTGGAATTTACCCGTGATAAAAAACGGTACCTATTTAGGCTTTGTTTCTAAATCCAAACTGCTTACGGCCTACCGTAAGGAACTCATTAATTTTACGAGTAACTGATTGCTTTGCGCTTTATGCTTTGGGCTTTTCTCTTCTCTATTTTCTTTTGTCTAGGTTCTTGCCTCTTTTACTTACTCAATACTCATTACTCATTATTCAATTTTACTCCTTTTCTTGATTTCACTCAGTACCCTTAAGTTTCAGTAACTTTGTACTATGAAATTGAAACACATTGTTACTTTTATTGTCATCCTATGTTTTGGAGCCATCATCTACGGCTATACTTTGGATGTTGCGGAAAAAGCTACCGCCGATAAATGCATAGGTGCGGGAACCTTGGGGCTATTTTTGGTGGCCATGCCGCTTTTTCTGTACAAGGAGAGCAAAAAAAGAAAATGGGACGATTATATGTTGAATGAAGAAAACGTACGAAAAATGCAGGGGAAACCGCCCAAGAAGTCTGAAAACCAGTAAACTCCATCCTTAAAATTTTAATGGCTCCATAAAAGCTATTAAAAAAAAACGTACATTAGGGACTCATATTTAATTTTTTATTACAATGACTGGCAAGGTTAAATTTTACAACGAATCCAAAGGGTTCGGATTCATTACCAACGACAAGACGGGAAAGGACATTTTTGTGCATGCCACGGCCCTAAACGGAACTGAACTTAGGGAAGGGGACAAAGTGGAATACACGGAAGAAGACGGTAAAAAAGGCATAGTTGCAGGAAAGGTTCAGGTACTGTAACGGTTAGTAGTGCACTTTGTGAAAAAAAAACCACGTTTTGGACGTGGTTTTTTTTTGTTTAAAACGCTGGGAGGACATTAAATAGTAGTGTTTAAGGAAGATATGACTGTTAGGCAGCTGAGATTAGATACCTTCAGCACTATTAATGGATGGATTTTATGGTATTTATAAACGGGGTTAGGGATATTGGGGTCCTTTGGTTCGTTCAAACGTTTTGACTACCATAATCTGACTACTAACGAAAAAACGGATTTAATGTCTAGCATTTAGATTTTTAGATTTTTCAGGACAGACTAGGGGATGTCAAAAAACAGCAGTTTTAAAGAAGTGCTATGAATAATATCCCACCCTTATTTCATATTTTCGAGTGGTTAATCTCTTAGGGTTAAATTCCCCGATGCTTGCATCGTACGAAGAGGAAAGTTTGAAAGCCTAAGGTTTTCATTGAAAAAGCTTTCCTCATCTAAATACCTCGTATGCTTGCATCGAGGCAGTTTATTTCACTTCCTCATTTTTTCAAAAAACCGTCTCAATAATTCTGCTGCCTCATTTTCCAATATCCCGCCGGTCATTAAGGTCTTTGGGTGTAGTTGCGTACCCAGGACACCGCATCCACGCTGCGGATCGCTTGCAGCGAATACGATTTTGCCAATCTGGCTCCAATACAGCGCCCCGGCGCACATTTGGCAAGGCTCCAAGGTAACGTACAAGGTGCAATCCTTCAGGTATTTGCCTCCCAAAAAATTGGCCGCTGCCGTAATGGCCTGCATTTCGGCATGTGCCGTAACATCGTTCAGCCGTTCGGTAAGGTTATGCGCCCTTGCAATGATACGGTCTTGGACGACGATCACGGCACCTACTGGAATCTCACCATGCTCAAGGGCATACTCCGCCTCCTGTAAGGCCTTTTTCATAAAATAGGTATCGTCATAGGGGAGTATCATAGTAATTTATTTGGGTGCAATAGTACAGAATTTAGATGTTAGGCACAAAAAAAGTGTTTACAGGGAGCACCAAATTGCAAACTGACAAATATGTCCATGAAAACACTAAAAACCGTAGCTTTGCAACTCGAAAAATGCCAGATTGAAACCTATTCTAGATACCATAACGTCCCCAGAGCAATTGCGCAAGCTGCCGTTGACCGACCTACCGAAATTGGCAAAGGAACTCAGGGAGTTTATTATTGATGTTGTTTCTACCAAAGAGGGGCATTTAGGGGCCAGTTTGGGTGTAGTAGAACTGACCGTTGCATTACACTATGTATTTAACACGCCCGATGACCGACTCATTTGGGACGTGGGCCACCAGGCCTACGGACATAAAATTTTAACAGGCCGTAAGGTGATTTTTGACACCAACCGACAACTGGGCGGTCTTAGCGGTTTTCCAAAACGGGAAGAAAGTGAATATGACACCTTTGGTACCGGACACAGTTCTACCTCTATTTCCGCTATGTTAGGTATGGCCATAGCGGCTAGGCTCAAAGGCAATACAAAAAGGCAGCACGTTGCCGTCATTGGAGATGCCTCCATAGCCAGCGGAATGGCTTTTGAAGGCCTAAACCATGCCGGCGTTACAGATGCCAATATTCTTATTGTACTCAACGATAATGCCATTGGAATTGACCCGAGCGTAGGAGCCTTAAAAAAATACCTCACTAACGTAAAAAAGGGGACGGCCAAGGACGAGAATATTTTTGAATGCCTGAACTTGGACTATTCCGGACCAATAGACGGCCATGATATAGAAAGTCTGGTGAGAGAGCTGGAACGGTTAAAGTCGGTACGAGGTCCAAAATTGCTCCATATCATAACGACCAAGGGCAAGGGACTTAAAAAAGCGGAAGAGAATCAAGTAGTCTACCACGCACCGGGGAAATTCGATAAGCTTACTGGAGAACTGGATAAAAAATCAAGTGCGCCACAAGCACCTAAATTTCAGGATGTTTTTGGCAAGACCATTGTGGACCTGGCATCTAGGAACGAAAAGATTATTGGCATTACACCCGCCATGCCCACCGGAAGCTCGCTCCGTTTTATGATGGATGCATTTCCCGAGCGCGCCTTTGATGTGGGTATAGCGGAACAGCATGCCGTAACCTTGGCCGCTGGTATGGCAGCCGAAGGAATGATTCCGTTTTGTAACATTTACTCTACTTTCTTGCAACGTGCGTATGACCAGGTCATCCATGATGTGGCCTTGCAGAATTTGCCCGTCATCTTCTGTTTGGACCGCGCCGGCCTGGTAGGGGAGGACGGCCCCACACATCACGGGGTTTTTGATATTGCCTATTTGCGATGCGTTCCCAATCTTATTATTTTTGCGCCCATAAACGAAGTTCAGCTCAGAAATATCATGTACACGGTACAACTTGGACTCCAACAGCCTATTGCGATAAGATATCCAAGGGGAAGAGGTGTTTTGTTGGATTGGGAGCGACCCTACACAAAATTGGAAATCGGCACCTCTTTTGAGCTCAGAAAAGGGACAAAAATAGCCGTACTAAGTACAGGGCCAATTGGAAATATGATTACTGAAATAATTAACGAACTGGATACCGATCCTAAAATAGGTCATTATGATTTTCCGTTTATAAAGCCCTTGGACAAAAATAGGTTAACTACTATCTTCGCAACTTATGAACACATCATTAGTATAGAAGATGGTTGTACGGTCGGTGGATTTGGCAGTGCCGTCCTTGAATTTGTAAACGCCAATAAAATCAATAAAAACACTAAGATTTTTGCCATTCCGGATACATTTATCCCCCACGGACCGGTAAAGGACCTCCACAGCAAAGCGGGGATAGATAAGAATACCGTAAAAGCATACATAGAACACGTTTTATGAGAATACCATATATATACCACAAAGCCCTTCTTGGCCTTATCTTGATGATGGCCACTAGCTTTCTTTTAGGACAGGACTCTATACCAACACCCGTGGAGCGGGATACCATTGTTATGGATACAACGGTAACTGATACCATTGTCATTAGAAAGTCCCAAGACAGAATAAAACATATACAAAGAGGGGTTAACCTAAGAAATCCCGTGGTCTCCTTTGATGAAGAAAAATCCCTAAAAGATAAGTTCCCTAGGTTTCGCGTGCCTTCTTTTTGGACGAAGGAAAACACCTTTGGGATAAACCTAAGCGAAGCGGCATTTGTAAACTGGAATGCCGGTGGGGACAATGCCGTAAGTGGACTGAGCTTCCTGAAATTTGTGCGTAACTATAAGTTCCGATATTTTCAATGGGACAACGATCTTAATATGCGCTATGGCCTCAACGCCCAGGAAGGCAGAAGAATGCGCAAAACAGAGGATGTTCTTCGGCTAACATCAAACCTAGGTTATCGAAGGGACACCATTAGTAATTGGTACTATTCCGTTCAATTAAACTTTAATACCCAATTCTCCAACGGTTATAAATATCCGGAAAGGGAAAATCCTATCTCAAGGTTTATGGCTCCGGGATATTTCTTCCTGGGCGGTGGAACTTCCTATATAAGTGAAAATCAAAAATTCAATCTGTACTTATCTCCGTTGACCCAAAAATCAACTTTTGTGCTGGACCAAAAATTGGCGGACGCAGGTGCTTTTGGAGTTGAAAAAGCACAACGGGATATCAACGGTAACATTATACGACAGGGCGAGAACTACTTTTTGGAGCTCGGTTTTCTCGTTACCAATAATTTTGAATGGGATGCGGGCAAAAATATCAATATAAGAAGTAGGTTAAATCTCTATACCGATTATCTGGCCAGTTTTGGAAATATTGATGTGGACTGGGAGCTCAACGTAAGACTGCGGGTGAACAAATACATCCTTACCACCATAGGTACCCATCTTATCTATGATGATGATATCCGATTTGATGAGGTAACGGACGCCAACGGATTTGTGATAGATCCCGGCGTTCCAAAAATTCAGTTCAAACAAGTATTGGGAGTTGGAATAGCCTATGATTTTTAAAGCTGCCGTCCCTTTATCTTGTTGTGGATATGAACGGCAGAACTATCGGAAAGGCTGGCTACATAGCAACACGTATTCAACAAAATCCCATGCAGGGAGCCATCCGTTCGCCTATAAAACTCAGGAAGCGTTTGCAGAATAAGGTTATGGTAATTGGATGCAGTATTTTTCTGGTATGCTACCAATGCATGAATATACACGTGTAAAATATCTGCGATGATGGTATATCCGGCAATTTCCTTTTCTACTACTTCTTGCGCCTGATATACTTTTTGGATACTTAAGGCGATGATGTCCTTGATCTGTGCATCGTACTTGCTTTTATCCATAAGGGAAACATGGAAATCGCCCTGAAGGATAGCCGATTCGTTCTCCATAAAAATAGCCACCGCATCCTGTATCAAGGTATTAATGGCCAAGGCCCGCAAGTAGCTCAACCGATCCTCCTTATAGGCCAAGGAATGATATTTTTTTGTATTGATGGTGTCTTTCACCAACTTTATAAGATATTCCAAAGCATAATCCTCGGAAATAAGACCAAGGTTGATACCGTCCTCAAAATCGATAATGGTATAGCAAATATCGTCCGCAGCTTCTACCAAAAAAGTAAGGGGATGCCTTGCATAGGAAACAGAGTTCCCGTTTGATGTTTGCTTCAGTCCAAGTTCGGTAGCGACTTCTTGGAAGGCTTTTTTTTCTGTCTGAAAGAATCCGAACTTTTTATCCGCAATGTGTTTCGTAGGCCTTTTGGGCAAGGATTCCTTAGGGTATTTCATAAACGCCCCAAGTGTGGCGTAGCTCAACCGTAGTCCACCAGCAACCCCTTCCTTATCCTGGGTCATTAATTTAAATCCGTTGGCATTGCCTTCAAAATCAATAATATCCTGGTATTCCTTTTCAGTAAGTTCCGTTTTAAAAACTGTACCGTTGCCCGTTTTAAAGTATTCCCCGATGGCCTTTTCACCACTATGCCCAAAAGGAGGGTTGCCAATATCGTGCGAAAGTGCCGCAGCGGCCACAATGGCCCCAAAATCATTGAACTGATAGCCATGTACCTCCTTAAGGTACGGATGTTTTTCCAAGATTTTTTTTCCTGCCAAACGTCCCAAACTGCGCCCCACCACGGAGACTTCCAAACTATGCGTTAACCGTGTATGTACAAAATCTGTTTTGGAGAGCGGAATTACCTGTGTTTTATCCTGAAGGCTCCTAAAGGCGGACGAAAAAATGATACGGTCGTAATCTACATCAAAACCCAATCTGGTTTCGTCCTGTTCTTTGCGTAATCTTTTATTGGTGTCTCCTTGTCTTCGTAAAGAAAGTAATTGCTCCCAGTTCATGCCTTCTGTTTAGGTGCCGCAAGATACATTTTTGTCGGTTATACTTTTTCTAAACTGCTAGGTATTCAATAGAAAGAAACCTAATGATAACCTTTAGAACACCTACAAATAACCCTTGGATAACCTTAACTTAACCTTGTCTTATTTTCTTTGCAAGGGTTTAATCATTGATAATGAAATATTTTATTCTGTTCGTTTTTGTTTTATTTTTTTCCTTGGCCCAAGCGCAGGAAAATGCAGTGATCAGCGGAAAAGTCTTGGACGCCGAAGGCTATAGCGAACCCTTATTAATGGCAAACGTAGCATTAAGGGATACGGATTGGAGTACCCAGACCAATTTTAGCGGTAATTTTGAACTGACCGATGTT
>Ga0075117_1002524_pt1 | contig 10448 bp, 8 predicted proteins | sample AntAceMetag02UKJ_FD_69789 | JGI IMG/M metagenome (GOLD analysis project Ga0075117, IMG submission 69789) | Saline lake microbial communities from Ace Lake, Antarctica - Antarctic Ace Lake Metagenome 02UKJ | ecosystem: Environmental > Aquatic > Non-marine Saline and Alkaline > Saline | place... | reverse complement strand
AACTGTCCAAACTAATCTCACATGCTCGTTTTACTAGTGGACCATATAGAAATGAGTGTCATGAAAAGATAGAGAAATCGGAATTGGATACAATACTACGATGATTAGATTTATACAAGTGTTTTTAATGATTATGGTTATGAATACAATATAATTTGGACAATCTGTTCATATAACCGTAGATAATGATTCTGGTGATATTTGGCCAGTTTTCATAACTGGTGATAGGTCTGGTGATGCGTCGGATAGAATAGTAAAGGCTGTCGGTAATGGAAGCTCGCTATCTTTAACAATGTCAGCTAGTGGATCAACTTTTGGATTTAAAATTGTTGTATGTAACAGAATATCAGAAGAAGAGGGATTCGTATTAGACCTAACATCTTATAGTAGTGGTAAGGTATGTGGGTTAGTTTCGTACTGGTAATTACTTACTCTCTACGTGTTCAATCAACTTCAGTAAATTACTTGAATTCATTGGATATTCATTCATCATCTTTTCTAGAAACTCTAATCTATTTGGCTTATAAAGTTCACCAAATACAGCATATTCTAAACTGATACCATTTTCCCATTCTAAGAGTGTTTCTACATCAGACTGAACAATAGACATGTCCATAGATGAGAACGTTCGTGAGAGTGTTGTAGAACCGTTATGGGTCTTAGTATCAAGTATCATCTGTTTTACTTCCATAATGTCTGAGTTATCATCAGAACATTTATCAATAAAGAACTCAGCTGATTTCTCTTCGTTATCAGTTTTAGTAGGATCATACACAATATCATGAAATAAAGAACATAACAATAATTTGTCGTAGTCTTTTTCAGTTAGAAAATCAATTTTTTCATTAACTTTATTAATCAAGTCGAGAAGGTGAGTTTGGTTGTGGTAGTGTCTATGTGATTCATTCCACATACCCAATAAGATGTTATAATCTACTTTAATTCCCCACTTATTTAGTATATCTTGCATATTTTCAGTACTTTATATTTGTTCTATATATTAAAACGGAAGTGTGTCTAAAATATCTTTTTCTTACACACTCAATATTAAATCACCGAGTATTTTTCTTTCTCTTCTAGTATCACGATTAGCTATTTCTTTACGTTTTGTCAATTCCAATAACAGATAATCATCATCACTATATTGATGTACATTAGATAAATCAAATTTTGGGTGTTCTAATACATACAAAGATATAAATTTCTCATTACGATCATACCTATCTACTAATTTATAAATATTCAATACCTGATCACGCAATGTCATTCCTGATAATTTATCAATTGCAATCTTGGAAAAAGTAACTAGATTATTAATGAAGTTTAACTCCGAGTCACTAATATCATAATTGAAATAGTTCTCATCACCAATAATATACCTGAGTTTTGAATATTTAACAGGATCAATATCACTGAAGTGTCTAACATATCTCAATAACTGATTCCCATTATCGATTTTCATACCAATCCATTCCGGTATAACCCATTTTGTGTAATTTTCAATACAATCATCCAACTCACTACCATCCGTAGTTTGGAACATAGCACAATCAAGATTGAATAGGTTTATTTTCTCTTCATCACCAGGGTCTATGTTTTTTTCTTTTCTATTTTTCTCTGTAACAAATTTAGAAACTCCCATAGATATATTAATTGAGAAATAAGGACGCATCTCCTTGTGATACTTACTATACAATTTAGCGTATTTCTCTGTGAAATATCTTCTATTAATATCTATTAAATTTGCCTTTATAGAATATTGACACATTTTCAATTCGATGGGGTTTAATTTAGCACCCAACTCATCTTTCTTCTTAACCAATCGAATGGCTGTATGTGATGGTGACATAAGATTTGATATTTCTAATTGTCCAGTTTTCAAAAATTCCTCAAATTCATCACACCAATAAAATTCATCACGACTTATACAATAAGCTATTTGACAAGAATTTATATCAAACGAGTCAATTATAATTTGTGGTGAATTCTTAGGACCACCAATTTCTATGATATTCAATAACCCATCTCTTTTAACATCTTCTATACGGAAGAAATCAGCAGTCTTTGAATTGATAGTCATACCATTATAAGTCGGTACTAATTCAAGATCCTTTTTGTCGTAAAAATTCTTACTGTATTTAAGTTGTTGTTGCTCAACAGATAAATCATCCAGTGTTATCAACCTCACATATTTGAATATATCAACATCATTAACGACAGCTTTGTTACCGGAAACTTCTTCCCAGATTAAATTACCCAAAGCACCACCAGCAATTATACCATTTTCCGGCAAATCAACCATGTCTTTAATTTTAGTTAGAGCATTCTCAGCTAACTTTCTTACGTTCATTCTTTTTATTTTTAAGGTTATTCTTTGCTTTATCGAAATTGGTAATACGTAGTGGTTCAGCTCTACGATCACTCAATACTTTAATATTATGTAATGATAATACATTCTCATACCACTCAACGGAATCAGGACCTTCATATAAAAGATAATACCGAAAACCATGATTGTTTAAAATTTTCTTAAAATTATCACTATTCAAGCCACCCCGCTCAAAACGTCTAATTATTTTATCATAGTTATAGTTTTTATTATGAACATCCTCCCAATCAGTCATAAGTTCTTCAATTCTACGAACTTTAGCTGGTTCAGAATCATCATTCAGAATCATATCAAGATTCTCATTACGTTCTCTCTGGTCTTTAACAGATTTAATGAACTACACATTAGCTAAAGACTAATGTGTTTCAGGTTTCATAGCCTCGTCTAACGACAACGACTCCACCTGTTTTTGTTTTATATCCGAATTAGTCCCTAATCCAGATAGTATTTTTAAACCTTGTTTTAATATGTTTTTAGCCGCATTAAAATCTCTATCGTGTGTTGTGTTACATGAAGGGCAAGTCCATTCTCTATCTTTTAATGTTAAATCTTGATTTATCCATCCACATTTAAAACACATTTTAGATGATGGGAAAAACCTATCAATTTTAACATATTGTTTGTCATTCCATTTAGCTTTATATTCTAACATAGAATAGAATGAACCTAAACTAACATCCGAAAATGCTTGTGCTAACTTATGATTTTTCATCATATTTTTTATAGCTAAATCCTCTACACAAATTACATCGTGGTTTTTGATGATTTCAGTAGAAATTTTATGTAAATAATCTTTTCTTACATTGGTTATTTTTTCATGAATTATAGCAAGGGTTTTTCTTTGTTTATTTCTTGATGAACTTCCTTTAACTTTCTTTGATAGTTGTCTCTGTTCATATTTTAATTTCTTTAAATTGTTTTTAAGTGTTTTAATATTTTCATATGTAGTACCATCACTTAATATAGCTAAGTCTTTAATTCCAGTATCAATTCCTATTTCACTACCAGTTTTTCCAAAAGGGTTATGATTTATTTCACATGTAATTGATACATAATATTTGTCTGTTGTTGATTTAGATATGGTAGCAAAGGCTATTTTACCTTCTATTTCTTGATGTAAATTAATTTTAATTCCTTCTTTAAATTTAGGTATATTTAATTTATTATCTTTAATTAACACATTTTGTGGTATTTTAAAAGATTGTCTATCATATTTTGACTTAAATCTTGGGAATTTAGTTTGTTTCCTAAAAAATTTCATATAAGCTGTGTCTAAATTTCTAATTGATGATTGAAGTGATTGACTATTGATTTCTTTTAACCAAATATAATCTTCATTTTTCTTTAATTGTGTTAAATCATTAGCATTATCATAATAATTTAGTGATTTCTTATCTTCACCGAGATAACTTTCTTTTCTTTTGTTTAGATAGTAATTAAAAACAAATCTATTTGCCCCAAAATGTTTAGCCAACAAGATTTCTTGATCTTTTGTTGGATATATTCTAAACTTAAATGACTTAAATATTGTTTTCATTAAAAGTATATATTAAACTTTAAAAGTCATTTTTTACATTTTTTATTTTTTTTGTAAAATACTTTAATATTTGTGAAAAGTTTTTATTCGCTTACATCACACAAGCTAAAGACTTGTGTGTTTTACGCTCAGGTATATAAACTGTGCTGAATCATCATAAGATTCTGAGAGTTCATAGATATCTATTCTACCTTCCTTATCTTCCTTGACATTATTCATAAGTACATTGTATGATTGATATATCTTACTACTATACTTAGTACGATATAGATATACCTTCTTCGGTTGTTTCTTCAATCCCATACACTTCTACACACAAAATGTAGTATTGTTTACTAAAAAAGGGTCGAATTTCTCCGACCCTTTCTAACTAACTGAAACACAGTGAATTAATTATTAATTAATTTCCCTTATCCTATTACGTGTTACATATTCAGATACACCCTCCCTTTTGTGTAATTCCTTAGTTGTTTGACCTATGTAGCTTTTATTTTCACTTTCACAATAAGCCCTATATATAATACCTGTCATTAGTTTAGTTCTTTTCCAGTATATATAAAATAATATAACTGGGAAAGAACTAAACTCTAAGATATTTCCTCACCGCTTTCTTTGTACTTAGGATTGATTATTTTCAATCTAAGTTTGTTACCATCCCTAGCATCTCTATCGATGTATGGTCTAACAACAACACCCTCTCTGATATGAACTTGCTTCCCAGAAACTGTTTCCATACCCTTACACATTCTTGTGATTTCATCAGGTAATGTGTAGGTTATTTTAGTTTTATGAATCCCTCTTTCTGGATCAGAAAAAAGAACCACTTCATTTTCAATCAAGTTAATCTCACCATCATAGATGATAGGAACCCACATCTCTCTGAATGGCTCCGGAACAACATCATATGGAATAGAAACACTATTCACACGTACATCGAAAAGTCTAGCCGTTGGTTTTGTTTGGCCGTAATTGTAACCACCCTGTACAGGAACAACTTCACCAAATACTTGAACAACGCCAGTATCATAATGTTCTCGGATTTTTTCAATGATACCATCATTCTTAGCAGCAATCCAGTAAGTGTTATCGTCAGATTCTTCAAGAACAAGTCCTTTCTTTAACATACCCTTAGATGATACAATTGTTTCATTCTTATCAACATCGTGACCAAGAATAAATTGTGATCCATGAACTTTCTCACTCACAACAATTCTTTCACCAGGAATGAGGTCATTAACATAAACACCAACTTGCTCACAATCGTGTGATCCAATGTATTTCATCTCAAAAGACCTAACTTTGCCAGCCAATTGTTGTGGAATTGGTGGTTCGTAATGTGATATACCCAATTTCTCAGATACATCCTCACCAATCTCAGCATCTTCGATACCCACAAGTAAATGTTTTGGAATAAGAATTCCACTTGAAATCTCACCCCGAAGACGAACACCCTTTACTCGATCATTTTCTGGACCAACAAGGTATTTTTCAAATTCTGTTTTTATCTGTCCAGTAAGCACTGATTTCTCAGGTGCAAACACAACAGTATCACCATCTTTGTAAATACCAGACTGTACCACAACTTGGTACGATCCAACCTTACCCAATGATAATGTATCAGCATTCCCATGTGGGAATATCTCTATTTTTTCTTTACTTACTTTCCACTGACTCATAATTATTTTTCTTTTTATTATACAATCTTACAAATATATGAAAAAAAACTGTAAAAGTCTAAACATTTTATATATAGATGAAAGACGATAAAAGTATTTTATGAAATTACCTAATAAACTGGCTATTAATACGATTTATAAGAACCTACCAGGACTTAACCAAGCCCAGTTAGATGCTTTAAACGAATCAATATCGAACTCACCACAAAGTGTAGTTAAATTGGATTCGAAGGCTATTACTAAAAGCCTCACAGATAGGACATTTGCTGTTAGGTTAAAGAAATGGGTAGAGCCTTACTTTGTTGGGGGTATCAATTATTCACTATTCTATACAGAAGTTGATCACAATTATAAAGTTGGTGAGAAAGTTTTTATAGTTGGTGGTGAGTATGATTCAGATAATCTAAGAGAAAACAGTATAGACCCATACTATTCTGGTGTGGATGGTTATAAAGTTCTTTATGCTGATAGAACAAAAGTTGTTCTTGATATCGAATATACTGGTGTTGAACCAACTAATGAAGAACCCATTGATGTTTTTGTTAAAATTTATACTATATCAACACAATACGACTTTGACTATTTCATGCAGACACTCTCAATGAGAGATGATAACGGTAATTTAGAAAGTAAATTCCAAGAGGGATATAACAACTTTCTATATTTGAATGGTACATTCACTATAAACTCTGGTAATTTTAATGGATTGACAGGATTTTTACCATCGACATCATCAGGTAATGGATTCTATATAAGAAATTCTTCAAATGAATTGGAAGAAATAACAACGGATGTTCTGTCAAATAACATAATACCACACATCAATGTAGATTATGATGTTCCACTATCTGGATTTTATAACCTTCTTAAGATGCGTGTTATGAATAGTCGTTTTAGATCTGGTGGAACAGATTTCAAAACTGACCACATTTATCATTTCAATACAACTCAAAATAAATGGATGGTTGATCGCTCATACATGCCGACAATAATAACTAAATCCAACTTCCGAGGAGGTCTTTTAGCCGGTGGGGAGTTCAACCAAGGTCTTTACGGACACTATGACGAGAGATTAGATTATAATGGTGAAAACATCAAATGGTCACTCGGCACAACACTTAACGTGAATTGGAAGAGTGGAACACTTGGATCAGACCATTATAAAAATGATTCTAATTTCACAGTATTCGATAGAACTGGATTACCACAAGTAAGAGCCAATGCCGAGAATAACGGTGGAGCTGGTTATAACTACGTATTCGATACAGATTTTGAGGGTGGTGATGTTATAAATGGTAATATTTTCAACCTATCAACATTCTACGGAACTATGTCAAGTGTATCAGCTCTTGAAAATTATATAGACGGAACCGCAATAACCTATTCAGTTACATTATCCGGTGGAGTTTATTACAATTCTGATATATTATTTGCTAATATAAAGAACACAACACTTATAAGTTCAAGAGTTGTTAATTCACTTGTACGAGATTCAAAAGCCGTTAATTCGGAAATTGTTTCATCTGCCTTTATTAACTCACTTTATTTAGGTGATAATGTCATTAAGATACAAGCATACGAAGAGTCTAACATCAAATGGTATGATAAAAATATATCACTACCAACCGGTGTTGATTACAAGATGTATAAGTTCTACATTACAGATGCTTCATTCCTACGAATGAGAGAATTACAGTACTTCTATTTAAAAGATGTTATTGTTAATGTTGGAAATCAAGAGTTACTTAATTTCTTCGATGATAAATTTCAAGTAGGACACTGGACACAAACATATGATGAGATAGGTTCTAAATCAGAGAGACAAGTACTAGTACAACTTTCAACAAAAGAAGAAAATAGAAACTCACCGGGTGAGATAACGACCGAAACTGACTTACAACCTAACTTTGAGAATACATTACCATCAATTGATGTATTTATATCTGGTGGTGAAGATTTTAATTATGGATCAACCACATCATATCCAAGAACATTTATTTCTGATACAGTAGATATCAAAGATGCCTACATATTAGAAGGTGATTTCGTATCCGGGTTATTCAAAGACTCTACATGGGTTAGTGGTAACTATATCAATTATAATACCGATTATTCATTCAACCAGAATAGTGATTACTATCAAGGAGACGCAACATTCGGACCAAGGAGTATAGAAACATCGGACCAGAGTATTGTGGTTAGAACACCAATATCTAAAAGACCTGATGTAATAGGAACTCAATCATTTGAATCAAATATCGTCTTTCTAAATTCAGTATATTATGACTCAACACAAAATGTAACAAACCCAGGAACTAACTTCGTTAGATTACCAGACACATACAAGGTTATATCATACTCATCATCATTATCAAATCGTGATTTCACATTACGTGATGTATCCACACAATCAAATATTGCTAACTGGGGATATGATGTTACTAACGGAAATTACTTCAACTCACTAGAAGCACAGAACAAATACAACTATCTACACCCAGTTAAGTTCGAGAACTCAGAAATACGAGGTGGTCTTTTCAGAAGAGCATATTTTGACAATTGTACATTTACAAATTTCGATTACAACACACAAGATAAGGATTTAACAGATGTTATTGAAAAGAGAAATTTCTTAGTGAGTGATGTTATATTTGATGATAACTCAAACACAATCGAGTCTGGTATGTTTCAATATTCACACTTCTTATCTGGTTCAGATAATTGGAAGAATGGTATATTCCATAGAGGTATATGGTCAGAAACAACATCAACATACTCATTTAGTCCAACCTCATCAACAATATACACGAGAGAACCAAGTAAATTCAGCGGTGGTGTTTTTAGAGAATCACAATGGGAAAATGGAGTATTCGAAAATGGCACATTCTATAATAACCGTTCGAATGAAGCTGGAGTAAGTGATGTTTTAACAGGAAGAATATCAGTATATTATACCAACACACAAGAAACTAAGTGGTCTTGGATGAATGGTGTTTTCGAAAATGGTGATTTTGAGAAGTCTAACTTCGAGAAAGGAATATTCGAAGATGGTAATTTATTCAATTCAAGTTTCTTAACTGGTGAAGCACTAGGTGGTAATTTCGGTAGGAAAAATATACCATTTAAAAAATCAAGAGTATATACCGGAACATTCTCTAATATGAATGTTATAAATGCCGAATTTAGAACACTGGACCCAACTGGTTTGCAAGGAATACAAGCATCTATACACTGGAACTCTGGTGTATTTAACTCTGGTGTTTTTGGTGTTGATATATCAAACGGATACACACCAAGTTCATATATAAGAACAAATACATGGTTAGATGGTAGATTTGATGGTGGTGATTTCACCGATGTAGCAGAATGGAAAGATGGTATATTCAATGGTGGTCGTTTCTTATCATATTATCAATATGATGGACAAACACCGTATGAATTATCAGTAGCTACAAGTGCATCATTCTCATGGCAGGGTGGTGTATTCAACAATGGTGAATTTGGACGTGGTGATGTTGGAGAAAACTCGACATGGTATTCTGGTGAATTCAATGGTGGTAAATTCGAAGGAAGATACTGGAATGATGGTATATTCACCAGAGGACAGTTTAACGGGCACGCTGGGTCATATTCAACATCTCTGAATGAATATGATGGGTTTATAAATAGTTTTAACAGTGACTATTATGGTTATTGGAATGATGGATTTGTATCAGAAGTTAAAGACAAATTCATAACTAATAAGAAATTATGGACCGAGGTTGAACGAATCTCAACAAAGAAGAAGAAAAGACCTAATGTTGATTTCAAAAATATGTACTGGGCCTCTGGTACTTTCTCACACACAGATGGAACTATCGATAATTCCATATGGAGGGATGGTACATTCGAGAATGGATTGTTCTCAAACTCATCTTTCAACCCATATTATAACCACACAACTCCTATATTTATCTCAGGAACGCAAACAACAACTGGTTGGAATGCTTTCAATGTATCATTAAACACTGATGGATTATATGAGTATTCTAGTACAATAAATTACACACCATTTAATGGATCAGTAATACAAGATAATGTATTACAAGTGGGTAAAACATACACACTACAAATTGAGATAACAGAGAACTCTATGGTGAGTGGTGATATTTATACTAATGATGGTGTATTCGTAGCTGGTTCAGGACAGGTAGGTATTTTCAATATAAGTTTCACACCACTAACAACAGAATTCATGTTGACATTTAGTGGGTTAGGTAATGTACTATTTAAAAAACTTGTTGTATATCCAGGAACAATTAGTGGATTTAACACTGATGAAAGTTGTGTTTGGTTAAATGGAGAAGCATATTCTTCTGATATCTACTACTCTAAATGGTATCAAGGAACATTTGATTCATATGCAACATCAAGTCAAGGTAATGCTTGGGGTGTTATATGGAAAGATGGTATTGTAAAATATCAGAACGCATATAATGTTACATGGGAAAATGGAGTTTGGAAAAATGGTAATTGGTTCGGTAGTCCGTTCAAACAAATATCAACATACTCAAATGTGTTGTCATATCCAGGATTTTCCTCAGATATTCTCAATAACACATCACTATACGCATCACAATCATTAGGATTGAGTGATTGGGACACACTACACATGAATGACACATTCACTGGATCCTTCGGTGTAGAACAAACCAAATATGGGGAATTTGATGGTAATACAGATGGATGGGATGGTACTAACTGGACACCACAAACTAATTATGATTTAGTATATGGTAATGTAATTGGTGATAACATATCAACAACAACAGACTTTGCTGAGGTCGTTATAAATGAAGGAGTGAGT
>Ga0075117_1002522_pt1 | contig 10453 bp, 12 predicted proteins | sample AntAceMetag02UKJ_FD_69789 | JGI IMG/M metagenome (GOLD analysis project Ga0075117, IMG submission 69789) | Saline lake microbial communities from Ace Lake, Antarctica - Antarctic Ace Lake Metagenome 02UKJ | ecosystem: Environmental > Aquatic > Non-marine Saline and Alkaline > Saline | place... | reverse complement strand
CGGATTTGCGCGGGGATCGGGGCGACTTTACGTTGATTCCGCCGCTGCGCACGCCGAAGCGCACGGGCAAGCGATACGACATCACGCTGGGACCGGCGGCGCAACTGCCCGACCCCACGGGGAGCGGTTTCTCGTTCCTGCCGATGCCAGGCTATGACCCGGCGAGCCGGGAGTATGAGAAGACGATCATGGATGAGGTGAATCGTCTCTTTGGCCGCCAGGTGGAGGGTGTGCCGCCGACGCGGGTGCGGACTCGGGCGGAGAAGCTGGTGAACCAGATGACGGATGTGACGGGGGAGATGCTTTCGCAGATTTTCTCGCTGTGCCAGCAATACATGAGTCCGCAGACGATTGCCCGGACGATCAACGGGAACCCGGACCAGATCCAGGTGGACCCGGCGGAGATCCAGGGGAATTTCGATGTGGGGATTGAGGTATCGGCGGACGAGTTGGACCTGGAGCTGTATATCAAAAAGATGGAGGCCTTCATCAAGTTGGCGGTGCCACTGGATAATGATGCGGTGATCGGGCGCTCGGACCTGATCGGGCTGATTGGCCGGGGGATCGATCCCCTACTCTCGGAGCTGGTAGTTAAGGATAAGCAGAGTGTGAGCCAGGCGGAGGTCGAGGACGAGAAGCAGCAGTTTGCCCTTATGCACTCGGGCGTGCCGACGGCGCTCAAGAGGGGGCAGAATTATGAGCTGCGCCGCCAGACGCTCCAAGAGATCATGGAGGCGAACCCGGATCATATGAAGCGCTACGAGGAGGACGAGACCTTCCGCAATTTGATTGATAACCGGTTCAAGTTTTTCACCCAGCAGATCGAGCAGGCAAATAACCGGATCGTGGGCGAGTTTGGGATGGATCCGAATCGGCAGTTGGAAGCCCAATGATGATTTATGAGTGAAAACAATGAACAGGAAGAACGGGCGCGGCAGGCTTTGCTGGCGCTGGGTAGCAACCACCCGGCGGTGGTTTTGATTTTGGACGTGTTGCGCGACTTGGAGGCGGCGGCTGTGGAGCGGGAGCGACATCCCCTCTCGCATACCGCTCCCGGCGGGGATCGGGGTGTCTCCTACTACTGCGGCGGGGCGGCTTTTATGGAGGTGGCTGTGGCGACGATTGAGGATTACCTGAATCCGCAGGTGCGGCCCGACGATAAGGAGCGGCTGCAAAGTATGCGCCTGGCGCGGATGGGTGGAGGAACCTGATCGCGCGGAGCAGCGATGGCAATCAAAACGCTCAAACCATGTTTTCTTACCACAACAAATAGGACAGGAATCCAGCGACGAAAGGAAATAATATGGCAACAAAATATATGACTCAAACAAGTGAAAGACGGGCTCGTAAAGCCAAGCGCGAGCTGGATTGTCCTGATCCGTCTGGTTCGCTTTTTTCTCCGTATCCCGGTTGGCCCGCTCCGGGGATAACGTGCCGATGTGGTCACACGGAAAATCTAGAGCACTTTTGTGTGGATGGGTTTGGTAATGATCTGCCACGAAATCACTATAAATGCCCATCGTGCAATTGGCAGTGGTCAAGAGTGCGGATCGAAGCTGAAAACGAATGGTCGTCGCCGACGATTGAAATTCGTGAGGTAGCGGTTCCAGTTCTTTAAGCGAACAAGTTGTTATGAGAACTTTGCAAAGTTTGAAGTGGCGCTCAGCGCGCCATGACCTACTGTAAATCCTCGCGGATCGTCTGCGACCGGCTTGGACTGCTGACCGGAGGCTTTTGCCTTCGGTTTTTTTGTGGCTTATGGGTCGCATGTCGAAATCAAACACGCGGGAAGCGCCGGTGCCCTCAAAGGCCGGTGAGAGTGATAGTCAGGGAGGATTCGCCTCGTTCTCTGACGTGCTCGAAAGTGGTTTAAGCGAGGCATTGGAGAAGGGCATTTTTGAAGCAATGGGGTCGGAAGATTCTGGTGTGGAGGAGAATGTGGCCGGGAGTGGCAAATCCCCCGACCAGTTGGAGGGGGCAGTCGCCCCGGACGAACCCGAAGCCACTGCCGGAGATGGCGGGGAAGCGCAGGCACAGGAACCGGAGGGAGGTGGCGACCGCTACCAAACGCGGATCGATGAGCTGACGGCGCAGAAAGGCCATTTCCAGGATAAAGCAAGGAAGCAAGAGGAGCGCATCGCCGAGTTGGAGCGCCAGATGGCAGCCGGTGATCAGGGGGAGCCCGCGAAAGCGGCCCGCCCGGAATCGTCGGATCCACTCGCAGACGTTACGAGCCAGGCGCAACTGCAAGAGCGGGTGCGCGAGGCGCAAAACCTGGAGGATTGGGCGGATGAACAGATTGACCTCATCGACGATGGGGAGATCGAGTCTGCCGATTTGAACGGGAGTGCGCTGAATGCCAAGCAGCTCAAGGGCCTGCGCCGCAATGCGAAAGCACTGCAACGCAAAGCCCAGGAGAAGGCGATGGCCCTGGCCGAGACCGAACAGGTGAACCAGCAGGCCAATGAGGCGTATGCCTGGTTGCAAAAACCCGATAGCCGGGAGTCGCAGATCCATACGCAAATTATGGACCAGCAATTCCCCGAGCTACGGAATCACCCGGCAGGACGTCTGGCGGTGGCGGATATGATGGTGGGCATGGCGGCCCGGCTGAAAGGCCGTGGACAACCCGCCCCCACTCCTACCCCACCGGCCCCGGACGCGCCAACTCCAGCAGCTACGGCAGCCCCGACATCGGGCGGCGGTGGTATGGGCGGAGCCACGGCGAGCGCGATTCTGGCCCGTGGTGGCACACGCCGCCAGGGTGGGCAGAGCCCGCAGGGTGGAAGCCCGGCGGCGGCATCGGCTGGCAACTCAAGCGACCTTGGACGCAGCGACTACGCACAAACGGGCTCCTCCAGCGATCTGGCGAATCTTTTACTCGGTCAAGGTTGACCGGGACCAGGCAGCGACAGGGGGAGTCCACGACACAATATATACTAACGGAGAAACCAAATTATGGCACTTCTACTTGAACGCAGCCAAGTCGGCAAACGGGAGGACCTCGCGGACTTCCTGGCCATCGCCGACATGAAAAACACACCTTTGATCTCGCAAGCGGCCAAGGGCTCCAAGCTATGCAATAGCTTGTTTGAATGGGTGGCCGAAGGCTACCGCAACCCGACCGTAGCGGCCCACGTCGATGGCGACGATCTGGTGCTCGGCGATCACAACAACCACAGCGATTCGCGCAAGCTCCTCCAGAGCCGCGTGCATTTCTTCCTCGAACCTTTTGGGGTGTCTTACCTGGCACAGGATCTTTCGGATCCCGCTGGCGTGGGCAAGAAGAAGGAGTTTGCCCACAATGCGGCCAAAGCCTTGACCGTGATCAAGCGGGCAATGGAAGCGGTGGCTTGTGGTGACAACGAATCGCAGGCCGACAATGGCACGGTGGGGCACGAAATGCGCTCGCTGGGTAAGTTCATCCAGAACGGTGCGCAGAGTGATCTGCCTATCGATGCCTCGTTCCGCACACCTGCGGATCAGATCTACTCGGGCACCTGGACGAACTTCGTAGCCGACCCGGAGACGAAGCTGAACAACATCCTCGAAGCGCGCTACAATGCCACAGGCGAAACGCCGGTATTGACCTGCCTCGCAGGGTCGCAGCTTCGCCGCCAGTTCTCGCTCATGGCGAACTACGATCCTGGCGTGACCACGACCAAGGCCAGCCTGCGCACCTTTAACCAGGATGCCAACGGCAAGAAGATCGTGAACACCATCGACATCTACCAGGGTGACTTTGGCACGGTCGAGATCATGCCGACAGTCTGGAACGCCTACGACAGTGGCGATGCCGACACCCAACAGCGCCGGGGCTACATCCTCGACATGGAGGGGATCGAGCTGCGCTACAACCAGATGCCGGAAATGGTCGAGCTGGAAGACAAGGGCGGAGGTCAACGTGGATTCTGGCGCACAGTGGCCGGGCTCTGCGTGAAGAACCCGCTCCAGCAGGCGAAGATCGCCGTAAGCGGATCCTGATCACTGATTTGATTCGGTAAATCACTCATGAATCGACGGGGGAAGAGTGAAGGCCAGCAATGGCAACTCCTCCCCCGTTTTTCAGGAAGCGGCCTCAACCCCGCCGCCTGAAAAACGGAGAAACGGACGATGAAAGCAAAAGCAACGGAAGACCAGGGCGTGATGGACCAGGAAGCCGCAACCGCCAATGAGGCGATTGCGCAGGGTATGTTCCAGCAGCTCGACGGGAAGCTCTCGCCGGAGGTAGTGCACGAACTGTGCACGGGCCAGGCGCTCGAAACCCTCTCGGGGATGGATGCCCAGGACAAGCTCAATGCCGGAGAAGAGGCGCGGATGATCGACGGCCTGGGGCAAATGCGCATCCGCGTGACGGAGGATGTGTATTGGGCGGCGATGCGCGACCCGCGCAACCGCGCGGACTACGGGCCGAACCCCTGGAAGAACCCCAAATTCCACGAAGCCGCCTGGAAGAAATACCCGCAAATCCGCGTGGCCTCGAAGCGCAAGGCGACTGTAACCCATCCCGGATTGGTCATCTAAACGAAAAAGTGATATGAGCAGAAATGTAAGTTTGAAAACGGTGATCAACCTGGCGGCGACAAAGCTGGGGATGAACCCGGAGTTTCTATTGCCCGAGAGCGAGATGCGGGCGGTGGTCGAGTATATCAACACCTGGGGGGAAGAGGCCTATGATGAATATCCCTGGCCGGATCTGATCGTGCGCGCGACCTCGGTGGCGCTGACCTCGGGGGCGTTTGATAAATATACAGACATCGCCGGGGGGAGCCCGATCTACGTGGGGCGCACTGAGCCGACGATCCACAACCGCAAGCGCAATGAGCTGCCGTATCGGATCGTGGGCGATAAGATCTATGTGAACCCTACCGATGTGAGCACTGTCTATGTGGAATACCGCGAGGCCTTCACCCGCTACCCCTCGGACATCTACGACTCGGGCGCGGTTTACGTAGCCGGAGATACGGCCTACTGGCCGAGCACCGGCGAAGGCCGGAGCTACGACGGGGCCGCCTGGGCGAACATCCGCTTCCCGGCTTTTCTGCTGCAATACGTGGGGTGGAAGGCGGCGGCAGAAGCCAAGCGCGAGCGCGGCGACCTGAATGCGGCCCAGGTGGACGAGAGCCGGGCCAATGCCTTTTTGGAGAAGAAGATCGACGACCTGGAAATCTCCCAGGGGCAACGCCGCCGGTGGGCCGTCGATACAGGGGAACGGAATTTGGGGGTAGGGGCATAGCGCGTGTGATGCTCGAATGAACCTGAAACCTTATTTTTATGAAACAACGCACTTATCTTTCACGCCGCCGGGTATCGGTGCGGTCGCTGCGCAAGTGGCGGCTGCGGGGAACTTTGCATGAGCGTGGGACGGGGCTGGCCGTGGCGAGCCGGGGAACCGGGGTCGTGATCATGCCGCGCCGTAGCTAAACTTTTAGAATTATGAAAAACTATCTATTACTCTTTTTTCTCCCGGTGCTGGCCTTTGGCCAGGGTCGGACTTACCTGGACCAACTGCCGGAGCCCACGGGCACGGTGGCCTCCTCGGATCTCTTGATGATCTCCCAGGTGGGCGAGGTGCCGGATCTGCGCAAGGTGACGGTGGGGCAACTCTCCAGCGGCCTGGGCATCCTGGCCCCCGCAGCGAGTAACCCAGCGACAAGGGACGACGGATCTGCGCTCGAAGAGGGCGACAGCTACTACAACACGGGCGATGATGATGTCTATTTCTACGATGGCTCCTCATGGGCAACACTGGCTAGTGGATCGGTGCCTGATGCAACGACCTCAGTAAAGGGTAAGGTCGAACTCTCCACCGAAACAGAGCTACGCAGTGGCACGGCTGGCGTCGTGATTACGAGCGATGTTCTTGAAGATGTTTACGGCCCGGCGCTTCGCGGACGGGAGTTTGCGGGTGGTGTGGTCTCCACACGTACAGGAGTGGGATCAGATCGAGTTTTTGAGGATGGAACGCTCGGCGCTCTTGGCCCATCCGATTTTTCGATTGGTTGGAGTGGTCGGACGGTGGCCACGACTGCCGGAGTGAAAACCCTTTTTGTTCCAGAAACTGGATCGGTGCCGCTTGGGGTGGCTTTAGATTGTAATAGTGGATCTGGCTACGACGTAGGATCAGTAAAACTAGATATTGGAGCATCTGCTTACGTCCTAGATTACGGCTCGGACATTTTCGAGGTTGAGGCGAACTGGTTAATCACAGCGGACCGTGATGGTGACGCCACGCTCTACCGTAACGGTGTCTCTGTAGCGACAGTAGATATTAGCGGCAGTAGCGCGGAGGCCATCGACACAACTGTCTATGATTTTGGGGTCAGGCAAAACTCCGGATGGTTATTGCGAGACGTGGCCATCTTCACCTCCGCATTGCTCGCAACCCAAGCGGCTGAGATTTATGCGCAAGGGGTCAGCGGTTGGCTGGCGGCGAACCCTGCTTTCAAGTTGGGAGCCACAGGATTTGAGGATTTTGAAAATGGGGAACTGGCGAGCACAGTGCAATTGGTAATTAATACGTCCCAGTGGGGTGTGTATGGGACTCACACTAACTACGATGGTGCTGGTGATGCTGACAGTATTGGCGGAGCTCAAGCAGGAGATTTTTGTGCAAAGATTGTCACGACAGGGGACAATGGGTTTGGAATTGTATCAACTGGGGCTAATGCAGCTTACACCTTTGTTTGTGAGTTTTGGTATTATATAAAAGCTGGGGAGCCTAAATTAACTCTAAGAAACTCCACCACAATGAGCATATGCCCCCAAATTAATTTTACTGTCAAGGACGCTTGGACAAAAGTAAGATTTAGTTTTAGGACGGGAGTTGGGAACTCAGGAATACCACTTCTGAGAATCAACAATGGCACGATGTATATTGACAGCATGACAATAACACGCATCGGCGCAAACCTGCACCTCCCTATGACCGAGGGAATCGGCCTGCAACTTCACGACGCATCCAGCAACCACAATGACGCGCTGCTATCCGTGTCAGGGGTCACGCACCTGAAAGAGCAAAACGCAGGGTATATCAGAGATTTCGCTTTAGACGCAAATGGGCAGACAGCTGATATCGTTGACGGCTCTCGCGACATCCTCCCAGCCAACGCGGTGATCCACAATATGGTTATCATCAACCGTGACAACGCAGCAATGACAGCGGCTAATGTTGATCTGAACCGCACGGACGGATCTAACACAAACACGATTGCTACAGCGGGCTACAATATAGCGGCTGGTCAGGGTGGAGACATTTTGCCTGTAGCGAGCCAAGATCTTTATGATCGCAGGTTAGAGATCCCAGACAACAGCGACGCAGGAATGGATAATTTCGACGTTGAAGTATTTTACACAGTATTGGAATAACATGAAAAAACTAACACTCATACTCTCCGCGTTCCTTCTGGCCATCTCGCTATCCGCACAGGAGCGGGTCCACGCCGTTACCGACGCTGGAATCACGTTCAAGGTCGAGGGCAAAGGCGGCACCTACACCAAGCCACTGCCTGAGCGCGTAACCATTGCCGAAGACGCAAAGACCGCATGGGACGGCGAGACGCTGACTCTCACCGTGACCACCCCGCAGGTGGACGAGAGCGAAGAACCCACCGACCCGCTTGTGGTCGAGTATGTCCTCACCGAGCAAGAGATCGACGCGGCATGGGCCTACGTCCCGACTCCAGAGCCAGTAATCGGCGAGTGGACAAGCCTAGAGTTTTTCAGTCGCTTCACACAGTCTGAGCAAATCGCAATCGAGACTTCAACCGCAATCACAGTTCGATTGGTCAAGACCCAGTTCTTGGCCGCACAGGAGATCATTGCAAACGATCCCCGCACGATCCTCGGGATGGAGGCTCTGGTCGCGGCAAAGGTCATCACCGAGCAGCGAAAAGACGAAATACTTACAGCAGAGTAATTTAATGACCGCAGAACAAAACCAAGAAGTCAAAGAACGCGACCAACGTATTTCTGCCGTAATGGTGGGTGTCGCCATTGTCTGCATCGCTATAGGATACATCGGCGGCAACTACGCCTATGATAAAGCCAGGCAGGTTGAAACACATGAGGCGCGATTAGGTGTTATTGAGAATCAGCAAAAAACATACGGACAAGCGATTATTACACTGAATACAACAATGCCCGGCTTCGTCGAAGCCGTGCAAGAGCTTGAGGTTGCAGTCGGCAAGTTACAGCAACAGATACAAAGAGGAAACTGATGAATGCGAAAAAACATACCTCTCGAAAAGGCGATAGGATACTGGCTGGATGCCGTGGTCTTGCTGCTGTTGTTGCTCTGGTTCTTCTCGCGGGTCTTGTAGGGTGCGAGACCACGGATCAGGCGGTCACCGCTACCCCATCGTCCTATGCTCTAGTAGAGATGACTTTCTCTAGCTGGGTATTCGGACAGAACGAGGAAACGCACCAGAATAAAGAGGCGTTCTTCGCCGTCGATTCCGATGGCGTACCGATCTACGCACCATTGAAAGAGCTTTACAATTCGTGCCAGAAGTATGGCTACGATTTTAATCAACTCAGGCAGCAGACTTGGGAAATGGTTGAGCAGGTCGATCATGTTGGCGCGTGGTTGACCCTACCGGAGGAGAAGATGATATGAGCGAAGACCTCTCAGAAATTCTGATGCACACCCCGCAGTCCGTGCGCGACATGCCGGACCCTCGGGACCATGTGCCTGTCATGAGCAGCCAAGCGGCCATGACCCCAATACCTGCGTTACTGGATCTCGAAGGTCTTAGACCTTACTCTCCGGATCAAAGCGACCAGGGCCGGAGAGGATCATGCACATTCCATGCTGGTGCCAATGGTGCGGACATGTACATGAATCGGCTGCTCGGGAAGAATAGACGCAGCCGAAGAGAGTTCTCGGCAGAGGGTGGGTACAATGCGGTCCGGGCTTCGCTCGGGAAGCTTTCAGAGGACAAGGGTCTCACCATACGGCAAATGGCAAATGGACTCAACCAGCAGGGTCTGGTGCACTTGGAGTTCTGGGATCCACGGCATACCCATATTGCACCTCCGTCGAACTACGATGAGATCTCTATCAAGTTCAAGGGAGGATTTTACAGTATTCCTCAGATCACGGACGAGGGTGGTAGATTCGCAAGAGGAACAGATTACTCCCTTCGTCTTTGGTTGCAGTGGGTAAAACTCGAAAAGCTTCCAATCTGGGTATTCACGAAGATCCCAGACGGAGACATGAGGTCTAGTGCAGTTCGCCGGACTGGAGTCCGAAGCATAACCCCCTACAGGTCGATTTCAGATCCGGGATATTGGCACGCCGAAGTTGTTGAAGACATCGTGTGGATGGACGGAAGGATTTATGTCGTCGTACTTGGATCTTGGGGCTTGGTTGGAGACAATGGTCGATTCTATATTCCTTGGGTAAATTTCCTCACAACATTGTATTCGGGGCAGGCATTCGCTCCAAAGAAAGAATGGGCATGAAAGTAGGGTTTGACAGGAATATTGGAGGTGACTTCCTTCCGGATGGTACATTCCAAATTGACAGCCCACTCGGTTACTGGGTCCAGGATGGCGACATCATGACAGAGCTTTTTGCTTGGAGTCGAAGGATGTCCGATTTGTCTTCGAAAATCGGGGACATGCCAGTCTATGTTACGTACTCGACATTCGCTGGAAAGGTCGTCGTCGCAAAAGATTTCATTACCGATTTCAATTCGGTAAAATTTAGACTGCTCTGGGTGTTCTTCAGTCCATGGGAAACGAAGCGCCCCCCAATTCCTCACGACGGTATTTACAGGATGTTGAATTGGTTATTTGCAAACGGTCATATCACCAGAAAAGAGTATGCTAGGTGGAGAAAGATGGCGGACCGGCTATTTCTTGAAAGCATGGTTTATGCTGAGCCAGCGATCAGCAACTGGAAGCGGTACGGCGCCTACTACACTGTCCGCAGCTTTGGAAGATTTACTTGGATGGAGAAGCGAGCGCCGAAACCAATAAAGGCACTGAAACATGGGTTAGGGAGGAAGCCGAAATGAGCGAAGACACTGAGAAATTTGAAACCCGCATACTCGCTATAATCGCAACGGTCATCGTTGCGGCTGTGGTCATTTTACTGGCTACCGGGTGTAGCGCCAAGCGGCCTACTTATATTCAAGGTTCGCCTGTTGTCGCGGGTGTCCAGTCTGATAATACGAAGGCAGAGCAGCAGTATCAGGCAGCGGCAATCTATTCTGGTGAGACACCGATAGTTGTCAGTCCTTATTTTGGTGGGGATGGAGAGTTCCTGGGAACAATGGTTGGTGGTTCTTTTATACCAGACGGCCCTGGCACCCCAATGATTCAATCCGCATTACTCAATCTCAGCACTGAATCTTTTTGGGATGGGTGGTTCAACTTCTTTAGTATCTCTGATCGCGAATATGCTCACGTTGAGCTTATGAACGGTATTCTGCTAAATGCCTACGCA